>Ga0307374_10000283_pt1 | contig 97300 bp, 96 predicted proteins | sample OX3MG_FD_202532 | JGI IMG/M metagenome (GOLD analysis project Ga0307374, IMG submission 202532) | Soil microbial communities from Risofladan, Vaasa, Finland - OX-3 | ecosystem: Environmental > Terrestrial > Soil > Coastal area > Acid sulfate soil | place: Finland: Risofladan, Vaasa | collected...
CCGGAAGAACACCCCGACCGTGGTGCGGTCGTCGATCGTCTCCGGGTCAACGTCGCTTGTCGAGGCGGGCGAGGTCCTCAGGGACGTGGCGCTATTTGACCGCCTTGATCGTGAGCGTCAACGTGCCAGATGGCACGCTGACCGTGACCTTGTCGCCCTTCTTGCGGCCGACCAGCGCCCGTCCCACGGGCGAGTCGACCGAGATGCGTCCCGCCGACGGGTCGCTCTCGACGGCGCCGACCAGGTGATAGGTCTCGGCGGAGCCGTCGACGTCGACCACCTCGATGGTGGAGCCGGGGCCGGCCACGCTCGAATGGGTGTCCCGGATGATCTGGGCCCGCCCGATCATCTCCTGGAGCTCGTAAATGCGGCTGTCGAGGAGCCCGACCTCTTCTTTGGCCTGCTCGTACTCCGGGTTGTCCTCGATGTCGCCTGGCTGGAAGGCCTCCTTGAGGCGCTCGCCCGCTTCGGCGCGGCGCTTCAACGCGACTTCCAGGTCGCGCTTGAGCTTCTCCAGCCCCTCGGGCGTCAGCAAGACAGGTTCGGTTAGATCCATCTCCCAGCGGTTTGAAATGATACCTGCCGATGGATCCGACAGATCTGAGAGCCGAGCTCGCCGAGCGGCTGGCCGGCGACCAGCCGATCGACGCCCAGACGTTCAACGCCGCCTGCTTCATGCTCTCGAGGGCGCTCGAATCGCTGGAGCTGAGCGTCGAGCAGGCGGCGCCCCTGGTCAAGCGGCTGCTCCGGGTCGCCGGGCGGGTCGTGATCGACACCGGCTTGCCTGGCTCGTCGGCCGAGACGTGGCCGAACACCGAGGAGATGGCGCTGCAATGGCTGGATGAGGCTCTTCATGCAGTTGGCTACGAGGTCAGGCCGACGACCGGGAGCTCACGGCCTGAGCTGAGGCGCGCCGAAGAAGACTGGGGCTAGGGCGTCAATTGATGAGCCGAGCTGCAGGAGGCGCTGGCGAGTAGTTCGGGTTGAAGTCGATGCCCGCCGCGCCGGAGCCGCTCACCGAGGCCGTGTAGCAGATGACCTGGCCTGCCAGCGGTGATCGGTCTCCACCGTTGATCGTCCAGTTGGCACCGGGCGTGTAGATCGTCCCTATGTACTGGGTGGCCGCGCCACCGTTCAAGGTGTTGTTGCAGGTGTTCGCAGGCGGAGAGTAGATCACGATCCAGTTGTACTGCTCGCCGCTGAAGACGTAGGTCGCGCCCTGCGCGTTCTGCGTCATGCAGGAGCCGTTGGGGAAGTAGAACTGCACGGCCCCAGGCGTGATCTTGGCCGTCGCGCACGCCGCGTTGGGGTCGCCAGGGTTGGGGGAGATCACGCAGTAGTTCTCGTTGGCCACGTCGCCACCGGTGTAGGGCGGATATTCCAGCTCCATCGCCGCGTTCTCCTGCGAAAGCAGGTTGGTGGGCGGTGGGCAGCTGCTGAAGCACTGCGGCTGGAGCTCGATGTCGGGCGGGGTGCAACCCAGGGTGCGCGTCTGAGCGAAGCAGTTCGTCGCAGGGGTGAAGATCATCGTGTCATTCACGTCGTAGAGGCTGGCTCCCGCGGCGGGGGCGGTGCCGGCGGTGGTCGCGCCGAGGGCCCACGGACTCCCGTTGGGATAGGGACCGACGGCCACGCCGTTGCTGAAGCCTGGAGCGTCGAAGCGACCCACCCAGCTGAAGTCCGACTGGATGCCGTTGCAGCCGAGGGGGTTCAGGTACACCATGTAACGCTGCGCCCCCGGGGCGTTCTCGAGGATGTTGATGTTGATGCCGATGTTGGAGGCGGAGGACAGGGATCCCGTGACCGGGTTGGGTGTCAGCTGGCACTCCGAGGGCGCGCTCTCGCGGCGGCAGCCGGGCGCGGCCAGGCAGGAGGCCGGCGTGATGGTCGAGTCGAGGAACTGGTCGTAGCGAACAGAGGTCAGCTCAACGCCCCAACGGTTGTTGCGCCCTTTGGTGTCGGTTACGCCTGAGTGGCAGCCCGCGGGGGTCGAAGGGTTCAGGCTTGTGCACGTCGGGCCGAGAGTGACGGTCTGGCTGGCGCCGTTGGACACGGAGAAGTGCCCCGCGCAGTTGGCCGAGTTCTGGTCCCAGAACTGCGGGCTGGCGACGTTGGTCGTTCCCGGGGCCGAGTAGAGCATCTCGTCGGGGGCCTTGAGCTCGTTGGAGAGGAGTGTGCTCGAAGCGTCGGACTGGTATCCGTTGGTCCAGGTGTAGACCCCGGCGTCAAGGAAGATGCACCCCTGGCCTGAGGACAGGTGGAAGGAGCCGTACTGGCCGGGGTACATCTCGGTCCACGTCCCGCGGTTGCCGTGGTTGTAGCTCTGTGCCAGGGGATAGCAAGATCCGGAGCAATCGGTCGTGGCGGCGGAGGCCAGATAACCCGGGTCGGGCAAGGTGGGGGCCGGCACGATAGCGTTGCCCAGGGTGTCGCCTGCGAGGCAGGGGTTTCCGCCGTTGGTGTACGCCGCATAGGGGACGAAGCCGGGGGTCGCGTTGTAGCAGTAGTAGAGAGCGGAGCTGCAGGTGGATCCCGCGGCTCCGTAGCAGTTGCCGGCCTCGTGCAGGTTAGCGTCGACGCAGGCGGTGCCGTTCGAGTAAACGTCTCCCAGCACGGTCAGCTGGGCGCTGCCTTTGAGATCCATCGCGCACGTCTGCGTGCTGAGCGTGAGCAGCGCCGGAGTCTGGCGCTGGTTGCCCACGATCGCCGTCGCGCTGGCGGTGATCATCGTGGTCGGCGGACCGCCGAAGATCTGCATGAATGCCAACGGCAATTGGTGGTACGTGGTGAACGAGAACTCGTAGCCGTTGAATTGGGTGTTGGTGGCGACCACCGTAAGCGTGTAGGCACCGGCATACGAGTACACCCAGGTGTCCTGGGGCAGGTTGTTGTTGACCCCGACATTCTGGAAAGTGTGCACGGGGACACCGACGGGACCTGAGTAGAGTCGAAGGTCGTTCTGGTAGAGGTTCACGGACTGCGGCACGGTCGACCCGGTCAGGTCGGTGTAGTTCTCATACCAGTCTCCGGCCGCCAGGGCGGCCGCGTCGACTGCGGCCTGCTGGTCGCGGCGGTCGACGTATGCGCGGCCCGAGTCGATCGCGAGCCCGAGCATCGCGAACAACACCAGGATCAGCAGCGCGATCAGGACGATCGCCTGCCCCTCTTGCAGCTTGCGCTGCGGAGATTTAGTTCGAGTACTCGGCACGGTAGACCGCATATGCAGTGATGACGATCCTGTTGCCCGCAACTTGCTGGATGATTGGAGTCATCGGCTGGAAGTTGAACCAGAGCGTCACTTTGATCGGGTCGTTTCCGGTCGCATCTACGATTGGATTGCAGCCGCCGCTCGTCGGAACCGTGCCCGGACCGCCCTTGGGGCCATTGGGATAGCCGTTGCCGTCGGGGCTGGGGTCTGTGATGAAGATCCAGCCCGTGTTGGACGCGGGCAGCGATGGCGAACCGACCGGATTCCCGCCGTTGGGCAGCGGTCCGTTGGGACATGCGGGGAAGCTGGCGAGGTTCATGCTGGCTGCATGTGCCTGGATGGCGGCGGCGACGTCGGAATCCGTCGGCCAGCAGTGCACGTACGAGGGCGGTGAGCAGCCCACCCCGTTCGCATCGATGTAATCCGACGCGCGCACGGCCACGCGCGCACCTTCGTTGGCCGCCTGCTGGAGGGTGATGTAGAAGTAAAGGCCCCGACCGAAATCGATGATTCCGAAGGTGAGCAGGAGGATAACCGGGGCGATGAGCGCAAACTCGACCATCCCCTGCGAACGTTGACCGCGGAACCAGGTGGCGATCCGGCTGTTCATGGCTTGCCCTGGATCGTGAAGTGCTCGTTGTAGGCCAGGTGGAGGCCGTTGCCGAAGATGTTCTGTATGAACGGCGTGATCAGCTGGAAGTTCATCAGCAGGGCCACGTTGATGTCGCCCAGACGCCAGGAGTTGTCCGTGGGTTGGATGGACATCGTTCCGACCTTTGGCGATCCTCCTGGATACGTGTAGCAGATGTACACGTTGACAGCGTTGGGAGCCGAGGGAAAAGCGGAGGCGGGGTACGGCTTGTTGCCCGCGGGGTTTCCGTCGGCCGGGGCCAGGCAACCCCCGGTCTTGACCTGTACGCCGGTCAGGCCGGCACCCGAAAGAGACTGGTTGACAGCGGTCATCACGTCGGCGTCGTCGAGGTAGATGTTGGCTCGGGACGCGGTATCGAACCACGCTCCGTGGCGAGCGCCCTCGCGCGCGGCCCCCTGCATGTTCACCGCGTAATAGAACGCGCGCGACAGGTCGAGCAGGCCCATCGCCAGGAGAAGCAGCACGATCGACGAGATCGCGAACTCGACGAGCGACTGGCCTCGCTGCTTTTTGCCTCGAACGCGCGTTCGGCTATCGGCCTGCCTGATCAGGAACATTCGGTCAACCGGGCACAAGGATGCAACATCTGTACGGCGTCTAACGCGGATAAGGGCGTTTTCGTTCGCGAAAGTGCGCGTAAGTTAGTGACCTCTCTGCCCCGCGCGGCCCGGCATGCCCCAAAAATGAGTATCAACCCCAAGCAAAGGGACGGCGCCTCGCGCCGTTGGCAGGACGTTCGCGCCCGGGCGATCGACGCCACCTTCGACGCCGACCGGCGCCGTGTCGGCGAGCGCGTGGCGGTCGTTTTCCGATGGCTCTTTCTCGTCGTCCTGGCGGTGCTCAACAACGTGAACCCGCACACCAGCGAGGAGGCCAAGGTCACCGTCGACCTCGTTCTCGTGGGCTGGGTCGCGATGAATGTCGCGGTCAACATCCTGCTGGCGCGCGGCTACAGCCCCGGCAAGCAGTTCAGCCTCTCCACGATGGTGCTCGACATCCTCTTCTCGGCCGGACTCGTGTACCTGTCGGACGGTTTCAACAGCCCGTTCTTCCTGGCCCTGTTCCTGGCCGTGATCACGAATGCGGTCAGGTTCGGCGCGACCGCCAGCTTCCTGTCGGCGCTCGTCATCTCGATGATCTACCTGTTCATCGGTGGCAGCTTCACGCCGGCCAACTTCCAGGTCGACCCCAATGCGACCATCGGCAAGGTCTTCCTCTTCCTGGTCGTCGCCCTGGCCACCGGCTACATGACACGCGAGCTCGAGCGGGAGCGGCGCTCCGCCGTCGAGCATGCGGCCCAGGCCGACTCCCTGCGCGAGCTGAGCAGAAACCTGGTCACCGAGACCGACATCAAGGACGTATTCGACGTCCTCATCGACCACGCGGTGCAGATGACCACCGCGGAGAGAGGTCGCGTGATCCTTTCCTCGCAAGAAGGCTTCACCGTGGTGGCGGGAGCCAACCGTGACGGCACCGCCAGCGTAGCGCCGGAAGGCGAGGTGATCGACGAGCACGCCCTGTCGCAGGCCGCCGGCACCGGCGAGGCGGTGTTCGCAAGCGACCATCGCAGCCTGTCTGTGCCGATTGCATCGGCCGACGGCGTAACGGCGCTGGTCTGCCTCACCACGGCGACCGTGTTCACCAACCAAGACCTGTTCGCCGTCGATGCGCTGTCTGGGAGCTCCGCGGTGCCGATCGCCAACGCGTTGCGCTTCCAGCACAGCCGCCAGGAGGCGACGACCGACGGTCTCACGGGACTCGCCAACGCCCGCGAGTTCCGCCGGCGCGTCGAGCTGTCCTTCGGCCGGCCCGACCGTCGCGAGTCCCCGCTCTCGCTGCTGCTCATCGACTTCGACCACTTCAAGTCGGTCAACGACCAGCTTGGCCATCAGCACGGAGATCTTGTGCTGCAGCTTGGCGCCCGCATCGTGCGCGCTGCCGCCCGCGCCCAGGACATGGTCGCGCGTTACGGTGGCGATGAGATCGCGGTCATGGTCGCCGACACCAACGGCGCCGGGGCGCAGCGGCTCGCATACCGCATCGTCGATGCAGTACACGCCGCGGCGGTGCCGACGATCCCGGGTCAGCACCTCACCTTCAGCATCGGCGTCGCGTCGTATCCCGAAGACGCTTTCACAGCAGTCGAGCTGGTAGCCGCCGCGGACCAGGCGCTGTATCTCGCCAAGCGCGAGGGGAAGGACCGCGCGTGCACTTTCCCACAGCTGGTCACGGAGCTGGAGCTGGCCGAGGGCAGCCTCGTTTCGATGCTGACCGAGGCCGGCCCCCAGGTCATGGTCGCCGTGGCTCATGCGGTCGACCACCGCAACCCCGTGTCCCAGGGCCATTCCAGTCGCATGGCGACCATCGCAGAAGCGATCGGCCGGCGCAGCGGGATCGTGTCAGGCCGGCTGGAAGACCTGCGCACCGCGGCCTTCCTCCACGACGTCGGCCACATGGCGATGACCGCCGAGGGCGACACCTTCGAAGCGCCGGGGCATGCGGAGGTGGGCGAGAAGATCGTGGCGGCCGCGCAGTTCCCGGCCGAGGTTGCCGCAGCGGTGGGCCATCACCACGAGCGTTGGGACGGTTCCGGTTCTGCCGACGCGATGGCCGGCGACAAGATCCCGATCATGGCGCGCATCCTCGCCGCCTCCGAGCGATACGAGGAGTTGACCGCAGGCCGCGGATGTCCACGGCTCGCGCCCCCCGCCGCGATGGAGAAGATGGCTGAGGGGTCAGGCACCGAGTTCGACCCCGCCGTCGTCGAAGCGCTGGGCCGCGCCGTCCGTGATGGGAGCTTCGAGCTGAACCTGCCGGACCTTGCCCTGCCCGCGACCCCGCTCGCGCCCTTGGCTATGCCCGAGCCTGCCCTCACGTAGCTTCACCTTCCGGCGCAGCCGCGACCGGCGGTGCTCGAGTTCCTCTGCCGCGTCCGGCATGCGGCTCTGCGCGGCCTCCACGACTTCGAGGGCCTGTCGCGGGTCGCGTCGTCGCCACTCCAGCAGCCGCGCGCGGGCGAGCGATACGCGGAGGTCCTCCGCTGCGCGCTCTTCCAGCCAGGCGAGCAGGTTGTCGGCGGCCGTGATCGAGCCGCGACGAACCAGCCGCCGCGAGATGAGAAGGCCGGCCGTCGCCGCTGCCTCGCCGCCGGCAAACGAGGTCGCGTTGCGCAGCGCCCGCCAGCCGTCGGCCTTCGCTCCGCGCCGGAAGCGGTGCCGGCCCAGCGCGAGCCAGTCTGCGGCGTCCATCCCGGTCTCGGCTCCTTGCAATCGCCGCAGAAGGCGCGAATGGAGGTGGACCAGGCTGATCACGTCGAGCCGGTTGTGCTCGAGCGCGGCTTCGAGAAGCTCGCGCGCTCCGGTCCGGAGATAGTCGAAGTACGTCTCGGGGACGAGCGCGCTTGGCAGAGGATCGTCACGCTCGTAGCCGAGCACTCGCTCTTCGACCTGCCGCAACGTGCAGCTTTCGAGGCGGTGCCTGTAGAGCGCCCGCACCAACGTGAGCAGGTCGACGTGCGCCGCGTGCGCGAACTCTCCCGGCATGCGTGCCATCACCCATCGCGTGCGCAGCACGGGGAGGTCGAACGATCCCCCGTTGAAGGTCGAGATCGCCGCGGCTTCGCCCATCTCCTCGCGGAGCGCGTGAAGAAACGCAGGCTCCATACCCGGTTGCGGGAGGAACAGCTGCGCGACGCGCAAACCGCCATCTATCGGCCGGGCGACGGCCGCCGCGAATACATATGTGCCGGCGCCGCCGGTGAGACCGGTCGTCTCGGTGTCGACGTAAGCCACGTTCCCTGGGTCCGGGTCGAGCGGAGGCAGGGGGATGACGTCCTGCCGGATGACCGCAATGCCGTGGCGCGTCATCACCTCTTCGAAACCGCGCGGCAGCTTGGCTGGCGGCTGCGGTCGGGGCCGCGGAGGTGCGCCTAGACGGCTAAGGCGGTCGCGGAGTTGGGAGACCGGCGCCTGGCCTCCAGCAATCTGAGGCACGCTTCTTTAGCTCCTTCAACGAGGTGCAGTGGTCCGACGCAGGATGGGCAGCCGGCGGAGCATGGGCAGTCGCGCACCAGGGCCGCGGCGTCTTCGAGGAGCTCGCCGTGCAGCTCGTACAGCCGTGACGAGAAACCGACGCCGCCCGGGTAAACCTCGTAGACGGTGACCGTCGGCAGCTGCGTGGTCACCGAGCGGACCTCGGCGACCGACCCGAGGTCGCGCGGGTCGCACATCAAGCGCAAGCTCGCGACATGCCTCAGCGAATGCGCGATGCCCTGCAGTCCCGCTTCCAGGGTTTCCCGGCCCAACGAGACCCAGAGGTCTTCGTCCACCGTGACCCAGTAGCCGGTGGTGTGGAGCGTCTGCTCCGGAAGGTGGATCGGACCCGCGCCGATGTTCTCGTGGGTGTGGAAGCGGATCTTCTTGAACATGCTCGCGAGGCTCGTGATCTTGACCTCGCCGTGACTGCGTGTGAGCCTCGTTTCGTCAGGCCCCGCGAACGTCTCGAGGACCTGGACTGAAACCGACGCGAGCGCGTCGGTGTAGTAGTCGACCGCGACCGGCCGCACGTACGCCTTCTTCTCATCCCAATCGAGCCGGTCCACGTGGAACTGCGCGCCCTCGTGCAGGTACACGGCCTCCTCGTGCAGCAGCACCGGGGCGGTGAACTGGTCCATCTCGCCGATCACCTGCGGCCTCGGATGAGACGTGTCGATGATCACCACGTTGTCGGCTAGGATCCGGCGAAGGTGCACCTCCTCGGCGGGGAATGCCTGGCGGCTCCAGAACCAGCGGCCCGCGGACCGCGTCGCGGACCCGTCCTCTTCGAAGAGTTGAAGCAGCTCGCGCACGTCGGCGCGGCCCAGCCGCTCGTGATCCTCGAAAGGAAGCTCGAACAGCCCGGCCTGCAGGTGTCCAGCGAGCAGAAGCAGGTTGTCCGGGTCGATGAGGCCCTCCTCGGGGTCGGTGCCCAGGAAGTACTCCGGGTGGCGGACGATGAACTGGTCGAGCGGCGAGCTCGAGGCGACGAACACCCCCACCGACCCCGAGCGCCTCCCGGCGCGACCGAGCTGCTGCCACGTCGAGGCGATCGTGCCGGGGTAGCCGACCAGGACCGCGCATTGCAGGCTGCCGATGTCGATCCCGAGCTCGAGGGCGTTGGTGCTGACGACGCCCGTGATCTCGCCCGCGCGCAGGCCGGCTTCGATCTCTCTTCGGTGCAGCGGCAGGTAACCGGCGCGATAGCCGCGCACGCGCTGATGCGCGTCGAGGCGCGGCGCCAGGTCCTGTCTCAGGTAGCTCAGCATCACCTCGACCTGGAGGCGGCTGCGGCAGAAGACGATGGTTTGCACCCCGGTCTTGATCCAGGGGTGGGCGATGCGGCGCGCCTCGAGCATCGAGCTGCGGCGCACTCCCATCTCGCGGTTCAGCAGCGGAGGGTTGTAGAAGATGAGCCGGCGCTCACCTCGCGGCGCGCCGTTCCGGTCGACGAGCTCGATGTTGTCCTCCTCGAGCAGGCGCTTGGCCAGCTCGAGAGGATTGCCGATCGTGGCCGAGGCGCAGATAAAGGTCGGAGCGGAGCCGTAGAAGGCGCAGATGCGCTTTAGCCTTCGAATCACGTTGGCGACCTGGCTGCCGAAAAGCCCGCGGTACGTATGCAGCTCGTCGATGACGACGAACTCGAGGCTCGAGAAAAGCCGCCGCCAGCGCGTGTGGTGGGGGAGCAGTCCGGTGTGGAGCATGTCCGGGTTCGTCATCACGATGTGTCCGCCCTCGCGGATCGCAGTGCGCCGGCCCGGCGGTGTGTCGCCGTCGTACGTGTCTACCCGCACCTCGATCGGAAGTCCGTGCTTCAGGGCGCTGAGCTCGGCCAGCTGGTCCTGCGCCAGGGCTTTGGTCGGGTACACGTACAGCGCCCGCCTTTCAGGGTTCTCGAGCAGTCGCTGAAGGACGGGGAGGTTGTAGCAGAGCGTTTTCCCGCTCGCCGTCGGCGTAACCACCACCAGGTGCCGGCCGTTGCGGACGGCGTCATAGGCTTCTGCCTGATGCGAGTACAGGCGCTGAATTCCGCGCCGCCCGAGGGCGGCTGCCAGCTCAGGCTCAAGCCCGGCGGGGAGCGGAGCAAATGTGGCGGCGGCTTCAGGAATCAGGTGGTCGAGCGTTATCTCACCTGGAAAGTCGGCCGGGTCGAAGTGCGGGATGCTGGCCATCACGACTGGGGGAGGGTATACGAACATTAGTTCGCCGTCAAGCGTGAGCGAAGCGAAGGTCGAGACTTACGAGCCCGGCTCAGAGGCGGATTTCGAGCGCCTCTACCGCAACACGTACCGCCGGATCCTGGGCACGCTGATCACTCTCCTGGGGGACAAGGCCGCGGCCGAGGACTGCGCTCAAGACACGTTCGAACGCGCGTACAAGGTCTGGAGCTCATGGCGCCCGGACGCTCCCGTCGAGGCCTGGCTTCACCGGATCGCCATCAACGTTGCCTTGTCGGACCGCCGGCGCCAGCGGCTCCGCGGGGTCGGGGAGGTGATCAAGAGGCTCGGGCGCCCGGCGTCGCCTGGCGACCCCGCCGCCTTTGCCGAAAGCTCGGACCTGGTCAACGCCATCCAAAAGCTGCCCACCAAGCAGGCCGCGGCGCTGGTCCTTCGCCACTATCACGGCTACAGCAACCGGGAGATCGCGGCAGCGCTCGGGGTGCCCGAACAGACGGTCGCCTCGCGCCTGGGCGCCGCCCGCCGGCAGCTGCAGGTCACCCTCGGCCATCTCAGGAAAACAAAGATTGGTTAGTTGGAGCGAGCTCGGCGTTTGTTCTTCCCGTATATGAACGACTTCGAGCGGGAGCTGGAAGACGAGCTGCACCGGATCCTGGATCCGATGACCGCCGTGCCCATCCCGCGTCGGAGAGTCCCGGAATCAGGAGGAGCAATGAAGAAGCTTTTGGGTGGGGCAGGGGCCGCGATCGGCCTCAAGGTGCTGACCGGTGTCGCGGTCGCCGCAGCGGCGGCCACGTTTGCGGTGGCCGCCACAGAGGTGGCTACGACCGGCAGCCTGAACCCGTTGAACTGGGGTCAGCAGGTGACCCAGCAGGTGAATGCCTGCAAAGTGAGCGCCGAGCGCCTGGGCGTGCACGGCATCGGCCAGTGCGTCGCCTCGTTCGCAAGGACACATGGCAAGGCGGTCAGCGCCTCGCACAAGCCGACCAACCCCGGCGACAACGGCAACGGCAATGCCAACGGCCATGCCAACGGCCATGCCAAGGACAAAGGCAATGGCCACGGCAACAGCTCGGGTCACGGCGCCAACGGCACCGCGGGCAACTCCGGGGTTACGCCGCCGAAGGTCACGACCGAGCCACCTGTTACGCAGTCGTCATAAAGATGACGTGGGCTAGCTAGACAGAACCCCTTCCTCTCGTGGGGCCGGGCCAACGAGGCTCGGTCCCTTTTTATTTGCGGCGCAGGCTCGGAAGGCGCTGCCTCGCCGAGGACTGGGCTAACGAGAGGGCTGGCCGCCGGCCTTCCAGGTCTGGCCCGTCGCGGTGTCCGTCACCGCAACACCGATCGCCGCAAGCTCGTCGCGCAAGCGGTCGGAGGTCGCGAAGTCCTTGGCGGCGCGCGCGCGTTCGCGCTGGAAAAGCAGGGCGGCCGCGCCCTCCGGAAGCATGGCCTCGGGCCTTGATCGGTCGAGATCCAAGCCGAGCACCCGGTCCCAGGACAGCAAAAGCCTGGCCCTGGCGGCCGGCGCTACGTCCGCGCGGGCCAGCTCGGCCACGAGCGCCATGGCCGCCGGAAGGTCGAGGTCGTCGGCCAATGCCACCTTGAACCTTTCGTCCCATGAGCCGCCCTCTTCTGCTTCGCCGGCCTGGTGTGACCAATCGGCCACGCGCTCTCTGAGCTGGCGCAGCGCGCGGTCCGCACCGGCCAGCCCCTCGGTGCTGAAGCTCAGCTTGGTGCGGTATTTTGCCTGCAGGGCGAGATAGCGAAACGCGAGTGGATCGAATCCCTGCTCCTCGAGCTCGGTGACGCGAAAGAAGTTGCCGGCGGACTTCGCCATCTTGGTTCCGGCGAGCAGCAGCAGGCCGCCGTGCATCCACAGGCTCACCACGCGGTGTCCCGTCACGCCCTCGGACTGCGCGATCTCGGCCTCATGGTGCGGGAACACGTTGTCCGCGCCGCCGGTGTGGATGTCGAACCGCTCGCCGAGCAGTGTCATCGACATGGCCGAGCATTCGATGTGCCAGCCCGGGAAGCCGGGTCCCCACGGGCTGGGCCAGACCTGGAGCCGGTGCTCTCCCGCCGCCTTCCACAGCGTGAAATCGCCGGGGTGCCGTTTGCGCGGATCAACCTCGCCACGCGAGCCTGCCAGCAGCTTGTCGGGCGAGTTGCCGGACAGCTTTCCGTAATCCCGGAAGCTGGCGATGTCGAAGTAGACGGTGCCATCGACCTCATACGCGTGGCCCTTCTCGATGAGCTTTGCGATCAGCTCGGTCATCTGCGGGATGTAGTCGCTCGCATGCGGGTACGTCGCCGCGCGGCGGATGTTGAGCTTGGCGGCGTCGGCCATGAAAGCCGACGTGTAGTAAGCGGCGATCTCCTCCGGAGACTTCTTCTCCAGCCGCGCCGACACGAGCATCTTGTCCTCGCCGCGGTCGAACGTGTCGTCGACGAGATGGCCCACGTCGGTGATGTTCATCACTTGCTCGGTCCGGTATCCGAGGTACTCCAGGCTTCGACACAGTAGGTCGGGGAGCATGAACGTGCGCAGGTTGCCGACGTGCACGTAGCGGTACACCGTGGGGCCGCACGAATAGATGCGCACGGCGCCATCCCGCAAGGGCTTCAGCTCGTCCTTGCGGCGGCTGAAGGTGTTGTAGAGGCTGACCTTCTGCAAGTCCATATGCTCTGAGTCAATGAAAGCATTGCGGTTGAACGGGGGTTCCGCCTCCGCGGGCGACATCTCGGGCCGAATCCTCGTGCACGACCTCGGCCCGGATCTGCGCAAGGGGACCATCCTGGGCAAGCAACACCTGGATCGGGTACGGCAAAGCGGCGAGGTGCACCTCGTGCAGCTCGAGCCTGGAGATCTCCACGAGGACGAGGCCGCCAGCCGGCTGGCGGCCTCGCTTTCCAGCCCGGGACTCGAAGCGAGGCCTCCCGTCCAGAGCCAATCGCGGCTGGTTGCCACGCACCGCGGCCTGGTGCGGGTGCACGCCGCCGCGGTCGACGCCATCAATGCGCTCGGCCACCTCTCGGTCTTCACTCTCATGGACGGGCAGGCCGTCGCGGAGGGCGAGGAGGTCGCGGGCTGCAAGGTCACGCCGGTAGCCGTCCCCGGACACCTCGTGGAGGAGGCTGAGCGGCTCTGCCGCGAGATGGGCCCGGTGGTCGAGCTGCTCCGTTTCCGACCGCTCAAGACCTACGTGGTCGCGACCGAACGCCTGAAGCCGAAGGCCCGCGAGCTGTTCCGTTCGGCGGTGACGGCCAAGCTGGGCTGGTACGGCGCCGAGCTGGCAGCGGTGCGCGAGGTCCCCCGGACGGCGAAGGACGTGGCGGCGGCGTACGAGGAGGCCAGGCGCCTGGGGGCGCAGCTCGTGCTGTTCGCCGGCGCATCCGCGATCGATCCCCTCGACCCCGCCTATGCAGAGCTGGCCAATGCGGGAGGCGAGCTCCTGCAGCTCGGCGCGCCGATGCACCCGGGCAGCATGCTCTGGTTGGGACGTCTTGACCAGGCCGCAGTCGTCGGGGTGGCCTCGTGCGCAGGTTTCGGTCGCAACAGCTCGCTCGACCTGCTGCTGCCGTTCGTATTCGCATATGGCCGCGCGGACGCCAACGACCTTTTGCGCCTGGGTCACGGCGGACTCATCGAATCGGCCGCCGGCCGCCGCTTCCCGCCCTACTCGTAGGTGATCACCGGCATGGTGAGCTGCGGCCAATCGGGACCGGTCATGGCCGCCAGGTAGCCTTCGACTGATTCGACCAGCGGCGCCAACCGGACGCCCAGGTGCGTAGGCAGGTAGGGACGCAGGTAGGCCGTTCCGGTCCGCCACTTGTTGACCGACCCGCGCCGGTTCCTGCGGCCGTAATGCAGGCACCCGGCGGCGACCTGGATCAGGCCCTTGTAGAAACCTGAATCCGGACTCCTGCGGTCCAGGGTCCATTCGCGCTCCCAGACCTCGTGCGCGTCCCAGTAGCGCCCACTGTTAAAAAGCTCGATCCCCTCCGCCAGGAGCGGCTTCATGGTGATAATCGCCAGGTGAGCGAGCCCCTGGCCGAGTACTCGCGCGTCAACCTCTCGAGCGATCCCATCTACGGATACCTTCGCATCACCAAGGGCGGCCCGGGTGGGGTGGCCGGGCAGGCCTCCGAGCAGGACCTGGTCGACCACGCGTGGCTGCAGCGGCTGCGCCGCATCCATCAGCTGCAGAGCGCATGGTGGGTTTTCGCGACCGCGGAGCACTCGCGCTTCCAGCACGCGCTCGGGGCGATGCACCTGGCGGGCGATTGGGCGCGGCACCTTCACCCCACCCTAGCCGCCGCCTGCCATGGGACGCCGTCGCCGCAGCTGGTGGAGGAAACGATGCGCATGGCGGGCCTGCTGCACGACGTCGGGCATGGCCCTTTTGGCCACTTCTTCGACGAGAACTACCTGGACACGTGGGGCATAGACCACGAGGTCATCGGCCGTGCGCTCATCACCGGCCCGCTGGCCAAGCTGATCGCTGGTCTCGGAGCGTCGCCGGTGGCCGACTTCGAACCTGGCGAGCGGATCGACCCCCGCTGGGTCGCATTCCTGATCTCGTCGGCCGAGATGGAGGGCTTCACGCCCCCCGCCTGGGTCGCGGCGCTGCGGCCGGCCATGGTCGGCGCTTACTCGGCCGACAACATGGACTACGTCCCTCGCGATTCCTATATCTGCGGGGTGTCGACCGGGCCGGTCGACGTCCAGCGCATCGTCCACTACTCCTTCATCTCGGAGCGCGGTCTCACCCTCCACTCGCACGCCGCCGAGGCGCTGTACATGTTCCTCAACGCGCGACTGTATCTCTATCACCAGGTGTACTTCCACCGCACCGTGAGGCGAATCGACCTCCAGCTGCGCGAGGTTTTCCGTCCGACGCTGGACCGCCTGATCGGTGGCAACCCGCTGCAGAACCTCGACCGCTTCGCCGCCCTGACCGAGTGGTCGATGCTGTCGGACGTCGACCGGTGGGCGCGCGGTGAGGGCGATGCCGAGCAGCAGGAGCTTGGAGCCGGGTGGGCGGCGGTGGTCGCGCGCAAGTTGAAATGGAGGCTGATCTACCAGGGCCATTCGGACGCGCGCGACATCCCGAGCGGCGCGCTCGGCGTTTCCAGGGACCAGTTCGCGGCCAGACTGCGAGAGCATCTCCCCGCGAAAGTTCGCGACATCGTTTTCGAGGTCGACGTCGCCGCCCAGGAATCACGCGCCTTCAACCCGATGACCGAGACCGCCGACATCCTTTTTTACGAGCCCCTGGAGGACCGATACCAACAGAGTCGCGTGCTCGACCTGTTCAAGCGCCTTCCGGTACGCATGGCCCTGTTTCGGATCTTCGCCCATGACGAGACCCACCGCGAAGCGTTGATCAAGGCCGCCAACGAGGTCCTCGGGTTGACGGGCTAGAAGTCGTCGCCCCCGAAGTCGTCCCCGCCGCCGCCCAAATCGTCGCCGCCGTCGCCGAAATCTTCCCCGCCCCCTCCGAAATCGTCCCCGCCCCCGAAGTCGTCGTCGCCACCGCCTGCGTCATCGGAGCGGACCGTGGCGAAGGTCGAGACGAGCCGTCGAAGCGCTTGCTTGCCGCAGTGTGGGCAGGCTGGGTCGGCTGACGAGTAGCTGCCGAGAAGCGCCGATGATCGTTTGCCGCAGTCGTCGCAGCGGTACTCGTAGATGGGCACGCATAGGATTATCCGGATGATCGAGATCCAGCGCATCCGGGCGGCGGCCGAGAGGGCGCGCCCGCACGTCCTGAGGACGCCCCTGGTCCCGGTGGAGGGGGCATTGCTGAAGCTCGAATGCCTGCAGCCGACGGGCAGCTTCAAGGTGCGGGGCTTTTTCGCCGCCGCGCTGCTGCTTCCGCAGGAGCGGCTGCGCCACGGTCTGATCACGGTTAGCGCCGGTAACGCGGCGCAAGCCTGCGCCTACGTGGCCCGCGAGCTCGGCGTCTTGTGCCGCGTCGTCATGTACGACACTGCTCCGCCGCCCAAGTTCGAGGGGGTCAAGCGTTGGGGCGGGATTCCGATCCCGATGCCGCGCGACGACATGCTGCGCTGGATGGCCGAGGAGGGTTGGCGCGGCGAGCCGGAGGCGTTCATTCACCCTTTTGCGGACGACGAGGTGATGGCAGGGCACGGCGGCCTCGGCCTCGAGCTCGTCGAGGACGTGCCCGACCTGGCGCGGGTCATCGTCCCTGTGGGTGGCGGAGGCCTGATCGGCGGGGTGGCGTCCGCGATCAAGGCGCTGCGGCCGGAGGTCGAGGTGATCGGAGTCCAGTCCGACGGCTATCCGCTGTGGACCCGCAGCCTCGAGGCCGGAGGTCCGGTCGCGATCAAGCCCGAGACGATCGCGGACGGGACCACCGCACCGTTCGATGCGCGGATGTTCGAGCTCTTGAAACAGTGCGTTGACCGATGGCTGACGGTTCCGGAGCCGCGCCTGAGGGCCGCGGTGCCGCAGCTCGCATCAACCGCGAAGGTCGTCGCCGAAGGGGCGGGAGCGCTCGCCTACGCGGCTCTCGAGCAGTTGGAGCCCGGACCGCGGACCGTGGCCGTGGTCAGCGGAGGCAACATCGACCCCAGGCTGCTCGCGAGTCTCCTCAGCTGACGGCCGGCATCACCCGCGTCATCCCCCAGGGTCCTCTTCGGACCAACGCGACCAACATCCAGACGAACAGGGCGGCGCTGGGGATGGAGGTCGCCACCCCGAGCCAGTAGGTCCAAGCGGGCATGCTGAACCCGGAAGCTGAGGAGAGCGCCGAGCCGCCCGCGGCGCTGACCAGGTCGATCGGCAGGGAGACTGCGCTGAGGCCGAGGAAGACGAGAAGCACGTAGTAAAGCCACGTCCACCGGTTGAGCGCCCCGATGATCACCACCAGGCAGATGGCCGCGCCAAAGATAGCGGCCACCCAGGTCAGCCCGCCCATCATCGAGGTCAGGGCGTCGGCGAGGCCTGCCGGTGGAGGGCTGACCGTCGGATTCAGCTCCTGCTGGCGCTGGATGCTCTGGTTGATGGCCTGGTTCATGGCCTGGGTCATGGGGCCGGCCATCCAGAAGGGGATCGAGAGCGCATAGAGCGCCGACAGCCCGTACCACGCCGCCACCGTGAGCTGGAGAGGCCTTGTCCACGAGCTCGGCTGGCGGGCCGTCGCCTGAGGCTGCTGGTAGGGCATGGCGGACGGCGCCTGTCCGCTCGGAACCCAGGCCTGGCCGTTCCATCGAAACCGGCCGTCGAGCGAGAGCGTGCTGAGCCATTGCTGGCCGTCCCAGTAGTACATGCCGTCCGGCGAGATCTTCGTGCTCATGCGGACAGGACCTCCTCGCAGACCTTCAGCGCCGACTGTACGTCCTCCGCGTCGATACCGTAGTGGGTCACGAACCGCATGCGCGTGGGCCCGCTCCAGTCCGCGAGCAGACCTCGCCTCGTGCATTCCTCGGTGAATGCAGGTGCGCCGATCCGATCCAGGTCGAAGTAAACGAGGTTGGTCTGGACGCGCGCCAGGTCGCAGGTCACGCCCGGCAGCTCGGCCAGCCCTTCGGCCAGCGTCCGGGCGTTGGCGTGGTCCTCCGCCAGGCGGTCGACCATGGACTCGAGGGCGACCAGACCGGCCGCGGCGAGCACCCCGGTCTGGCGCATGCCGCCGCCCAGGCGCTTGCGCCAGCGGCGTGCCTCGTGCACGGCCTCGCGAGGACCGCAGAAGATGCTGCCCGCCGGACACGCCAGGCCCTTGGAGAGGCAGAAGGTGACGGTGTCGGCGCATGCCGCGATGTCTCTGACGTCCTCTCCCGACGCCACGGCGGCGTTGAAGATGCGCGCACCGTCGAGGTGAACGCGTAGGCCCCGGCTCCAGGCCGCCTCGGCCGCAGCCCGCAGGTCGGCCAGAGGCCAGACCACGCCTCCGTGACGGTTGTGCGTGTCCTCGAAGGTCACCGCCGCGCTGATCGGCTGGTGCGGGTCGTCTCGGGGCCGGACCGCATCCAGGACCTGCTCGATCGACATGATCCCGGTCGCCGTCGCCACCGGCCTAATCTGCACCCCCGCCACGACGGCCGCGCCAGCGCTCTCGTACTGGAAGACGTGCGAGTCGGCGTCGGCGATCAGCTCCTCGCCCGTCTTCGCGTTGACCGCGACTCCGATCAGGTTGCCCATCGTCCCGCTGGGCACGAACACCGCCGCCTCTTTGCCCAGCCGGGCCGCGGCGATCTCCTCGAGGCGGTTCACGGTCGGGTCGTCCCCGAACACGTCGTCGCCCAGCGGCGCGGAAGCCATCGCGTGGCGCATCTCGGGCGTGGGCATCGTGACGGTGTCTGAGCGCAGGTCGATCCGCATGACGCGACTAATCTAACCCCGCCGTGAGAGCCACCACGATCCTAGCTCGCGGGATGATCCGTACCCTGGGGCGCACCGGTCTCAAACCCCACACGCACCTGGCGATCGCCGGCGGGCGGGTCGTCGCGTGCGGTGGCGCGGAGGTGATGGGTCTGCGCGGACCGCGGACGCGGGTCGTAGACCTCGGCGGGGCAGCCGTCATCCCCGGCTTCAATGACGCTCACGCGCACGTCGTCTATTACGGTTTGACCCGGTTTGCGGCCGACCTGGGCGGCGCGGCAGGGATCGACGACATGCTCGAGCGCCTGAAAGAGCACGCCCGGGGCCTTAAGCCGGGCGAGTGGCAGCAGGGGATGGGCTACCGGACCGACGAGCTCACCGAGCGGCGCCAGCCGCATCGAAGCGAGCTGGATCGGGTGAGCGGTGACCGGCCGTGCTTCATCGACGAGCGAGGCGGTCATGCTCGGGTGGCCAACTCTGCGGCCCTTGCGGCCGCGAACATCACCAACGAGACTCGCAACCCGCCGGGGGGCCGCATCGGTCGCGACCTCGACGGAAGGCCCAACGGGCTACTACTGGAGACCGCGATGCGCCTGGTGGCCGACGTTCAACCGCCGGTGAGTCGCCAACGTCGCGTCGAAGGGGTGTTGCAGGCGCAGGAGCTCCTGGTGTCGCGCGGCATCACATCGGTCGGCGCCGCCGTCAACCGCGGGTTCGCCGACGATTTGCGCGCATACGAGCAGCTCTGTGGCGCCGGCCTGCTCAAGATGCGAGTCAACGAGTTCCTCTCCTGGGAGCTGCTCGATGCCGCTTCCTGCCTTGGCGTGCGAGCCGGGTTCGGCGGGGCGATGGTCAGGGCCGGCCCGCTCAAGGTGTTCGTCGACGGGGGGGCGGAGCGAGCGGCTACGCGCGCGGGCGGAGGCGTGTGGCGAACGACTAGACAGGAGCTGCAGGAGCTGGTCGCGAGGGCTGGCGCCGCGGGCCTGCAGGTGGCGGCGCACGCTCTCGGCGACGCGGCGATCGAGGCCATGTGCGACGCCGTCGAAGCCGCGGGCGGGTGGCGCCTGAGGCACCGCATCGAGCACTGCACCATCTGCCCGCCCGACCTGCGGGCGCGGATCGCCAGGTTGGGCATGGTGGCCGTCATGCAGCCGTCGGCCGCTCGGTTCAGCCGCGTGGCGTCATCGCTCTTCTTTCCGGTTCGCGACAGGGGAGACCTCGCCGCCCACGGCCCGCTGATCAAGGCCGGTGTGCCGCTGGCCTTCAGCTCCGACTTGCCGGTTGCGCCCGATCCCAACCCCTGGCTCGGCATTCGGGTCGCGGTCGACGACCAGGTCAACGGCATTGGAGTGCTTGCTGCCCTCCGCGCGTACACCTCGGGCGGCGCCTACGCCAGCTTCGAGGAGAAGGACAAGGGAACGCTGGAGCCGGGCATGCTCGCCGATCTCCAGGTTTACAGCGAAGACCCGCTCGCAGGAGGGGACGTCGAGTGGCAAAAGCTCCGCCCAAGAGCAGTGCTCCTGGGCGGAGTTCGAGTCTTCGGGAAGCTGTAGCGCCCTAGGAGCCGGATCCCTCCGTCTCGACGGAGATGGGCAGCGGCCCCGGTTCGGGGGCCGGCGGGACCGACCTGACCTCGGGGCTCGAGGCGGTGGCCCGGCGCCGAGCCGGCGCACGCCTTGCGGCCGTCCGGCGCGCTGAGCTGACCGTGGCGGTCGAGCTGGTGGCGGCGGCGGTGGCGGCCGGACGGGTCGAGGTCCTTCTCGCGGGGGCCCGGCGCGTGGCCGCCTTTGGCGATGCCTTGCGCGTCGCCGTCTTGCGAGTGGCGCTCGCCTTTCGTCGAGCCGTGCCGGCCGCCTTCTTGGCGCCGGTGGCGGCCCGCCGGGTCGTCCTCGTGGCTCGCCGCGTGGTGGAGGCTCCGCGCGCCGACGCGTTGCGGGCCATCTCCTGCACCTGCTTGCTGAGGGCGTCGAGGCGCTTCAGGGCCTTGTCGACATCCGCCTGCTTGGCGGCCTCCTTCACCTGCACCCGCACCTGCTTGATCGCCGCCTGGAGGCTCTTCTCGCCTTCCTTGATCCTCCGCTCGAGCTGCCTGCGCAGGTCGGCAGGCACGCGGCTCTCCGCCTCTCGCAGCGCCTTGCGGCCCGCGGTGACGGCGCGACCCACCAGGCCAGAACGTTTCGATGTGCGCTTTCTAGTCGCCATGAGCAACCTCCGTGAAAGCGGTAAGCAACCCCGCCTACCGCGCTGTTAAAAACAAGCCGTCGCGGGCACCCATAACGCACCGCATTAGAATTGGCCCCGCTTGTGACTGCCCCCGACCGACACCTTATCAAGAAGTATGCAAACCGCAAGCTCTACGACACGCGCACAAGCAGGTACATCACCCTCGACGGAATCGCCGGCCTGGTGCGTGAGGGCCGTGAAATCAAGGTGGTCGACCGCGACAGCGGTCACGACCTGACGCAGCTGACGCTGTCGCAGATCGTCTTGACCGAGGAGAAGAGAGGGCCGGCGCGGATCGTCGATGCGGGTGGCGAGGTGCTGCATGACCGCGGGCAGGCACTTCTCGATTACGTGCGCAAGACCCTGAGCGTGCCGGTCGACCTGCGCGGCCAGGTCGAGAAGCGGCGTGAAGACCTCGAAGGCCGCGCCGACGAAGCCATCGAGACGGCGCTGCGAAGGCTCCGCATCCCCACTCACCACGACATCGAGCGGATCAACCAGCGCCTCGACCGGATGGCGGCGCAGCTCAAGAAGCTGGGGACCGCGAGCCGCGCGGCGTCCTCGCCGCCAGGCCAAGCCCGGGCCTCTACGACCCGATCGCGTAGACGAACGGCCTCGCGCTGACGACCGAGCGGATGACCACGTCGGGATCGGCTCGGTAGGACGCGTGCAGTACGCGCCGGTCGGCGCGCAGCTGTTGTGTCATCAGGTCGCCGACATCCGCCAGGCGCGTTGGGTCGCCTATCACCGAGATGGTCCAGGGCGGCGCCACCACCACCCCGCCGACCTCCACGCCGCCGGCTGTTTGCTCGACAGGCACCCCGACCACGATCCTGTGGCCGCTGACGTCGACCGCCTCGGCGCCGCCGGCGGCGAGGTTGTTGAGGGCATCCTCCAGGTCCAGCGCCTGAAGGCCGTTGGCGTCGATCACGAGCACGATCCCCGGCCCCTGGACGGGGATGAGGCCTTCGAGCGCGCGGAGGTGCTGGGCTTCGTCGGTCAGCACCTGGTCGGCCGCCGCGCTGCTCCCGGATTGCAGCACCGCCTTGCGCTGGGTGAGGTCGGAGGACTCGGCGCTCAGCGAGTCGTTGGCCCGGTGCAGGTCGTCGATGAGGAAGGCGAGCGACGTGGGGTCCACGCCGACGAGCGTTCGCTCCACCTCGGCCTGGCTGCGGATCTGGATCGTCGCGACCAGGGCGACGAGCAACGCGATGAGCCACACGCTGATGGCGCCGGCGCGCACCGGCGGTCGACGGCGCGCCTGGCTAAGCCGGGTTGACATGGGGGATCAGCAGGCTCGAGTCATAGGCCGGTAGGGGCAGATCGGGCGCGCCGTTGAAGCTGACGTGCAGCTGGAACTGGACCTGCCGGGCGCGGATGTCCGGCAGGGCGGACGGGTTGTCCAAGGCCGCCTCCATGCGGTTGCGGTCGCCGACAGCGACGATGTTGAGGGGTGACGCAAGTGGCGGGCCCTGGTCGATGATCACCTCGCCTTCCGAACCGGAGTAGGCGCTGAGGGGGGTGATGCGCCGGCCGTTCACCGCGATGCCTTCCGCCCCCTGGGCGAAGAGGAGGTTGACCACGTCCTGGACGTCCTGGTAGTTGACCAGGTAACCGGTCTGGCCGCCGGTGTCCGGACCGGGAATGCCGTTGGCAAGGTCGACCTCGACGCCCGGCCCGTGCATGGCGGTCAACCCGGCCCGCGCGCGCAGGTCGGCGACCTGGTTCTGCAGCGCCTGGGTCGCGGCCGACCGGCTGGCCGCGTCGGATTCGAGGGCGTCGATCTGCGAGCGAAGGGTGGCGATCTGCTGGCGCTCGACGAGGTTTGTGCCTTCGAGGTCCTGCACGCTGCGCTGCAGCGCCTGGTAGCGCGCCAGCTGGTCGGAAGGGGTCAGCAGCTGGGACCTGACCTGGCCCGTCAGGACGAAACCGGTGGCCAGGGCGACCACCGCCACGATGGCCGTGCTGGCGAGCTGGTGGCGGGTCACGAGGGCAATTGTGCGTGATGGGGATCGGCGTACGGGGTCCTCTGGGGTTACTATCGGAGTCCCGAAATGGCGGTCGAAACCCGCGCTTCCGCCTTCCAGACCGCCCAGCGGCGTTTCGACGCCGCTGCCGATGTGATCGGTCTGTCGGACGATTCGCGCCGTAGCCTCCGCGAGGTCAAGCGCGAGCTCACCGTCCACTTTCCGGTTCACATGGACGACGGCTCGGTTCACGTGTTCACCGGCTGGCGTGTGCAGCACAACATCAGCCGCGGCCCGGCCAAGGGTGGCATCCGCTACCACCCCGACATCACGATCGACCTGGTCAAGGCCCTGGCGATGCTGATGACTTGGAAGTGCGCTGCGGTCGGCCTGCCGTACGGCGGCTCGAAAGGCGCGGTCGCGTGCAACCCGAGCAGCCTGTCGCTGTCCGAGCTGGAGCACCTGACGCGGCGCTATGCCACCGAGATCGGGATCCTGATCGGTCCCGAGAAGGACATCCCCGCGCCGGACATGGGCACCTCTCCTCAGATCATGGCCTGGATCATGGACACGGTCTCCATGCATTCGGGTCACTCCGTGACCGCGTCCGTCACCGGCAAGCCGGTGGACGTCGGCGGGTCAGAAGGTCGCGTCGACGCGCCGGGCCGAGGGGCCACCTACCTGACGCTCGAAGCCCTCAAGTACCTGCATGCGGACGAGGAGATTCCGACCGTGGCGGTCCAGGGTTACGGCCAGGTCGGGCGATCCACTGCACGCCTGCTGGCGGAGGCGGGGTTGAACGTCGTCGCGGTCAGCGACTCCAGGGGAGGCGTGTACAACTCGAAAGGCCTCGATCTCGCCGCGCTGGAAGAGCACCGGCAGGTGAGGGGTGGGGTGAGCGGCTTCAAGAAGGCCGACACCATCACCAATGACGAGATCATCGAGCTTCCGGTGACGGTCCTCGTCCCGGCCGCCGTCCAGGACCAGATCACGGGCGCCAACGCCCCGCGAATCAAGGCCCGGCTGATCACCGAAGGCGCCAACGCGGCCGTGTCGCCCGAAGCCGACCCGATCCTGCACGACCGCGGGATCTTCGTCGTGCCCGACATCATCGCCAACGCGGGCGGGGTGATCGTCTCCTACTTCGAATGGGTGCAGGACCTCCAGGCCTTCTTCTGGGAGGAGGAGGAGATCAACACCAAGCTTCACCACGTGATCACTCGCGCGTTCTACGAGATCCTCCACACCTCGGTGAACAAGCGCATCGACATGCGGCTGGCCGCGTACGCGCTGGCGGTGCAGCGGGTAGCCAACGCGACGACGGTGCGAGGCATATACCCCTAGAGGTTGCCGGAAAGGAGCCTAAGCCCCTGGGGACGCCCGGGGTGAATCCGGCTTCTGCTCCACTCGATTAGATTGGGGGGGTGACCCTGGCGCACCGACCCAACCGCGTCCTCATCACCGGCGTGTCCAACCCCCTCGGCGCGGAGGTGGCGCGACGTCTCGCGCCCGAGGTGCCCGTGCTGTTCGGCTGCGACATCGCCGACCCGGTCAGTGCGCTCGAGGAGATGGACTTCGTCCACGCCGACACCCGCCACACCGCGATCAGCAAGCTGATCAGGCGGCTGAAGATCGACACGGTCGTCCACCTCGCGGTGCTGGTCGACTCACCTCATGACTCGCGCGCCATCCACGAGACGGATGTCATCGGGTCCATGAACGTGCTGGTCGGCTGTGCGGGGCCGTCGAGCCCCGTGCGAAGGCTCATCGTCAAGTCGAGCCAGGCCGTGTACGGCGCAAGCCCCACCGATCCGTCCTTCTTCTCTGAAGAAATGGCGTTTGCCGACAGGCCGGCGTCGTCGATCACCGCCGACCTGATCGAGCTGGAGCAGCTGGTGGGGGAGTTTGCGCTCCGCAACCAGACATGCGGAGTGACCGTGCTGCGCCTCGGATTTCGCCTCAGCGACGACACCACCCTGGCGCGATACCTCTCGCTACCCATCGTGCCGACGTTCGCAGGGTTCGATCCACGCCTGCAGTTCCTGCATGAGGACGACGCCGCCGAAGCGATCGTCCGCGCGACGCTGGGCGAGCACCCCGGCGTCTTCAATGTCGGCGGCGCGGGCATCGTGCTGCTGAGCCAGGCGATCGGCGTGATGGGAGGCCGTGCAGCTCCTGTCCTACTCCCGTACGGGCGATGGCTTGCCCAGCTCGAGCTGCGCGCTTTGGCCCGGCTCGACGTGCCGGGGCACCTGGCCGACGTGATCGCCTTTGGGTCGGTGATGGACGGCTCGAAGCTGGAGTCGGAGTTCGGGTGGAAGCCTCGCCGCAGCTCAAAAGAGGTCATGGAGGGCCTGGCCCGCGGCAAGGAGGTCGAGGTCGTAGAAATGCCTTCCCCGCCGCAGGAATACGAGCTGCAGGTATACCTGCAGCGCCGCAGGCGCGGGGAGCGCAACGGCGCTCGCTCGCTGGCGGCCCACGAGTGATCGGCGAGACCACGGCCCAGGAGCGCAAGCGCCGCAGCAAGAAAGCCGAGATCGTTCAACCGAGGCCCGGCTTGCGTCTGCCCAAGCAGGTGCGCCGGCTCCAGCGCAGGGCCCCGATGTACGCGCTGCAGGGCCTCAACGAGCTGGCGGTCCGTTTGAAGCAGGTCACCGGCCACGACGTCATCGACCTGAACCGCGTCATGGGTTTCGTCCAGTTCCTCTACAAGCAGCAGGAGCTCGCGCAGCGCGGGGCAGATTACGCAGTCGATGATTTCGGCTTCGACGCGCAGTGGACCGAGTCGTTCCTTTCCGCCTTCATGGTCCTGTACCGCGACTACTGGCGGGTCGAGACCACGGGCGTCGAGAACGTGCCTGCGCATGGTCGCGCTCTTCTGGTCGCCAACCATGCGGGCGTGCTCCCGTGGGATGGCACCATGATCAAGACCGCGGTTTTCGCCGAGCATTCGCACCCGCGCCACGTGCGCGCGCTCGTGGCGAGCATGTTCCTGGGCATGCCCGTCTTGAGCTGGTTCCTACGCAGGACGGGGCAGACCGTTGGCCACCCCGACGACACGCGTCGCCTCCTGGAGCGCGACGAGCTGGTGCTGGTGTTTCCCGAAGGCGTGCGCGGCACCGGCAAGAACTTCAAGGACCGCTACCGGCTGCGCCGTTTCGGTCGTGGCGGGTTCGTCTCGACGGCGATTCGGTCGCGGGCGCCCATCATCCCTGTGTCGGTGGTCGGCTCGGAGGAGATATATCCCATGATGGCCGACCTTGCCCCGGTGGCGAAGTTCTTCGGCCTGCCGTACTTTCCGATCACGCCATTCTGGCCGTGGCTGGGGCCGGCGGGCCTGATCCCGCTTCCCAGCAAATGGCGCATCCAGTTCCACCCACCGGTCCACGTCGAGGAGCATCCGGTGGAGGCGGCCGACGACCAGAGCCTGGTCATGGAGCTGGCCGACGAGATCAGGGACACGATCCAAGAGGGGATCTACGACAACCTGAGAATGCGACGAGGGGTCTTCCTCTAACCGGGATCAAATCCGCCGGCGCGCTTGGCGAGCGATTCGATCGACAGTCAGTCGACGACGGCGAGCGTCTTCTTCTTCTTCTCCGGCTCTTCGATGATGTCCAGGGCGGTGGCCTGACTGATCCAGTACTGGACGTCGCTCAACCCCGGCGCGCCCGCGAGGCCGATCGCCTCCACGAGAGTGGCGTGAAGCGCGGGGGCATCCTGCGCGCGCAGGTCTTTCATCGAGTTGATGCCGAGGCGGCGCATCAGTGGCAGCCACCGGTCCATCCCCGAGACCTCGAGCAGGGTGCACTGATGGGAGAACTCGAGCAGTCGGTCGGCGCTGATGCCCGTCTTCTTGGAGAGACGTTCTCGGTCGATGCCGAGAGACGTCCGGTGAAGGAGCTGGTTGGTGTGCTTGATGCCGCGCGACCTCAGCCTCTCGACGTCGCCATCGGTCATTCCGGGCAGGTACTCGAGCGTCCTGTACATCGCCTAAAGAATATGCGCCCCGGGGGTCGGGTATACTCTGCGAACCCCGCCACCATTGGAGTAAACACACCCTGAACCAGAGCCGGCTCGAAACCCGCGGAACACTTACCGGGGAGCACTCTGGCCTCGAGATCGGCATCGGGAGGCGAGCCCGCCGAGCTTACGGATTCGACGAGGTCGCCCTGGTGCCGGGCGGCGTGACCCTCAACCCCGAAGAGGTCGACATCACCTTCACGATGGGCCGCGACTTCAAACTCCCTCTGCCGATCTGGGGGTCGGCGATGGATGGAGTCGTCGACGTGGACTTCGCCATCGCGATGGGGAAGCTGGGCGGCCTGGCGGTGCTCAACCTCGACGGCGTGCACACGCGGTACGAGGACTCCGCGCCGATCATCAGGAAGATCGCGGAGGCTGACAAGGCTCATGTCAACGCGCTGCTCAAAGAGGTGTACCGCGAGCCCGTCAAGGCGCACCTGATCGCAGAGCGGATCAAGACGATCAAGGCGGCCGGGGTGCCGTGCGCGGTCTCGACCGTCCCGGCTCGCGCCGGCGAGCGCGCCGAAGTGGTCCAAAAAGCCGGGGCTGACGTGTTCGTCGTCCAGGGCACGGTGTTGACCGCGCGTCACTCGTCCAAGTCCTATCACCAGCTCTCCTTCGAGGACCTTGTTCGCGCGTGCGACATCCCAGTGGTAGTCGGCAACTGCGTGCACTACGAGACTGCTCTCGAACTCATGGAGACCGGGATCGCGGGAATCCTCGTCGGTGTAGGGCCGGGTGCCGCCTGCACGACTCGCGGGGTGCTCGGGGTCGGCGTGCCCCAGGTGACCGCGACCGCCGACGTGGCGGCGGCGCGGGACGAGCACATGCGGCGAGGCGGAATGCGCGTAGCGGTCATCACCGACGGCGGCATGCGCATCGGCGCCGACGTGTGCAAGGCCTTCGCCTCGGGCGCCGACGCGGTGATGATCGGCACCCCGCTCGCGGGTGCCGAGGAGTCAGCGTCGAAAGGCTTCAACTGGGGCATGGCGACGCCGGACCCCAACCTGCCGCGCGGCACGCGCATCCAGACCGGCACCAAGGCGACCCTGCACGAGATCCTGCTCGGCCCCGCACGTGTCGACGACGGCTCGCAGAACTTCGCCGGCGCGCTTCGCTCGGCCCTGGGAGTTTGTGGCGCCCGTGACATCGCCGAGTTCCAGCACGTAGAGCTGGTGATCGCGCCTGCCATCACCTCGGAGGGCAAGGTCTTCCAGCAGGCCCAGCACGTGGGTATGGGGAAGAGCTGAGCTGAGCCGGTCTGCTGCGGCTGCCCGAAGTCGCGAGGAGGTGAAGGGCGGCACACGGCAGCAGACCATCCTGGTACTCGACTACGGGTCGCAGTTCAGCCAGCTGATCGCGCGACGCGTGCGCGAGGCCAACGTGTACTGCGAGCTGGTCCCCGGCACCACGCCCTGGTCCGAGCTGAAGGAGCGCCACCCGGCCGGACTGATCCTCAGCGGCGGTCCGGCCAGCGTCTACGAACCCGGCGCCCCGCAGGTCGATCCCGAAGCGCTGCGCGCGGGCATCCCGGTGCTCGGCATCTGTTACGGCATGCAGCTCATCGCTCATCACCTGGGTGGCAAGGTCGATCCCGGCCATGCGCGCGAATACGGCCCGGCCCTGCTCTCCGTCCGCGACCAGGCCGGACTGTTCCGCGGGCTCAGCGGCGAGATGCCCGTGTGGATGAGCCACGGCGACCACGTGAGCGAGCTTCCACCCGGGTTCCACTCACTCGCCTCCAGCGGCAACTCGCCCGTGGCCGCATTCACCAACGACCAGGGCATCTACGGAATCCAGTTCCATCCCGAGGTCGTGCACACGCCGGGTGGCCGCGAGGTGCTGCGCAACTTCCTGTATGGGGTCTGCGGGTGCACTCCGTCGTGGACGGCGGGATCGTTCATCGCCGAGGCCACCGAGAGCATCCGGGCCCACGTCGGGGACGGCCGCGTCATCTGCGCCCTCTCTGGGGGCGTCGACTCGGCGGTGGCCGCGACGCTGGTGCACCGAGCGGTGGGCGACCAGCTCACGTGCGTGTTCGTGAACAACGGTCTCCTGCGCAAGGAGGAGCCTGAGCGCGTGCTTGCCGTGATGCACGGCAACCTCGATATGGACATTCGATACGTCGACGCCACTGACCGCTTCCTCCAGGCGTTGAGCGGCGTCATCGACCCGGAGCAGAAAAGGCGCATCGTCGGCCGCGAGTTCATCACCGTCTTCGAGACGGAGGCGACGAGCCTCGGCCACATCGACTTCCTCGCCCAGGGCACTCTTTACCCCGACGTCATCGAGTCGACCGCACCTGACGTGTCTTCGACCGCGGTCAAGATCAAGACCCACCACAACGTCGGCGGCCTGCCACCAGGCCTGCGCTTTCAGCTCATCGAGCCTCTTCGCTATCTCTTCAAGGACGAGGTCCGAGCGGTCGGCATCGAGCTCGGCATGCCGGAGGAGATGGTGTACCGCCAACCGTTCCCGGGACCAGGGCTTTCGATCCGCTGCCTCGGCGAGGTGACGGCGGAGCGCCTGGAGATCCTGCGGAACGCCGACTGGGTGGTCGTCGACGAGATCAAGAACAACGGCCTCTACCGCAAGGTATGGCAGTCATTCGCGGTCCTCACGCCGCTCGAGACTGTGGGTGTGATGGGCGATTTTCGGACGTACGCCAACGTGGTCGCGGTGCGGGTCGTGACGAGCGAGGACGCCATGACGGCGGACTGGGCGCGGGTGCCTTACGAAGTGCTCGCTCGCATCAGCAACCGGATCGTCAACGAGGTTAAGGGCGTTAACCGGGTGGTGTTCGACATCACGTCCAAGCCGCCCGGCACCATCGAGTGGGAATAGCGCTCATCGCCAGGTGAAAGTCCTCGTCATCGGATCCGGGGCGCGCGAGCACGCGCTGGTCTGGAAATGCGTGCAGTCGGACCTGGTCGAGCGCGTTTACTGCGCGCCGGGCAACGGAGGCACTGGCGGCATGGCGCGCAATGTGCCGATCGGCGCCGCGGACGTGGTGCGCCTGGTCGACTTCGCCAAGCGTGAGAGGCTCGGGCTCGTGGTCCTCGGCCCGGAGGCGGCGGTGGAAGCGGGCGTCGGCGACGCTCTGAGGAGCGCCGGGTTCAACGTCTTCGGCCCGAACCGGGGCGCGGGGCGAATCGAGTCGAGCAAGTCGTTCGCCAAGGCCGTGATGCAGCGAGCCGGCATCCCCACGGCCGGCTACGAGGTCTTCACGCAGCCCGCGCCGGCCCGCGCCTGGGCCGGCGAGCGCGATGGCGCCGTCGTGGTAAAGGCCGATGGCCTGGCTCGGGGCAAGGGCGTGATCGTTTGCTCGTCGGTCGAGGAGTCGAACGCCGCGATCGACGCCATGCTGGTCGAAGGCCAGTTTGGCCGCAGCGGCGCCACCATCGTGGTGGAGGAGCGGCTCGAGGGGCCCGAGCTCTCGGTGCTCGGAGTGACCGATGGCAAGGACGTAGTCGCGCTGGCGCCGGCGCGCGACTATAAACGAGCCCGCGACGGAGACGAAGGCGGGAACACGGGTGGCATGGGAGCCTACTCGCCTCCTCTGGGCGTGGACGATGCGCTGCTGCAGGAGGTGGTGGATTCCGTTCTGCGTCCGGCGGTCCGAGAGCTCGCCGCCTCGGGCGACGAGTTCCACGGCGTGCTCTATGCGGGATTGATGCTGACGCCCAAGGGGATTCGCACCCTCGAGTTCAACGCCCGTTTCGGCGACCCGGAGGCCCAGGTCGTGCTCCCGCGACTGCAGACGGACTTCGTCGCACTGGCGCTGGCGGCGGCCAAGGGCAACCTCGCCGCCTTCCCGGACCTGAGCTGGAGTCCGAGGCCGTGCGTCGGCGTGGTCGTCGCGTCGGGCCACTATCCCGACGAGGCGGCCGTCAAGACCGGCTTCCAGATCCGCGGCCTGGCCGAGATGCCGAAGGGGGTCCTGATCTTCCATGCCGGGACCCGCTACGTGCCCGGCACCGGCCTGGTCACCGACGGGGGACGCGTGGTCACCTCAGTAGCCATGGGCGACACGGTGGCGCAGGCGCGCGACACGGCGTTGTCGGGTGCCCGGCAGGTACGATTCGAGGGGGCTTTCTTTCGCTCCGATATTGCAGGGGAGGCGGTTTAGTTGAGCGCAGTCGTAGGCGTCATCCTCGGCTCCAAGTCCGACCTGCCGCTGATGGAGTCGTGCGTCAAGGTCCTGGACGAGCTCGGTCTCGAGCACGAGGTCAAGGTGTGCTCGGCCCACCGCAACCCCAAAGGCGTGATGGAGTGGGCCAGCTCGGCGCGCGGCCGCGGCCTCAAGGTTGTCATCGCGGCCGCCGGCGGAGCCGCCCACCTGCCCGGCGTCGTGGCCGCATGGACCGACCTGCCGGTGATCGGGGTGCCGGTCCCGACCCAGCACCTCGGCGGCGTCGATTCGCTCTATTCGATTGTGCAGATGCCCGCGGGGATCCCCGTCGCCACCGTCGCCATCGGCGAGGCCGGGGCCAAGAACGCCGCGTGGCTGGCGGCCCGAATCATCGGCTTGAGCGACGGCCGGATCGAGAAGAGCCACGCGGAGAAGCGCGCAGCGCTGGCCGGCTAGGAAGAAGTGGCGAAGAAGAAGGCGCGCGTCAGGCTCATCGACACCACGTTTCGCGACGCCCAGCAGTCGCTGCTCGGCGGCGACCTGCGCACCGAGGAGATCCTGCCCATCGCGGCCAAGATGGACGCCGTCGGCTTCGCCGCCATGGAGGCGTTCGGCGGCGCCACCTTCGAGACGCAGCTGCGGCGGCGCGAAGATCCGTGGGACTACCTCCGCAAGCTGCGCAAGGTCACCCCGAACACCCCGATCCAGGCTTTGATTCGCGGCCAGAATCTCGTTTCGCAACGCAACTTCGCCGACGACGTCGTCGAGCTCTTCGTCAAGCACGCCGCCAAGTGCGGAGTCGACGTGTTCCGTGTGTTCGATCCTCTGAACGACCTGCGCAACATGGAGGCGTCGATCGCCGCGGCGCTCAAGGCCAAGAAGAAGGTGCAGGGCGCGCTCAGCTACGCCATCTCACCCGCGCACAATGTCGAGCTCTGGTGCTCGCTCGCCAAGGGCCTGGTCGACATGGGCTGCCACGAGATCGTGATCAAGGACACCTCCGGTCTGCTCAGCCCCCAGGCGACCTGGGAGCTCGTCACCGAGCTGAAGCAGGTCGTGGATGTGCCCATCGACGTCCACTCCCACTGTTCGAGCGGCATGGCGCCGATGGCGTACATGGCGGCGGTCGAAGCCGGGGCGGAGATCCTTGACGTGGCCGTGTCGCCCCTGGCGTGGGGCACGTCGCAGCCCGCCTCGGAGAGCGTCGTGGCCGCCCTGGAGGGTGGCGAGTACGACACGGGGCTCGACCTGGACAAGATGTGGGACGTCCAGGCCGACGTCGAAGAGCTGAAGCGGCGGCACCTCGAGCACCTGAGCCCGTTCGCAGATCGGGTTGACGCCAGCATCCTCCGATATCACATGCCGGGGCTAATGCTCGAGGACATCTTTCATCAGCTCGCCGCCCACAACGCGGGCGCGCGCCAGGCGGAGGTGATGGAGGAGGCGAACCGCGTGCGCCGAGAGCTCGGCTATCCACCCCTGGTGGCGCCGATCCGCCAGATCATCGCCACTCAGGCGGTCTACAACGTGATCGGCGGCGACCGCTACTCGACCGTCACGCAGGAGTTGAAGGATTACCTGCAGGGCCTGTACGGGAGGCCCCCGGTCCCGGCCGATCACGAGCTGCGCCGGCTGGTGCTCGGCCGCGAGGAGCCCATCACGATCCGCCCGGCCGACCTGCTCGAACCCCAGGTGGACGGCGCGCGCAAGCAGCTTCGCAAGCAGGGTCACGAACCCAACGACGACGCGGTGCTGATCCAGCTGATGTTCCCGGCCCTGTTGAAGGACTACCTCAGCGGCCCGCCGCCGGAGGTGAGCGCTGGCGGAAAGCAGGCCGAGCCCGCGGGGGAGCCTGCAAAGACTGACCCGGTGGTCGCGGATGCCGCCGAGTCGGCCCCCGCCGAGGTGGCGCCACAGGCGCAGGTCTCGACCGCGGAGTTCGACGTCGAGGTCGAGGGCGAGACCTTCAAGGTGCGCGTCACCGGGGCCGGGATGACCGTCATGTCCTCGGCCGGGGCGCCTGCCGGCTCAGCCGCCGCTGCTGCGCCGCCGAAGGTCGGCGAGGGGACCGTGGTCGCCCCCATGCAGGGCCTTATCGTGAAGCTCCCCGTCAAGGCCGGGGACGAGGTGAAGCTGGGCGACGTGGTGGCAGTGCTCGAGGCGATGAAGATGCAGAACGACATCGTGACCACGGTCGCGGGGCGCGTCAGGCAGGTGTACGTAAAAGAAGGCGACGTGGTCAGCCCTAATCAGCCTCTCCTGGCGGTCGGGTGAAGCACACGCTCGTCAAGCTGATTGGATGAAGAGCAAGCTCTTCAACAAGGTCCTCATCGCGAACCGTGGCGAGATCGCGATCCGCGTCATGCGCGCCTGCCGCGAGCTGGGGATCGCGACCGTTGCCGTCTACTCCGACGCCGACCGCAACGCGATCCACGTCCGCTACGCCGACGAAGCGCGCCACATCGGGGGCGCCGCCGCGAGCGATTCGTACTTGAAGCTCGATCACATCGTGAAGGTGGCGCACGAGGTCGGCGCCGAGGCGATCCATCCGGGATACGGCTTTCTTTCGGAGAAGCCCGCGTTTCCCGAGGCGTGCGAGGCCGCGGGGATCAAGTTCATCGGTCCACCCGCATCGGCGATGCGCGCCTTGGGCTCCAAGCTCGCCGCGCGCCAGCTCGCGATCGACCACGGCGTGCCGGTCACCCCTGGAAGCGACGCCGTCGACCCGGTCGCCGCCGTCACCGCGGCGCGGCGCATCGGCTTCCCGGTGATGGTCAAACCGTCGGGGGGCGGTGGCGGCATCGGGATGAAGGTCGTCGAGTCCGAGGCGGACCTGGCGGCCGCCATCGAAACCAGCGCGCAGGCGGCGCGCTCCGCTTTCGGCGACCCGACCGTCTACATCGAACGCTACGTTCGCAACCCCAGGCACATCGAGATCCAGGTGATCTGCGACAGCCACGGCCACGCCGTGCACCTGGGCGAGCGCGAATGCTCGATCCAGCGCCGCCACCAGAAGATCATGGAAGAGACGCCTTCACCGGTCCTGACCGCGGAGATTCGCGCCGCCATGGGCGATGCGGCGATCCGCGCGGCCACCGCGGCCGGCTACGTCAACGCGGGCACTGTCGAGTTCATCTTCAGCGAAGGCGACTTCTACTTCCTGGAGGTCAACGCGAGGCTGCAGGTGGAGCATCCGATCACAGAGGCGGTCACCGGCATCGACCTGGTCAAGGAGCAGATTCGCGTGGCCGCCGGGATGGAGCTCAGCTTCTCCCAGCACGACGTGACCTGGACCGGGCACGCGATCGAGATGCGCATCAACGCGGAGGACCCGGTGCGCAAGTTCCTTCCCAACCCCAAGCGAATCTCGCGCTGGGTCGCGCCCGCCGGCCCAGGCGTGCGCGTGGACTCGGGTTTCGGACCGGGCTCGGACGTCCCGCCCAACTACGACTCGCTCGTGGCCAAGCTCATCGTCCACGGCGGCGACCGCGCGGAGGCGATCGCGCGGGCAAGCCGCGCGCTCGGCGAGTTCGTGGTGGTGGGCCCTGCGACGACGATCAGCTACCACAGGGCCATCCTCGAAAACCCGGATTTCCGGGCCGGCAAGCTGAGCACCCGGTTCATCGAGGACCATCCGGACCTCGTCGAGCGCGCCAGGAAGCTGGCCGCGGATGTTTCTCCCTTCGACTACGGCCCGGATCCGCGTCACGTCGCGGCGGCGGCGGCCGCGGTGGCGGCGGTGGTGCGGCAATAGCCCCTCTGCGTGATCCGGAAGGCGGAAGGCCGTTCGTCGTGGGCAAGTCGGCGGTCCAGGGCCGCTCCGGGCCTTTTGAGCTGCGCGAGGACGTGATCCGGTTTCCCGATGGCGCAGAGGCGGTGTACACCGTCGTGGCCAACCCGGACTCGGCCTTCATCGTTCCGTATTTCGACAACGGCGACACGATGCTCGTGCGCCAGTGGCGTCACGCCTGGGACGAATCTTCTTGGGAGGTTCCCGCCGGCACCTTCAACGGCGACGAGGACCCGCTTGAATGCGCGCGGCGGGAGCTGGCGGAGGAGACGGGACTGGTGGCGAGCCGGTACACGTCGCTCGGCGTGGTGCACGGCGCCGCCTTCCTCACGGGGTCGGCGCACATGTTCATGGCCCAAGGGATCACCGAGGGCGAGCGCGACCCGGAGACCTACGAGCAGGACATGGAGGTGATGCGTCTGCCGTTCGCTGAGGCTTTCGAGGCGGCGCTCCAGGGCGGCATCGCCCATTCCGGTTCGGTGACGGCGCTCACGCGCGCGGCGCGCGCGTTGAGGATCCTCTAGCCGGCGGGAGTCGACGCGGGAGTCGGGCTGGGGCTCGGACTCGGGGACCCCGTGGTCGGCGGTCCGCTCGTCTTGCCGTCCCCTTGGTTGACCGCCACCGGGCCGACCAGGTCGAGGTCGTACTCGGCCGCCACGTTATGACCCAGGACGTCGCGGACCGTGGTGAGGACGACGATCCTGTAGTGGGCGCCAGGTTTCAGCGCCAGGCCGCTGATCGTCACCGTCTTGTTGGAATAGGTCTGGCTGGTGTCGATCTGCTTGCCCTTGGCGTCGAGGACGACGATTCCGCCCGCGATGGTCCCGGGATCGAGGTCGCTGTCGAACGTGACCTGGATCGTGTCAGGCGTCACCACCACCCCGACCACCTCCGCGCCGTTGCCCAGGTCGCGGCGCGGTCCGGCGGTGGCCTGATCGACAAGGAGCTTGTTGGTGGTCGGGTCGCGGGCGAGCGTGAGCGTCTCTTCGAATTCGCTGACATCGATCTTGCCATGGGTCAGCACCAGGCGCACCACAAACCGCGCCGTGTCCGGCTCGGCGCCGGTGAGCTCCTGCGTGAGGATGTAGTAGCGCGAGAAGAAGGGGTCGCCGTTGATGGTCAGGCTGAGGCCGCCGGTCGTATAAGCCTGCTGGCCGCCGGCGTCGAGGAAGCTTGTCGCGTCGGCGGCCTGCCCCTTGAGGCGGGCCTGCATGAACGAGTTGACCACCGCGGCGGCCTGGTCGAGCGCCGTCGGCTGGGGCGGCATCGGCGGAGCTGTCGCAGTCCAGAGCTGGCCACCACGGACGAAGGCGAACGAGCTGCCGTTGGGCGCCCACTGCGGCGCGTGGTAGGTGCCGTTGGCGAGCCTGGTCGCGCCCGAGCCGTCGGGTCGCACCTGTGAGAGCTCGGTGTCCGAGCCGAGAAGGATCGCGTCCTGGGTGGACCAGCTCGGCTCGCCGCTCGGGAGGGTCGACGTGGCGTTGCCCAGCAGATCCGAGACGGTGATCGAGCCCCCGGCCGAATACATCATGTGCGCTCCGTCAGGCGACCAGCCGAGGAAGCCTGCGCCCGCCTGGCCGATGGTGGCGCTCTTCCCGGTGCCGAGATCGAGGACCATCAACGCCTGGTCTTGCTGGTATGCGACATGGTCGCCGTCCGGCGAGAAGGAAAGAACATTGACGGTGCCTGTGCTCGGCAGCGGCGCGAGAAGGAGCGCCACTTTGTCGCCCTGGGAGTAGATCCCGCCAGCGGCCGCCCAGACCAGCTTGTCCTTGGCCCAGCCCAGCAGGGTCGGGGTCGCGGCCGGGGCGAGCTCGGCGGTAGATGCAGCCGCGAATGTCAATACCTCGATCTTGCCGCCGCGGATGAACGCAAGCCGGTCGCCGGCGGGAGAGATGACGGGCGACGTGACCCCGTCAGGAGCGATCACGGTCACGGCTCCTCCCTTGGCGGAAACCAGGTCGAGCGCGCCGTTGGCGTTGACGAAATAGACGGAGGTGGAGTCCGCGGACCACTGCACCGCCGCGGTGGAGGTTCCGCCGAGTGGGGCGAGCTCCTTTTCTCCGAGGCCAGGACCGGCGGTCGGGGTCGGAGCGGGGGGAGGCGTCGGCGTGGGCGCAGGAGGCGGCTGAGTCACGAACGTGATCGTCGCCGGCGTGGCGAGCTGCTGCCCCGCCGCGGTCCTGGCGCCCGGGCCGATCGTGACCTGGTACTGGGTGTTGGGCGCGAGGTTGCCGTTGCTCGGCTGCACGGCCAGCGTGTTGGACTCCCATGAGAACGTCACGCTCGTGGCGGGCGTGATCTGGACTGCGGCCTGTGTCGACGTATGGTCCATCTGCTGGTTGAACGAGACGAGGATCGGCTGCTGCAGGGCGACGCCGGTGGTGCCGTCCATCGAGCTGCTGACGACGACCCTGGTCAGGCCGCCGGTCGGCTGGAGGGTCATGTACGTGACGACCGAGGCGATCAGCACCACGCCGGCGGCGGCCCCGAGCCAGGCGAGCCCTGGCGGCGCGAAAGCCCGTCGCCACCACGAGTCGCGACCTTCGCTCATCGACCACGCCTGGCTCATCAGCTGGCGGCGAAGGCCGGAGCGGAACGCATCGTCGACAGGCGGCTCGGCGCGCTCGGCTGCGCTGAGGAGCGTCGCCAGGCGGCGAAGCTCGTCGTCCTGGAGGACGTCGTCGAGCTCGGGGTCGTGGCGCCAGCTCATTCCACCGGCCTCAGCTCGCCGGCATCCTCGCGGAGCTTGCTCACGCCGCGATGGATGAGGAGCTTCACAGCGCCGGCCGACTTGCCCATGGCGACGGCGATGTCCTCGATCTTCATGTCCTCCTGGAACTTGAGCACCAGCGCGATCCGCTGTTGAGGCGGCAGGTTCTCGACCAGCGCCCACACGCGCCGTATCTCGTCGCGGTGAGCCGCCAGGTCCTCAAGCGCCGGACCCGCCACCGAAAGGTCGTGGAAATCGTCGAGTGGCTGCGCCGGGCGCTGCGCCCGGTAGCGGTCCGCGATCGCGTTGACGGCGATCTGGTACAGCCAGGCAGCGAAGGGCCGCCCCGTGTCCTGGTAACGGGGCATGGCCTTCAGAGCCTTCATGAAGACTTCCGAAGTGACGTCCTCTGCCGCGGCTTGCTCCCTCACTCTTGAATACACAAATCGATAGATCTGCTGAAAGTGCCGGTCGTAGAGCGCCCCAAATTGACGGGGATCCCGCTGGGCGTGCTCGACGAGCTCTCGCTCTTCGTCGCGGGACGGGTCGCTCACCGGCAGGTCAGCCTGTGCCCGTACAAACGAGGGTCCACCCACAGTGGTTACGAGGTTTGAGATCAGGGATCCGGGTCTCGCTCATCAGCCGCCCCCGATTATCCAGCCGAGCGCCCGCCCCGACCCCGCCGGCGCAGTTCGCCACAGCATCTTGGGTCTGGTCGCCCAGCGCTCACAACCTGTGGTCCCGCCCCGTGGGCCCTTATAATTCGAGCCGTCCCCGATTGTTTACTGGGAGCCCGCGCCCTTCTTGATCGAGCGATACTCGCCGCCTGCCATCAGGGCGGTCTGGTCCGACCAGCACCGGTTCGAGCTCTGGCTGCGCATCGAGATCCTGGCCTGTGAAGCATGGGCCACGCTCGGCCGCATCCCCGCGTCGGCCCTCCCGAAAATCAGGCAGGCGACGTTCGATGCCGCCAGGATCGCCGAGGTCGAAGCCCGTGTCGGTCACGACGTGATCGCTTTCCTGACCGTGGTCAACGAGTCCATCGGTCAGCCAGAGGCCCGCTACGTGCACCTCGGGATGACCAGCCAGGACCTCAACGACTCGGCGATGGCCGTCCAGCTCGTGGAGTCGGCACGCCTGATCGAGGCGGACCTCCAGGCGGTGCGCGAAGCGGCGGCCGGACTGGCGATCCGTCACCGCAAGACATTGATGGCGGGCCGGACGCATGGCATCGTGGCGGAGCCGATCACCTTCGGGTTCAAGGTCGCGGGCTGGGTCGCCGAGCTGGATCGCTCGCTTGCCCGCCTGCGCCTGGCGTCGGACGAAGCGGCAGTCGGCCGCGTGAGCGGCGCGGTGGGTACGCACGCGACCATCGATCCCGCGGTCGAAGAGCACGTCTGCGCAGAGCTCGGGCTCAAGGTCGACACGGTGTCGACGCAGGTGGTGGCGCGTGACCGTCACGCGAGCTTCATGTCCGCCCTCGCCCTCGTCTCTGGGACACTGGAGCGCATCGCGACAGAGATCCGCCACCTGCAGCGCAGCGAGGTCGGCGAAGCATTCGAGCCGTTTGGCAGCGAGCAGAAGGGCAGCTCTGCGATGCCCCACAAGCGCAACCCGGTCCTGACGGAGCGGGTCTGCGGGCTGGCGCGCGTCGTTCGCGGGCACCTCGTCACCGCCCTCGAGAACACGGCGCTGTGGCACGAGCGAGACATCAGCCACTCGTCGGCCGAGCGCGTGGTCTTTCCCGACGCCTGTGCGGCGGTCGACTATATGGCCCAGGAGATGGGCAAGGTGCTCCGCGGCCTCGAGGTTCGTCCCGACCGCATGCTGGCCAACCTGCAGTTCGCCGGCGGGGTCGTCTTCTCACAGCGCGTGCTGCTGTCGCTCGTCGACAGCGGCATGTCCCGCGAGGACGCGTATCTGATCGTCCAGAAAGCGGCCATGCAGGCGATGGAAGGCCCTGGTCCAGGATTCCGCGCTATCCTCGAGAAGAATCCCGAGGTTACGGGGCGGATCGGGACCCGGCTGGACGGGGTCTTCGACCCGTGGGCCGGCCTCGAGCACACCGACCTCGCCTACCAGCGCCTCGGATTGGGAGCACCTGCCAAATGATCCCGGGCCCAGCTCTTCTCGACACCGACCTGCCGCTCAAGCTCTTCGCGCGGGGCAAGGTCCGCGACACCTATGAGCTCGGGCCGGACCGGCTGCTGATGGTGGCCACCGACCGCCTGTCGGCGTTCGACCACGTGCTGCCAGGCGGCATCCCCGACCGCGGCAAGGTGCTGACCCAGCTCTCGATCTTCTGGTTCTCCCAGACCGACACGTTCCAGCAGAACCACCTGATCTCGGGCATGGTGCCCGATCTGCCAGCGGCGCTCAAAGACCACCGTGAGGAGCTCGCCGGCCGGTTCATGATCGTCCGCAAGGCCAAGCGCATCGATTTCGAATGCGTCGTCCGGGGATACCTCGCCGGCAGCGCATGGAAGGAGTACCAGGATTCACACACGCTGGCCGGCGAGGAGATGCCTCCCGGACTGCGTCAGAGCGAGAAGCTCGCCTACCCGATCTTCTCGCCGGCGACCAAGGCCGAGACGGGCCATGACGAGAACATCTCCTTCGCGACTCTGAAGAAGGAGATCGGTGATGAGCTTGCCACCAAGCTTCGGGACGCGAGCCTTGAGCTTTACAAGTACGCCGCCGATTTCGCCACCCGCCGCGGCCTGATCCTGGCCGACACCAAGTTCGAGTTTGGCCTCATCGACGACGAGCTGATCCTGATCGACGAGGCGCTGACTCCGGACAGCTCGCGGTACTGGGATGCCGCCACCTACATGGTCGGGACTTCGCCGGACTCTTATGACAAGCAGTTCGTGCGCGACTGGCTCACGCAGTCGGGTTGGGACAAGGAGTCGGATCCGCCGCAGCTGCCCAGCGAGGTCGTGGCCCAGACCCGCATGCGCTACCTGACCGCCTACCAGCGGCTGGTGGGCAAGCCCCTGTTCCCGCCCAAGCCCAGGAACGAAAGGTGACCGAACGATGATCGCGAAGATCATCGTCACGCCCAAGCCGGTCGTCAACGACCCCCAGGGCATAACGGTCAGACAGGGGCTCGCGTCGCTCGGTTTCACGGAGATCTCGGACGTGCGCGTGGGCAAGTACATCGAGGTCAACCTGGAGGCCTCCAGCGAGCACGAGGCGCGTGAACGCGTCGAGGCGATGTGCCGCCAGCTCCTGGCCAACCACGTGATCGAAGACTTCCGTTTCGACATCGAAGCGGACGGGCACCGGCGCCGATGAGGTTTGGCGTAGTGGTATTTCCCGGTACGTGGTCGGACCGCGATTGCGGCTGGGTGATCGACCAGGTGGTGGGAGCCGAGCTCGTCTACCTATGGCACAAGGATGCCGACCTCAAGGGATGCGACTGCGTGATCCTTCCCGGCGGCTTCGCCTATGGCGACTACCTGCGCACCGGCGCCATCGCCCGGTTCGCCCCGGTGATGGAGAAGATCGGGCAGTTCGCCGACCGCGGCGGCCTGGTGTGGGGGATCTGCAACGGCTTTCAGATCCTCTGCGAATCGGGCCTCTTGCCCGGCGCGCTGATCCGCAACGCCTCACTCGAGTTTCGCTGCCAGTGGACGAACCTCGTGGTCGAGCGCACCGACCTGGCCTTCACGTCGAATTGCGAGGAGCGCGAGGTGATCCGCATACCGATCTCGCATGGAGAGGGCAACTACTTCGCTGACCCGGCGACGCTCTCGCGCCTCGAGCAGCGCGGCCAGGTCGTGTTCCGTTACTGCGACGTGAACGGCAAGGTCGGGCCGGGCGCGAACCCGAACGGTTCGCTGCACAACATCGCGGGCATTGTCAACGCGCGCGGCAACGTACTGGGCATGATGCCGCACCCCGAGAGATGCGCCGAGGCAGAGCTCGGCGGGACGGACGGCCTCAAGCTGTTTCGATCGGTCGCGGAGAACGCGCTGAAGGTCCTGGTTTCTTGAGTCTCGAGATGATCGACGAGCGCCGCCTGCGGGAGGTCGCGCTCACCCCGGAGGAGTACAGGGCGATCGTCGAGCAGCTCAAGAGACCCCCCAACAAAGTCGAGCTCGGCATGCTCGGGGTCCTGTGGTCCGAGCACTGCTCGTACAAGAGCTCCAAGGCGCTGCTGCGACGGCTTCCGTCGACCGGGGCGGCGGTGGTGCAGGGACCCGGCGAGAATGCCGGCGCCGTGAGCATCGGCGAAGGCTGGGCCGCCGTCTTCAAGATCGAGTCGCACAACCACCCCTCGGCCATCGAGCCGTACCAGGGCGCAGCCACCGGAGTGGGCGGGATCATCCGGGATGTCATCGCGATGGGCGCTCGGCCGATCGCGCTGCTCGACTCACTGCGTTTCGGACCGCTGCCCGGGTCGCAGCATCACTTCGAAGGAGTCGTCGCCGGGATCGGCGGCTACGGGAACTGCATCGGGATCCCGACCGTCGGCGGCGAGGTTTACTTCGACGAGTGCTACGCGCAGAACCCATTGGTCAACGCGATGTGCGTCGGCCTGGTGAGGGTAGAGCGGCTCATGCGCGCGCGCGCGGAGGGCACCGGCAACAGCCTCATGCTGGTCGGGGCCGACACCGGCCGGGACGGCATTCACGGTGCATCGTTCGCCTCGCTCGAGCTCGATGAGAGCAGCGTGGAGCGGCGGCCGGCGGTCCAGGTCGGCAACCCCTTCCTCGAGAAGTGCCTGCTCGAAGCCTGCATGGACCTCGCGCATACGACGGCGGTCGTGGCCATCCAGGACCTCGGCGCCGCGGGCTTGACCTCCTCGGTCGCCGAATGCGCGGCCAGGGTGCCGGGCGCGGGCGCGCGCATAGACGTTTCGCAGGTGCCTCTGCGCGAGCGCGGCATGAGGCCGTACGACGTGATGCTGTCGGAGTCGCAGGAGCGGATGCTGGTGGTGGTCGAGCGGGGCCGCGAGGCCGAGGTCGCGAGCATCTTCCAGTCCTGGGACCTCACGTCAGCGGTGATCGGCGAGGTGACCGACGACGGTTGCCTGACGGTGGTCGACGGCAAGCGCGAGGTCGCACGGCTGCCGGTCGACCTGCTCACCGACGGCGCGCCGCCCCGTCACCTGACCGCCGTCACACCCAAGTCGCGCCGGGCCCTCGACATCGACTCGCTGACCCCGCTCGTCGACCCGGGCGTTGCGCTCTTGCGCCTGCTGGCGAGCCCGAATCTCACGAGCCGCCGGGGGATCTACCGGCGGTACGACCACATGGTCGGCGACGCTACCGTCACGCCGCCCGGCGGCGACGCTGCGGTGCTCAGGGTCAAGGGCACGCGCCTCGGTATTGCGATGACCACCGACTGCAACTCACGCTACTGCCATCTCGACCCGCACCTCGGCGCGCAGCTTGCAGTCGCCGAGGCCGCGCGGAACATCGTGGCCACGGGGGCGCGGCCGCTGGCTGTGACCGACTGCCTCAACCTGGCCAACCCTGACCGCCCGGAGGTCTACTGGGAGCTCGAGGAGACGGTCGCCGGGTTGGCCCAGGCGTGCCGGGCGCTGGACGTGCCGATCGTCAGTGGCAACGTCAGCCTCTACAACGACTCGTCCGGTGAGAACCCGATCTTCCCGACCCCGGTCGTGGGCATGATCGGCGTCATCGAGGACTACGGCAAGCGGATCGGCGCCGGGCTGCGAGCCGAAGGGGATTTCGTGCTGCTGGTCGGCGCGAGCCATGACGACCTCGGGGGCAGCGAGTACCTGAAGGTCGAGCACGGCCTGGTGGCGGGCCTTCCGCCGGCGCTGGACCTGTCGCTCGAACGAGCCGTGCACCGGGTGATCCTGTCCGCCGCGGACAGCGGATACCTGCACTCGGCGCACGACTGCGCCGATGGCGGCATGCTCGTCGCGCTCGCAGAGTCGTGCCTTCTGGGGGGCATCGGCGTGCGGTGCCCGGCCATCCGCCAGGAAGCGCAGCTGCGTCTCGACGCGGCGTTCTTCGGCGAATCGCCAAGTCGCTTCATCGTCAGCGTTCCGTCACGCGCGATGCCCGAGCTGCAGTCGATTGCCCGTCGCCACCACGTCGAGATCTCCCTGCTCGGGCTCGCCGGCGGCGATGCGATCGAGTTCGAAGGGCAGTTCAAGGTCGCGCTTTCCGATTTGCGTCAAGCTTGGGAAGGCGCGGTGGTCTAGATGTGCGGGGTATTCGGGATCTGCGCGAAGCACGGGGTTGACGTCGCCAACCTCACTTACTTCGGCCTTTTCGCGCTGCAGCATCGCGGGCAGGAGTCGGCCGGCATCGCCGTGTCGGACGGCGCCTCCGTCCGCGTCCATCGCGGCATGGGCCTGGTCGCGCAGGTGTTCTCTGCCGCGCAAGTGCAGGACATGGGCGAGGGCTCGATCCTGGCACTCGGTCACACCCGTTACTCGACAACCGGGTCGAGCCGCGTCGAGAACGCGCATCCTCTGCCCTTCCACCATCCGACGCTCGGGCCCGGCGCGATCGCCCACAACGGCAACCTGTTGAACGCTGGGGCGCTGCGAGCGCAGCTCGAGGAGGAGGGTGCGACGTTCGACACCGCCCTCGACACCGAGGTCATGGCGCGCTTGATCGAGCACACGCATGGCAAGACCTGGGAAGAGGTGGTCAGGCGCTCGTTCGCAAGGGTGGTCGGGGCTTACTCCTGCGGGATCATCACGCCGAACCAGCTGATCGCGCTACGCGACCCGTACGGCTTCAGGCCCCTCTGCATCGGCTTCATCCCGCTGCCCGGCCAGCCGGCGCACGTGATCGCGTCGGAGACCTGCGCCCTCGACACCGTCCACGCCAACTTCGTACGCGAGGTGCAGCCGGGCGAGATGGTCTTGATGGACGAGCACGGCGTGAACAGTGTCATGTTCCAGACCTCCAGCAAACACGCCATGTGCGTCTTCGAGTTCATCTATTTCGCACGTCCCGACTCGATCCTCAAGAACTGCGAGCTCGAGGACGCGCGGATACGCATGGGTCATGAGCTGGCCAAGGAGGCGCCGGTCGAGGCCGACATGGTGGTCGCGTTCCCCGACTCCGGCACGCCCGCCGCGATCGGGTACGCGGAAGCCGCCGGCATCCCGTTTCGTGAGGCGCTGATGAAGAGCCGCTACATCAACCGGACCTTCATCCAGCCCGACCAATCGCTCCGCGAGGCAGGCGTGATGCTGAAGCTGAACCCGCTGCCGCGCTCGATCAGGGGCAAAAGGGTGATCGCCGTCGACGATTCGATCGTGCGCGGCACCACGTCGCAACGCATCATCGAGCGCCTCCGCTCCGCGGGAGCGCGCGAGATACACATGCGGATCTCCAGCCCGCCGATGCGCTTCCCGTGCTTCATGGGCGTCGACATCGGTTCGACCAAGGAGCTCATCGCCTCCGGCCGCAGCGTGGAGGAGGTGAGGGCGAAGATCGGCGCCGACAGTCTTGCGTACCTGTCCATCCCGGGCCTGATGCGCGCCATCGGCCGCGGCACGGCGGGTGAGTTCTGCCGCGCCTGCTTCGACGGCTCGTACCCCGTCCCCGTGCCCCAGCAGCTCGAGATGGACAAGATGCAGTTCGAGCTTCCGCTCAAATCGGACCACGTGCCAGGGCCGCCCTCGCCGCAGCTGGTCCGGCCCAGCTGATGCCTAACGAGGGGATGTCGTACGCCGCGGCCGGCGTCGACATCGAGGCTTACGAGCGGGCGCTGGAGCGGGTCAAGCCGATGATCGCGGCCACCCACGGCGAGAACGTGGCGGTTGGCGTCGGGCCCTTTGCGGGCCTGTTCGCGCTGGCGGACGGCAGTCATCTCGCGGCAAGCGCAGACGGCGTGGGCACGAAGATCAAGGTCGCGATCGCGGCCGAGTCGCACCGCGGGATCGGCGTTGACATCGTCAACCACTGCGTCAACGACATCGCGACGGCCGGCGCCCGCCCCCTCTTCTTCCTCGACTACTTCGCAACCGGACGCCTGGACCCCGACGTCTTCACGCAGCTCGTCGAAGGCATGACCGCCGCCTGCCGTGAGGCGGGCTGCGCGCTCCTCGGCGGTGAGACGGCCGAGATGCCCGGCGTCTATGCGCTCGGCGATTACGACCTGGCCGGCTTCATCGTCGGCCTGGTCGAGCCCGACCGGCGACCCGACCTCGCCACGATCAAGGCGGGCGACGTCCTGGTCGGACTGCCGTCGAGCGGCCTGCACACCAACGGGTACTCGCTCGTCCGCAAGGTGTTCGAGGACGTTCCCCTCGGGGAGCCATTCGAGCGCTCCGGCACCTCCCTCGGCGCCGTGCTGCTCGAGCCCCACCGCTCCTACCTCAAAGACCTCGCCAGCATCCGTTGGAAGAGCGCTGCTCACATCACCGGCGGCGGCATCCTGGGCAACGTGCCGCGGTGCCTGCCCGACGGCCTTGGCGTGCGCCTCCAGAAGCGCTCGTGGGAGGTGCCGCCCATCTTCGAGGCGATCCGCAAGCGCGGGCGGGTCGCCGACGACGAGATGTACGGCACATTCAACATGGGGCTGGGGATGATCCTGGTCGTCGAACCCGAGGACGTGCCGCAAGGCGCACTCGTGGTGGGCGAGGTCGTGCGCCAGGCCGGCCCCGACCGCGTGGTCATCGCTTAGGTCGGCCGTGACCCTCAAGCTGGGCGTCGCGGTCTCGGGCCGTGGCTCCAACCTGCGCAACCTCGTCGAGCGCGGCTTCAACGTCGTGGCGGTCGCGACCAACCGGCCGTCGTGCGGTGGCGCATCGTTCGCGCGCGAGCGTGGCATCCCGCTGGGTGAGCTGTCGCAGAGGGGCTTCCAATCCACCGAGGATCGAGACGTCGCCATGCGAGACTTCTTTCAGGGCCACGGGGTCGAGCTGATCGTCGACGCGGGCTACGACCGCGTGCACACCGCGCCTTTGCTCAACGCGTTCGACGGCCGCATCATCAACGTGCACCCATCGCTGCTGCCGAACTTTGCGGGTGGAATGGACGCCGTCGAGCGTGCGCTCGACAGCGGCTTGAAGTTCACGGGCGCGACAGTCCACCTGGTCACCGCAGACCTCGACGCTGGGCCGATCCTCGTCCAGGACGCGGTTCCGATCCTGGAAGGCGATACGGTTGAATCCCTTCGGCTCCGTGTCCACGAAGCCGAACATCGAATCCTGCCGCAGGCGATTCTTTTGATGGAGGCGCGACTTGCCAAGAGCTCTGCTGTCAGTTAGCGACAAGACCGGCCTCAGCGGTTTTGCGCGTGGCCTGCAGCGGCTGGGCTTCGAGCTCTACGCCACCGGAAGCACGTTGAAGGCCATCCAGGACGCCGCCGTCGACGCGCACGCCGTGAGCGACCTCACCGGCTTCCCCGAGATGATGGACGGCCGCATCAAGACGCTGCATCCCGGCGTTCACGCCGGCATCCTGGCGCGGCGCGACAAGCCCGAGCACATGGAAGCCCTGACGGCACATGGGCTGCGCGAGATCGACCTCGTCTGCTGCAACCTTTACCCGTTCGTCGAGACCGTGACTCGTCCGGAGGCGACTTTCGAGGAGGCGGTCGAGCAGATCGACATCGGCGGCCCCGCCATGATCCGCGCCGCGGCCAAGAACCACGAGTCGGTGCTGGTGGTCGTGCGCCCCGAGCGCTACTCGGAGCTGCTGGGCGCGCTCCACGAAGGCACGGTCGACCCGCTCACGCGCCGTCGCCTCGCTGCGGAGGCTTACGCCCACACCGCCGCCTACGACGCCTGGATCGCGGCCTACATGCGTTCGCCTGACCCGGACGGCTTTCCTCCGGAGATCTCCTTCGCGGGGCTGCTGACCCAGTCCTTGAAGTACGGCGAGAACGAGCACCAGAAAGCCGCTTTCTACCGGTTCGGCCCCGATCCCGGAGGCCTGGGTGGGGCGCAGCAGGTGCAGGGTGGCGACATGGGCTTCAACAACATCCAGGACGCCTCGGCGGCCCTCCAGCTGGTTTCTGACTACGAGCAGCCGGCGGCGGCGATCGTCAAGCACATGAACCCGTGCGGCCTCGCGGTCGCTGGGGAGATCTCGACCGCGTATCTGCGCGCTTACGACTGCGATCGCATATCGGCGTTCGGGGGGATCGTCGCCGTCAACCGCCCTCTCGATCGCCGCACCGCGGAGCACATCGTCCAGATCGTGACCCACGTCGTGATCGCGCCCGAGGTGCTCGATGAGGCGAAGGACGTGCTGGCGCGCCGCAAGAACATGATCGTGCTGGCCGCGCGCCCCGCCGGAGCCGGGCTCTTCGACTACGACGTCCGCTCGGTGCCGGGCGGCTTCCTGGTCCAGGAGTGGGACCGCAAGGGTTTCGACCGCAACGAGGCCAGGGTCGTGACGCGCCGCGAGCCGACCGAGGTGGAGTGGGAGCAGCTCGGCTTCGCCTGGGCCGCCGTGAAGCATGTGAAATCGAACGCCATCGTCCTGTTCAAGGGCGGCGCGGCCGTAGGAGTGGGCGCGGGGCAGATGTCACGCGTCGAGGCGGTCCAGATCGCGGTGCGGCGAGCCGGAGAGCGGGCGCAGGGATCGGTCATGGCGTCGGATGCGTTCTTTCCGTTTCCTGACGGCCTGGAGGAGGGCATCCGCGCCGGTGTGACCGCCGCCATCCAGCCCGGCGGGTCGTTGAAGGACTCCGACGTGATCGCCGCCGCGGACGCGGCCGGGATCGCGATGGTGGTGACCGGCCGGCGCCACTTCAAGCACTAGCGGTGGGCGAGGGATTCGCGGGCGAACGTCCTGAGCATCACATGAAGAAGACGAGCGCCGCCAATCCTCGCGTCACATGCGGTTCGTGCAGGAAGTTTGACGGCACCGCCTGGTGCCGTCACTGGAACTTCCACACCACGGCGGAATCGCCGCCGTGCCGCTTCTACTCGAAGCGCGACTAGGCGGCTTCCGCCTCGGTTCGTGCTTCGTATTCGATCCTTGCGACTTCGCGTCGCTCACCGCCGCCGCCCAGCGGGCGCAGGGTCACGAGCACCACGACCAGGCCGGCCAACACACACGTGGCCGCGAGCAGGAACGCGAGCTGATAGCCGCCGGTCATCGCGTTGGGCAGCGAGTCGCCCTGCGCCAGGAGCGCTTTTGCGTGCGCTGTCGAGATGGTGCCGAGGACCGCGAGCCCGACGGCAGCTCCCACCTGCATCACGACGTTGCCGAAGCCCGAGGCCAGGCCGGCGTCTGCCGCCGGAACCTGCGACATGGAAATCGTCAGCAGCGGCATGAATGCCATTCCCCCGCCCAACCCGAACAGCAGATAGGCGGCGAAGATTCGCGGAAAGTAGGCCGACTGCGCGTCCGCGCCGGCGAGCAACAGGAGAGCGCAGCTGATCGTGACCAGGCCCGCGATCGCAAGGTTGCGCGGACCAAACCGTGCCATCAGCTTCGCGGTGCTGCCGAGGGACAGCGTGGCCAACGTCAGCGTGAAGGGCAGGAACGCAAGGCCGGTGCCAAATGCGCTGAAGCCCCTGATGTGCTGGAGGTACAGGGCACCCATGAAGAAGTTCGTGAACATGCCCGTGAACAGGAGCGCGCGCGTCACGGTGGCTCCGGTGAGGGAGCGCAGCCGCAGGATGCGCAGCGGCATGATCGGATTTCGCAAACGCGACTCCAGCACGACGAAGGCGATGAGCAGAGCGATCGCTGCGCCGCCAAATCCGAGCGTGTGTGCCGAGGTCCAGCCGTAGCCGGCCGCCGTCACGATGGCGTAGACGCCCAGCATCAGGGCGGCGGTGATCAGCATCGCTCCTGCGATGTCGACGCCATGGCGCAATCCGAGGCCGCGGTTCTCACCGACGAGCCAAGCGCCCATGAGAAGGGTGACGATGCCGATGGGCACGTTGATGAAGAAGATCCAGTGCCAGTTGACCCATTGCGTGAGCACCCCGCCCGCAAGCAGTCCGAGCGAGCCGCCGCCTGCGATTACGAAGGTAAAGACGCCCATGGCCTGCGCGCGTTCGGCGGGCCGCGGAAACTCGGTGACGATGATGGCGAGGATGACCCCGGCCGAAAGCGAGCCGCCGAACCCCTGGAGGAAGCGCGCGGCGATGAGCTGCCCGGCACCATGGGACAGACCGCTGGCCACCGAGGCGAGAGTGAAGACGAGGACGCCCGCGAGGAAGACCTTCCTGCGGCCGATGAGATCGCCCACGCGACCCGCCACGAGGAGGAAGCTCCCGTAGGCGATCAGGTAACCGTTGACCACCCAGGTCAGGTCGGCCTGCGAGAAAGCGAGGTCGTGCTGGATGGACGGCAGGGCCACGTTCACGATCGTGGAGTCGAGCACGATCATGAGCTGGCCGAAGCAGACCACCACCAGGGCGGCCCAGCGGCGAAAGTTTGATCCTGAATTCATATGACTTCTCCCATGAACACGGCTAGTGGGACGATCACTATAACAGGATCGTGATAATCCCTATTTCATGGATTATCGACCAAGATGGGATAGTTATGGTTCAGTGGTAGGATCATGAACGTGAGGATTGACGGGAAGCACAGCGAGCCGGGATTGGTATCGATGTTCAGCCAGCTGTCCAAGGCTCTCAACCGTCGGGCCTCGGAGGAGCTTCTCGGGATGCGGCTGAAGCCTTATATGGCGCTTGGCTACATCAGGGACCACCCGGGCGCGACCCAGCAGGAGCTGGAGAGCGTGCTCTTCATGGACGCGAACGGCGTGGTGCTCCTGCTCAACGAGCTCGAGGCGGCGCACCATTCGATCCGCAGGCGAGACCCCCAGGATCGCCGCAGGCACATCGTCGAGGTGACGGCCGCCGGCCGCCACGCCCTCGAGAAGGCGGACAAAGCGCGCGAGAGCCTGGAAGGCGAGATGCTGTCCGGGCTCACGGCGGAGGAGCGCGCGACGCTTCGCAGCCTGGTCGCTCGGGTCCTGGACCGCCTGTCGCAGCCGGCGGAGGCTCGGGTCTAGCCTCTTACTCGATCGCGGAGTACGCCTGGTTCCAGAAATCGGCGAACACCGGCGGCGGGGTCGGCGATTCCCACAGCTTCGAGGTCAGCAGGATCGTGATCATCTCCTCGCGCGGGTCGGACTCCCACATCGAGCCCAGGCCGCCGTTCCAGCCGTAGCTCCCCACCGAGGCGAGCCCCGTTCGCTCGGTAACGATGTACAGGCAGAAGCCCCAACCATGGTCGTCGAAGAAGCCCGCGCCGAACCCGGAGGCCGATTTCTGCGCCGCGGTCAGCTGGTCCGTGGTCATCAGCTCGATCGACGGTCTCGACAGGAGGCGGGTCTTGCCGTGCCGGCCCTGGCTCATCAGCATCTGGGCGAACGCGTGGTAGTCGTCCACGGTCGAGGCGAGGCCGGCCGCGCCGTTCGGAAACGCCGGCGGACGGCTCCAGTCGCTCGCGTGCGCCGAATCGAAGACGTCGAGGATGCCCGTCTGCGGGTTGCGCATGTAGCTCGTGGTGAGCCGCTCGATGCTCGCGGCTGGAACCACGAATCCCGTGTCCTTCATCCCGAGCGGATCGAAGAGTCGTTCCTTCAGGAAGGCGTCAAATGGACGGCCGGACGCCCGGGCGACCAGGACGCTCAGGATCTCAGCGCCCGTGTTGTACAGCCACCGCTCGCCCGGCTGGTACATGAGAGGAAGGGCGCGGAGGCGGCGCATGTATTCGTCCGGCGAGGGCAGGTGCGAAGGCAGTGGCGGGCCAGGCGCCCAGCCTTGCTCCGCGATCGCGTGGTGGATCGGGTAGAGCTCGGGGGTGAACAGGTAGCCGATGCCGAGCCTGAACGTGAGCAGGTCGCGCAGGGTGATGGGGCGATTCGCCGCGACTGTTTCATCCAGCGGCCCTGCCACATCTTTGAGAACCCTTCGGTCCGCCAGCTCTGGCAGGAGCCGGTCGACGGGCTCGTCCAGCCGCAAAAGGCCGTCCTCGACCAGGATCATGGCGGCGGCGGCGGTGACCGGCTTGGTCATCGAAGCGATGCGGAAGATCGAATCCCGCCCGATCGGATGGCCGCCGACCGACAGCGCCCCCAGCGCCTCGACGTGGACCTCTGCACGCCGGGCCACCATGCCGACAAGACCTGGCATCTCTCCGCTTTCGACGTAACGAGCCAGGACTCTGCGCATGCGCGCCAGGCGTTGTGGGGACAGCCCCGCGCCGCTCAACGAGGTGAGGTCAGTTGAGCCGTTCCACGATCATCGCCATCCCCTGGCCGCCGCCGACGCACATCGTCTCGAGCCCGAAGGTCTTGTCCTTCTCCCGCAGGCCGTTGAGGAGGGTGCACAGGATGCGCGCGCCGGTCATGCCGAACGGATGGCCCAACGCAATCGCACCGCCGTGCGGGTTCAGCTTGTCGCTGAACGGGTCGACCCCGATGCCCCGCGCCGACGGGATCACCTGCGCCGCGAACGCCTCGTTGATCTCGAGGATGTCGATGTCGTCGATGGTCATCTTGGCCCGCTTGAGTGCCTGCTTCGACGCCTCGATCGGGCCGAGGCCCATGAACTCCGGCTCCAGCGACGACAGGCCGGTCGACACGATGCGGGCGATGGGCTTGAGGCCGAGCTCCTTGGCTTTCCGAGATGACATAACCACCACGGCGGCGGCGCCGTCGTTGAGGGGGCATGCGTTGCCCGCGGTGATCGTCCCGTCCTCGCGAAAGACCGGCTTCAAGGCCGCGAGGCCTTCCATCGAGGTGCCCGGCCGCGGGCCGTCGTCCTTGGTGAACATCTGGCCGTTGGGGAGAGGCACGGGGATGATCTCGCGGTCGAAGAAGCCGTCATCTCGCGCCTTCACCGCGGCCGTCTGGCTCTTGACGGCGTAGCGGTCCTGCTCCTCGCGGCTGATCTTCTCGCGGCGGGCGACGTTCTCCGCAGTCTGCCCCATCGCGATGTAGATGTCGGGATATTCGTCGGCGTTTCCGGGCACGAGCTTGCTGTTGTAGGTGTCGGGGGCGTCGGGGTAGCCGCTGCCGTAGCGGGAGACGCATTCGACTCCTACCGACAGGAAGACGTCGCCCTCCCCGGCCTCGATCGCGTGCGCCGCGATCCGCGTGGTCATCAGAGATGACGAGCAGTAGCGGTTGACTGTGACGCCGGGGACGTCGATGCGCGACAGGATCGAGATGACCCGACCGATGTTGTGCCCCTGCTCGCCGCCCGGCAGCCCGCATCCGCAGATCAGGTCCTCGATCTGCGCAGGTTCCAGCTCGGGGACTTTTTCGAGCACCTTGGTGACGACATAGGCGGCCAGGTCGTCGGGCCTGACGTCGACGAGCGAACCCTTGCGCGCTCTTCCTATCGGGGAGCGGCCCAGCGCGACGATCACTGCATCAGTCATGGATCGAAATTATGGGCCGGTCGGAAAAGCGCTATCCGTGGCTGCGCTGCCGGCGATCAGCGTCACTTTCCCTTGGCCGGTCGCTTCGCGGTCGTGGTCGCCCCGGCTTTGGTCGCGGTTGATGCCTTGGCCCTGGGTTTCGCTGCCGCGGGGCTCCCGGTTGCGGCCTTCTTTGCAGGCGCGCGCTTTTCAGGAGTCGGTGCCGTGCTGCGTGCGGGCGTCTTCTTGGCCGCTGCCGTCCTTCCCGGTGCTTTCTCGACCGGCTTTTCGGCGCCGGCGACCCCCATCGTGCTCTCGAGCGTGCGATGACAGGTCTCGCAGGTCAGCATCATGCGGACGAGCGCGCCCAGGTGGCGCTCTTCACGGCGCAGGTTCCTGGGGCGTTCGCAAAACGGGCAGTAGCCCACCTCGGTGACGACGTTGAGCTGGCCGGGTCGCTTGTTCATCTATCGCTAAGGTAGCGAATGGCGGCTCGCGACGCGGTGTTCGAGGTGCTCTCCGATAGGTGCTAATCTTTCGCGCGGAGTCCTTTAAGTCCGGTTAAGCGCCGGGCGCGCGCCGGGCGCACTTTCAGGGTCCGAGTCCTTTAAGTCCGGTTCAGAGAGACCGGGAAGGAGGTGTGTTGATGGCCGTCGGAAGCCGTATGCGGCACGTGATCGAGAGCCAGCAGTTCTCCCGATCGCTCCTCGAGGAGCTCTTTTCCCGAGCCGAGGAGATGAAGCGCGAGCCCCACCGGTTCATGGGCCGTCTCAACGGGCAGGTGATGGCCGCACTCTTCTACGAATCCTCGACGAGGACGCGTCTGTCGTTCGAGGCCGCGATGCTGAGGCTCGGCGGGCTGACCATGGGCACCGACAACGCGCGCGAGTTCTCGTCGGCGGCCAAGGGCGAGACGCTGGAGGACACGATCCGCATCGTCAGCGGCTACGCCGATGTCATCGTGATGCGCCACAACGAGGAGGGCGCCGCCAGGCGCGCGGCAGCCGTCAGCACGGTGCCGATCATCAATGCCGGCGACGGCCCTGGCCAGCACCCCACGCAGGCTCTGCTCGACCTGTACACCATCCGGGACGAGCTCAACCGAATCGACGGGATCAAGGTCGCGATGGTCGGTGACCTGGCCAACGGCCGCACCGTCCGCTCCCTGACCTACCTCCTGAGCAAGTTCAAGGACATCCAGGTCTGGTTTGTCGCACCGCCGGCGGTCAGGATGCGCGACGACCTCAAAGCGCACCTGGACGAGCACCACATTCCGTGGATCGAGACCGAGGATCTCGAAGGCGTCCTGCCCGAGGTCGACGTGGTCTATCAAACCAGGATCCAGAAAGAGCGGTTCGAATCCGTCGAGGCTTACAACGCGGTCAGGGGCGTGTACCGCATCGACAAGCGCGCCCTTGGGCTGATGCGCAAGTACGCGATCGTCATGCACCCGTTGCCCCGGGTGGACGAGATCGACCCCGAGGTCGACGACGACCCACGTGCCGCGTACTTCCGGCAGGCGCGCAACGGGCTGCACGTCCGCATGGCGCTGCTGGACAAGTTGTTGGCATGAGCGTCACCCAGCGCCGTCTCAAAGCCACGGTGATGGACGCCGACCAGATCCGCCGGTCGCTCTCGCGCATCGCTCACGAGATCGTCGAGCGCAACCGCGGCACCGGCGAGGTGGTGCTGGTCGGAGTGGTCAGCAAGGGCGACGTCCTCGCTCGTCGCCTGGCCGCGATCCTGACCGAAATGGAGAACACCGTCGTCCCGGTGGGACGGCTCGACGTCGCCGAGCATCGCGACGACCGGCACCTGAGACAGCCGTCTCATCGCGCCACCTCGGACATGCCCGCAGTCGACGGCAGGATCGTCGTGCTCGTGGACGACGTCATCCACCACGGGCGCACCGCGCGCGCCGCTATGGACGCGGTGATGGACTTCGGCCGGCCTCGAGCGATCCAGCTCGCGGTCCTGGTCGACCGCGGACATCGCGAGCTACCTATCAGGCCCGACTACGTCGGCAAGAACGTGCCCACATCCGACACGGAGCGGGTCGAGGTCCTCGTCGAGGAAGAGGACGGGCTCGACCAGGCGGTGATCGTTGCCGGCTGAGAGAGCTTTCGCAGCGCTGGTGCTGGAGGATGGCCGCGCCTTCGTGGGAGCCGCGCTCGGCGCGGACGTGGTGGGGGAGGGTGAGGTCGTCTTCAACACCGCGATGACCGGCTACCAGGAGATCCTCACCGACCCTTCATACGCAGGCCAGATGGTTTGCATGACGTACCCGCTGCAGGGCAACTACGGCGTCCGCGAGGCGGATGCGGAGTCGTCGCGGCCGTGGGCCCGTGCGTTTGTTGTTCGTTGGGCGTGCCCCGAGCCGAGCCACCACTCGAGCGAGGCCTCGCTGGACGAGTACCTGCGCCGGTGGAACGTGCCGGGGATCAGCGACATCGACACACGGGCGCTCACGCGCCACCTGCGCACGCACGGCGCCATGCGTGCGGTCCTGGTCCACGAGCTCGAGGCCCCGAGCCCCGGACGCCTTGCCGAGCTGGCCGCGGCGGCGCGCCGCGTGGCGCCGCTGTCGGAGCAGGACCTCGTGGCGGAGACCTCGCGCGCCAGGCAGGAGGAATGGCATGACGCGCTTCCCCCGGAGCTGCGCCCTCGCGGCTGCTCCGACGGTTCGGGGCTCACGGTCGCCGTGGTCGACTACGGCGTGAAGACCAACATCCTGCGCTCGCTCCGCGAGCGAGGATGCACGGTGGTCGTGCTGCCGCACACGGCGACCTGGTCCGACGTCGAGGCGACGAGCGCGGACGGCCTCGTCCTCTCGAACGGACCGGGTGACCCGGCGGTCCTGGAGGGGCCGGTGGCCCTCGCGCGCCAGGCGCTCGACCGCATCCCCATGTTCGGGATCTGCCTGGGGCACCAGGTCATCGGCCGCGCCGCCGGCGCCACCACCTCACGGCTGCCGTTCGGCCACCATGGCGCCAACCACCCGGTCAAGGACCTGGAGACGGGGCGCGTCCACATCACGAGCCAGAACCATGAGTTCCAGGTCGACGCCTCGTCGATCCCCTCCGGCGACTTCTTCGTCTCGCAGCGCAACCTGAACGACGGCTCGGTGGAAGGGCTCGGACATCGAACGCTGCCGGTATTCAGCGTCCAGTACCACCCCGAGGGATGCCCCGGCCCCCAGGACAACCAGCACCTTTACGACCGGTTCGTCGAGATGGTCCGCAGTGGGGTCCCGATGATCAAGGCGGTCAGCGGCATGAGCGAGGCGCCGCGGCCGCGCAAGGTGCTCATCCTCGGCTCCGGCCCGATCGTGATCGGGCAGGCCGCGGAGTTCGACTATGCGGGCACGCAGGCCTGCAAGGCGCTGCGCGAGGAAGGCATCGAGACGGTCCTGGTCAACTCCAACCCGGCCACGATCATGACCGACGAAGAGGTGGCGGACCGCGTGTATCTCGAGCCGCTGACGGTCGAGGCCGTGGAGCGCGTGATCGAGCGCGAGAAGCCGGACGCCCTGCTGCCGACGCTGGGAGGCCAGACCGGCTTGAACCTGGCCACCGACCTCGCCAAGGCGGGCGTCCTGGAGCGGCACGGTGTGCGGCTGCTGGGTGCCGGCATCGAGACCATCAAGAAGGCCGAGGATCGCCAGGCGTTCAAGGAGATGCTCCGCGAGATCGGCGAGCCGGTACCCGACTCACGCGTGTGCGAGTCGATCGACCAGGTGCGCGAGTTCGCCAACGAGGTGGGCCTGCCGCTGGTGATCCGGCCCGCCTACACGCTCGGCGGCACGGGCGGCGGCTTCGTTACGACGTCCTCGGACCTCGAGCGGATCGCGAACCGCGGGCTTGACGCCTCCCCGATCCACCAGGTGCTCGTGGAACGCTCGCTGTGGGGATGGAAGGAGCTCGAGTACGAGGTGATGCGAGACGCCGCGGACACGTGCATCACGGTCTGCAACATGGAGAACCTCGATCCCATGGGCGTTCACACCGGCGACTCGATCGTCGTCGCGCCGGCCCAGACGCTATCCGACCGCGACCACCAGATGCTGCGCTCGTCGGCGATTCGCATCATCCGCGCCCTGGGCATCGAGGGCGGCTGCAACGTGCAGTTCGCGCTCGACCCGAAGAGCTCGAGCTACCACGTGATCGAAGTGAACCCGCGGGTCAGCCGTTCGTCCGCCCTTGCCTCGAAGGCGACCGGCTATCCCATCGCGAGGGTGGCGGCCAAAGTGGCGATCGGGAGGCGCCTGGAGGAGATCCGCAACGAGGTGACCGGCCGCACGTTCGCGGCCTTCGAGCCCGCGCTGGACTACTGCGTCGTCAAGATCCCGCGGTGGCCTTTCGACAAGTTTCCCGCCGGTGACCGCCGGCTGGGCACGCAGATGGCGTCGACCGGCGAGGTGATGGCGATCGAGCGCACCTTCGAGGCGGCCCTGACCAAGGCGATGCGCTCGCTGGAGCAGAAGCCCCCGTCGGCGCTGGAGCTGGGCGGCGAAACCATCGACCAGCCCAACGACCGCAGGCTGTTTGCGCTGATGAACGCGCTGCGTGAGGGCGCTACTCCGGAGTCGCTCGCGGAGCGGAGCGGCATCGACCGCTGGTTCCTCGACCGCATGGCCCACATCACTCGCCTCGAGTCCACGGGCGGCGTCCGGGAGCTCCGCCGCGCCGGTTTCTCCGACACGATGATCGCGGCGCTGCGCGGCGAGTCGGTCGAGCCCGCGAGCCCGACCTACAAGCTGGTCGACACGTGCGCGGCCGAGTTCGAGGCCGCGACGCCGTACTACTACTCGTGCTGGGAGGACGAGACGGAGAGCTCGCGGGTCGACCGGCAAACGGTGCTCGTCATCGGGTCGGGCCCGATCCGCATCGGGCAGGGCATCGAGTTCGACTACTGCTCCGTGCACGCGGCGTGGTCGCTGCGCGAGGCGGGAGTACGTGCCGTGCTCGTGAACTCCAACCCGGAAACCGTGTCGACCGACTTCGACACGTCCGATCGTCTCTACTTCGACCCGCTCGACCTCGACGGCGCGCTCAACGTCGCGCGGACGGAGAACGTTGCGGGGGCCCTGGTGCAGTTCGGCGGCCAGACCGCCATCAACCTGGCGGAGCCACTGCACGACCGCGGCGTGGCGATCATGGGCTCGAGCGTCGAGGCCATCGACCTCGCGGAAGACCGCCGCGCGTTTGCCAAAGCGTTAGACGCGATCGGCGTCCCTCAGCCGACGGGGGGTACCACGACCACCGTCGAAGAGGCCGTGGCGATCGCCGAGCGGGCCGGCTACCCGGTGCTGGTGCGGCCCTCCTACGTGCTTGGCGGCCGTGCGATGGAGATCGTGCACAACCGCGATGAGCTCCGCCGGTACATGGTCTGGGCGATCGGCGCGATGCCCCGCGGCACCGTGCTCGTGGACAAGTACCTGCAGGGCACCGAGGTCGAGGTCGACGCGATCTCCGACGGCGAGACGGTGGTCATCCCGGGCGTGATGCAGCACGTCGAGCGTGCCGGTGTCCATTCGGGTGACTCGTACGCCGTCTATCCGGCGCAGGGCCTCGAGCAGTCCGAGCTCGACCACGTCATCGACTACACGGTCAGGATCGCGCGGCACCTGCGACTGCGCGGGCTGGTCAACGTCCAGTACGTCGTGCACCGCGGCCACGTCTACGTGCTGGAGGTCAATCCTCGGGCGTCGCGCACGGTGCCCTTCCTTTCGAAGGTCACCGGCACGCCGATGGTCAAGCTGGCGACGCGGGTGATGCTGGGCGAGAAGCTCTCCGACATGGGCTGGTCGACGGGACTCATCCCCGCCATGGACCTGGTCGCGGTCAAGGCGCCTGTCTTCTCCATGAACAAGCTTCCGGCGGTGGACTCGTACCTGGGCCCAGAGATGAAATCCACCGGCGAGGCGATCGGCATCGCGCGCACGCTGAACGAAGCGTTGAGCAAAGCGTTCGCGGCCTCCGGCATGCAGGTCAAGCGAGGCGGCGCGGCGCTGCTGACCATCGCCGACGTTGACAAGCCCGAGATCCTGCCCATCGTCTCGCGGCTGGTCGAGATGGGCTACCGGCTGGTCGCGACCGAAGGCACCGCGAAGGCTCTGCGGCAAGCGGGCTTCTCTCCTCGCGTGGTCGCGAAGATCGGCGAGGAAGGCCCCACGGTGCTCGACGTCATCACGCATGGCGAGGTCGACCTGGTCATCAACACCATGTCCAACATCTACACCGACCCCGGAGAATCTGGAGCGCCCGTCTTCAAGGACGGGTTCGAGATCCGCCGCGCGGCGGTCGAGCGCCGGATCCCGTGCCTCACCTCCCTGGACACCGCGGCGGCCCTGCTGGAGTCGGCCGTCGCCGCCCCGCACGGCATCGAGGTCAGGACCATCGAGGAATGGAGGAACGGCCTCACCTCTGCTCGTGCGCAAAGGTCGCCGGCGACGCCGGCGGGTAAGGAGGACCACTAGCCGACGTGTTCCTCATCGATTCGCCGATCACCGGCAAGCGCCAGGTGGCGCGGGGCATGTTCGTGATCGCGATGGAGGCCCCCGAGATCGCCTCGTCCGTCCACGCAGGCCAGTTCGTCAACCTGGGATGGTCGCGCGGACCTCTGCTTCGCAGGCCCTTCTCCGTCTACCGCGTGGACGGGGACCGGATCGAGGTCGTGTTGAAGGAGGTCGGCGCGGGCACCGCTCAGCTGCTCGCGATGCAACCGGGCCACGTGGTGAGCTGCCTCGGTCCGCTGGGTCGGGGTTTCGAGCTCAAGCAGGGTCCGCGCACCATCTGCCTGGTGAGCGGTGGGCTGGGCGTGGCCCCGATGCCTCTCGCGGCCAGGGAGGCCGCCGCCCTCGGTATTCGCGTCACCTGGGTGCACGGCGCGCGCTCCGAGGCCGAGCTCTGCTCGGAGTGGGAGGGCGACGAGGTCGTCTGGGCCACGGACGACGGCTCGCGCGGGGCCAAGGGCACCGCGGTGGCCGCTGCTCCCGACGCAGACGTCGTGCTGGCCTGCGGGCCCAACCGCATGCTGGCCGCGGCCGCGGATCGCTGGCCTGATGCCATGGTCGCAGTCGAGACCTACATGGGCTGCGGGACCGGTGTGTGCCTGGGCTGCGCCGTGCCCTTGAAGAAGGGCGGATACGACCGCGCGTGCACGGACGGCCCCGTGTACCGCGGCTCGGACGTCGACTGGGGCACGCTCCCGTCCCACCTCGCGTACGCCATCACGTCATGACTCCCGACCTGTCGGTTGCCATCGGGGGCCTGGCGCTGCGCGGACCGGTCATGGCCGCTTCGGGAACTTTCGGATACGGCACCGAGGTGCCGCTGCTTGACCGCCGCGCACTGGGGGCCATGGTCTCGAAGGGCATCTTCCTGCGGCCGCGCGCCGGCACTCCTCCGCCGCGCATTGCCGAGACGCCCAGCGGCATGCTCAACGCCATCGGCCTGCAGGGACCCGGCGTCGAGGCGCTGATCCGCGACTACGCGCCGCGATGGGCGGAATGGGATTTTCCCGTGCTGGTCAACATCAATGGAGAGTCGGCGTCCGAGTACGGCGAGCTCGCCGCTCGGCTCGACGGCGTGCCAGGTGTCGCCGGGTTCGAGATCAACATCTCGTGCCCCAACGTCGAGCAGGGAGGGCTCTATTTCGGCAACGACCCTCGCGCCGCGGCGGCGGTGACGGAAGCAGTGCGCAAGCGCACGAGCCTGCCGGTCTGGGTGAAGCTCACGCCGATGGTCAGCGACATCGGCGTCATCGCCCGAGCGGTGGAGGCCGCCGGCGCCGACGCGCTCTGCGCCATCAACACGTTCGTCGGCATGTCGATTGACCTGAACGCCTACCGACCGCGGCTGAGCTTCCGCACCGGTGGCCTCTCAGGCCCGGCGATTCGCCCTCTCGCGGTGCACCTGGCGCACCAGGCGGCGCGGGCGGTGCGGATCCCCGTGATCGGCATCGGCGGCATTGCGCGGCCCGAAGACGCGTTGGAGTTCCTGGTCGCGGGCTGCACGGCCGTACAGGTCGGCACCGCGACCTTCGTCGATCCGCGAGCGATCGCCGAGGTCCACGACGGCATTGGCGCGTTCCTCGCGGCCCGAGGTTTCGAGTCGCTGGCAGACCTGCCGCGATACCTGCCTCGCGACTGAGGACAGAGCAGGGCAAGCGAGGTTGCGCCCCAGCGTCAGGTGCGGGCGCTGCGCGGGCCGGTGCCGGGACTCGCGATGGCCGTGGTGGAGGCAGGGCTCGCGTAGGAGAAGACCTCCGGCCTCGACACCCTGATACCGACGATCACCGCGCCGGCGATCACGGCGCCGAGGGCCATCGCCCATGGCGCGCCGAACAGCGTGGCCAGGCCGCCCGCCTGGGTGCTCCCGATGGGGCCGACGCCGATCAGCGCCTGCGCGTAGATCGCCATCACGCGGCCGCGGAGGTGGTCGGGCGTGATGGTCTGGATGCGATTGTTGGCCGTCGCGACGAACGAGATCTGGCAGTAGCCCGCGACGAAGAGGGTCAGGAGCGACATGGTGAAGACTCGGGAGAAGGCGAAGACGAGCAGCGCCGCAACCCAGATCATCGCCATCCAGAACTGGCGGGGCGGATCTGAGCCCAGGCCGGGGACGAACGCCAGGGTGAGCGCTCCCACCAGGGCGCCGAGGCCCATCGACCCGATGAGAAAGCCGAAGCCCTGCGCGCCGACGTGCAGCACCTGGTCGGCGAACAGCGGGATGAGGGTCAGGCGATTCATGGCGAAAAGCGAGAACACCGCGACCGCGACCAGGAGCATCCCGACAACCGGCTCGCTGCGCGCGTACCTGGCGCCCTGCACCAGCCGAGCCAGCCAGGCCTCGCCGTGGTGGTCCTGCACGACCACCGGGAGATTGCGCATCAACAGCAGCGCCGCGATGGCCGCGAGGTAGCTGAGCGAGTTGGCCAGGAAGCAGATCGGTAGGCCGACGGCGGCGATCAGCACGCCGGCCACCGCAGGCCCGACCACTGCCGCGCCGTTGAACACTGACGAGTTGAGCGCGATGGCGTTCATCAGGTCCTGCTTGCCGACCATCTCGATGAGGAACGCCTGGCGTGAAGGGACATCGAAAAGGTTGATGGTCCCTGTCGCGAACGCCGCGACCACGATCATCCAGTACTGCGTGTGCCCGCTCGCGCTGAGCGCGAACAGGACGAAGGAAGGCACCATGAACAGCGACTGCGTCACCAGCAGCACGTTGCGCTTGCGATAACGGTCCGCCACCACTCCGCCCAGCGGGCTGCCGATGAGCACGGGCATGAACTGTGCCGCGAGTACGAGGCCGACGAGAAGGCCGTTGTGCGTGAGCTGCAGCGCGAGCCATGGCATCGCCACGCTCTGCATCCACGTGCCGACCGTCGAGATGATCTGGCCGGTCAGGAAGAGCCGGTAGTTCCTGTGGCGCAGAGCTCCCAAAACGCGAGCCGGTGCAGGTTGTTGCACGACTGCCACTAGTGGGATCATCGCAGGGTGAGCAAGGTCCGCGAAGCGGTCGAGATCGAGGCTCCCGCGGCGCGCGTTTGGGCGGTGGTGCAGGAGGACGCCGAGAACGCGCCGAGGTGGTCGTCGAACCTCGCCAAGGTGGAGCAGCTGGACGCCGGTCCCCCCGGCAAGGGCACCCGTTATCGCTACCACCTCAACCTGCCGGCCGGTTACAAGGCGGAGCTGGAGGTCGAGCAGACCTCATACGTCAAGCCGAAGCACTGCAACGGCAAGTTTGTGAAGGGCCCGCTCAAGGGCATCTGGTCGTACACGTACACCGAGCACAAGGACGGAACCACCAGGCTCGTTTACGAGATGGACTACGAGCTGGGCGGCCTGCTCCGGTTCGCGGGAGGCGTGCTCGCCCGCCAGTACGCCGAGGGCATCCGGCAGAACATGGACGCGCTGAAGAAGTACGTGGAGTCGGGCAAGGGACCGAAGGCGACGCGCTGAAGTGCTCGCGTACGTCTTCTTTCATCGCCCGGCGCCACCGGCCGGAGCGATGCCGTACGAAGCTGCCCTGCGCGCTTTCCATGCGTCGCTGGCCGCGGCGCGCCCACAGGGATTTGGCGGCTCGTGCTCTTATCGAATCGGAGGAGGCTACGCGGACTGGTACCTGGTCGACGACTCGGCGGCACTCGACCGGCTGAACGAGGCGTCGGTCGGAAATCGAGCTCGCGCGAGCCACGACATGGTGGCGCACATATCGTCCGAAGGGGCTGGCAAGCTGCTGACTCTGGTCTCGGGCGAGCCGCGCAGCGAATCCGGGTTCGAGACGAGGTTTTCGAAACCCCGGGGGATGACTTACCGAGAGCTGTACGAGCGCCTCAACAGCCTGACCGCAAGGCCGGATGTGACACTGTGGCGCCGGATGATGGTGCTCGGCCCTCCACCGGAGTTCTGCCTGGCGAGCCGTTCCGAGCTCGAGCTACCTATCGAGATGAGTCCTGAAACGCTCTCTCGCGAGGTCCTCTGAGAACCTAGGGCCGCTTGAACGGCAGCAGCTCGAGCTGCTCGAAGCGGTCCTGCACCGCGACACGGAGCTCGTTGGCCAGCGCCTTCAAATGTTCCTGCTCATTGAGCTCTTCGATGTTGACCACGCGTAGCTTTCGCAGCGTTGTCTGCAGGGCGTAGAGACCGGCCGGCTCGTTGCCCGCCATCCGCGCGGCGGCATTCCGCAGCTCGCGGGAAAGGTCCTCATGTCCGTGGGTTCGCATCCAACCGGCAAGTCGCGCGACAGCGACAAGCACGCGCTGGGTTTTGGGGTTGAGGCCCGGTGGCAGGATCTCGCGGCGCTGGGACTGGAACACCGACGGCACCTTGGTCGGGAGGGCCACCGATCGAACCCTGCGCATCACGACTCGCAGATTGGGGCCGATCATCACCAGGATGCCGGCCAATACGAGCAGGCCGACCATTACAGCGACCAGGGCTTCGAGCACTTTTTCCTAGGGTACGCTTTGACGGCGTCGAAATCGTCATTAAGGGGGATTGGCAGCTTGGCCACGAACAAGGGCGCGCCGGTGGCCGTCATCACGGGCGCATCGTCAGGGATCGGCGCCGCCACGGCGGTCGCCCTGGGGCGCCACGGATACCGGATCGTCGTCGGAGCCCGCCGCCTGGATCGGCTACAAAGGGTCGCCGGAGAGGAGGGCGTCGCGCTGGCGCTGGACGTCACTGAACCGCAGAGCGTGGCCACCTTCGTCAGCGCAGTGGCGAAGCGATTCGGTCGGATCGACGTGCTCGTCAACAACGCCGGTGGAGCCCTGGGCCTGAATCCCATCGCCCAGGCCGTCGACGAAGAGTGGATCGGCATGTGGAAGGTCAACGTGCTGGGCCTGATGTTCATGACGCGCGCGTGCTTGCCGTTGCTCCGCAAGTCGCGCCACGGCCACATCGTCAACATCGGCTCGATCGCCGGCTTCGAGACATACGTCGGCGGCGGAGGCTACACGGCGGTCAAGCATGCCGTGCGCGCGATGTCGCGGACGCTTCGCCTGGAGCTCAACGGGGAGCCGATCCGGGTCACTGAGGTGGCGCCCGGCCTGGTGGAGACGGAGTTCAGCCTGGTCCGGTTCCATGGGGACCGCAAAGCGGCGAAGTCCGTGTACGAAGGGCTGAAGCCGCTCACTGCCGAGGACGTTGCGGAGTGCGTGATGTTCGCCGTCACCCGTCCTGCGCACGTGGACATCGACGAGATCGTGGTCCGGCCGGTCGCCCAGGCGACGACCTGGAAGGTCGCCCGCAAGACGAGAGGAAAGTCCTAGGGGTTTCCGCTCAGATCAGGCCGGCCGCACGGGCCTCGGCTTTCGTCATTCAACAACCGGGATCCCCGTAGTGGCCGCAGCATCCGGTCTTGTTGGCGGGATTGCGCCGAGCCAGGTTGCCAGTCACCATGCGAATCCGCTCGAGCGGCCCGTGGTTGCCCGCAGTCAGGTTGCGAAGAAATTGGAAGATCGGCATCCCTATCCCGTCAATCTACTCGTAGTAGTTGTTCGCGAACTCGATCCAGCCCGGCACGGGGCAGCCGCTCGAGGTTGCGGCGTGGGTGCAGTGCACGCCGACGTGCGGCCCGGGGTCGATGTAGAGCTGGCCGTGGATGATCACCTGGTCGCCGGAGCGCAACGGCACGGACTGGGCCAGTGTCGTGTTGTAGTCGATCTCCAGGGTTTCGCCCGTCGGGGCTTTGACCTCGAAGCGCTCGTGGCCTCCCGACTCCACCGGGTCGCTGATGACGGTGGCGTCGAAGGTCACCTCGGTGCCGCTCGCATCACTGGCGATGGCGCTGTGGAGGCCCTGGTCGTCCGGCACGTCGCGTCCGCCGCAGGCGAACAGCAACAACAACGCCGCCGCGACCAGGGCGGCCAGCCTCACAGCGCGAGCGCCTGCTCTAGCGTGAACCGGTTCTCGTAAAGCGCCTTGCCGAGGATCACTGCTTGCGCTCCCGCGGCCGTGATCCTGACAATGTCCTCGAGCGAGGAAACACCGCCCGAATACTGCAGCTCCAGGCTTGTCATCCTGCGGACTTTGGCCAGGGTGTCGAGGTCCGGGCCGGCCATCGTGCCGTCGCGGTCGATGCAGGTGAGGACGACGGAGCCGAGCGGCAGGCGGTCCCACTGTCCGACCAGAGAGCCGATCATCACCGGCTCGGTCTCGGTCCATCCGCTCACCGCGGGCTGGTTGTAGATAACGTCGAGCGCCGCGATGACGACGCCGGGGTGCTCGCGAGCGCATCGTTCCAGGAGGCGGGGGTCGCGCACCGCCGCCGTGCCCATCACCACGCCGTGGGCCCCCGCCTGGACCAGTGCGCTGACGCGTTCCGCGCTGCGCACACCGCCCGCGACCTGGAGCTTGAGCGTGGACCGCCTCAGCATCGTCGCGATCACGCTCGTGTTGTCGCCCGAACCCCTCGCCGCATCGAGATCCACGACGTGCGCGCGCTGAGCGCCGGCGCCTTCGAAGATTTCCGCCACCTCGAGGGGATCCTCGGCGTAGACCGTAACCTTCTCGTAGTCCCCGCGCAGCAGGCGGACGCACTTGCCCTGGAGGATGTCGATGGCCGGGACTATCTCAGCGCTGCTCACGGCGCGCCCAAGTTCGTTCTAGCGATAGTTGGTGAACTGCAGAGGCACCGGGATGTCATCGGCTTCGCGGAGCGTTTTGATCACGAGCTGAAGCGTGTCCTTGTCCTTGCCCACGACGCGAAGCTGGTCGCCCTGGATTCGGACCTGGACCTTGGGGCTGACGCTCTGAATGCGCTTGCGAAGATCGCGAGCGATGTCGTCCGTGATCCCGGCGTTCAACTGGACCTCGATCTGCCCTCGGCCCTTGCCGATGGTCTTCGGGTCGCCGGCCTGGAACAGCTTGGGCGACAGCTGGCGGCGCGCCGCCTTCTCGCGCAAAACCTGGAGAGCGGCGCGGGCGCGCTCTTCGCTGGCCGATTCGATCACGATCACATCGCCGCGGTGGTCGTAAGCGGTCTGCGTGTCCTTGAAGTCGAAGCGCGTCGCGACCTCGCGCCTGGCCTGGTCCAGCGAGTTCGTCAGCTCGGCGGCGTCGAACTCCGAGACGACGTCGAAGGAGGACTCAGCCACTGGCCTGGTTGAGGATCGCGTTCAGCCCTACGACCACGGCTGCGATGGCCAGGGCGATGCCGACCACCGACGACACCGCCAGGAGGGCGCCGATCCCCGCCGTGCCCTCGTCCAGGGGCTCGACCGCTGCCCGGTCATACGGGTCCGGCCCGTAGTCGACGTCGTACACGCCGTCTTTGCGAGCGCGCAAAACAAGCTCTTCGAGCACCGCCTTGCCGCCAGGGGGCAGGGTCTGCGCTTCGAGCTTTCCAGCCGCCTCTTTGAGGTTGTCTCGGGCGCGGCCGAGCTCGGCCATCACCATGTCCAGGGTCTGCATGGCGGCGGGGGTAGGGTGCTCTCGCCGCAGGTCGGCGATGATCCCGTAAACGCTCACGTCCGGATTCATAACAGAAGCAGAGCCCTCGCCGCAGGCGACAGGCCCGACAGCCGCACGGTCAAGGGCCGATCGCGATGAGGTCGGGCGCCCTGCAAGCGCATAGACTTAGATCGAGATGGGTGTGGAAACGAAGCCGAAGATCGCCGACAAAAAACCTGCTGTGCATCCCAACACGTGGGTCTTCTACGAGGGAGAGTTCGCCCGCTACAACGACGCGAGGCTGGGCCTCATGACGCACGCCCTCCATTACGGAACGGGTGTGTTCGAGGGCATTCGTGCTTACTGGAACCCCAAGCAAGAGCAGCTCTTCCTCCTCGAGCCGGTCGCTCACTACGAGCGGATGAAGCGGTCGGCCAACGTGATGCGCATGAAGCTTCCGTACTCGACCGAGGAGCTCGTCAACTTCACGATCGAGCTGCTGCGGCGAAACCAGTTCAAGTCGGACGTGTACGTGAGGCCGCTGCTGTACACCTCGAGCGAGGAAATCGGTGTGCGCCTGCACAACCTGGAGCACAGCTTTTTCATCTATGCGATCCCGTTCGGAAACTATGTCGAGGTCGAAGCGGGCATCCGTTGCATGGTCAGCTCCTGGCGCCGCGTCCCCGACCAGGCGCTCCCGGCACGGGCCAAGATCACGGGGTCTTACGCTCAGTCGGCGCTGGCCAAGTCCGAGGCTGTCGAAAACGGATTCGATGAGGCCATCGTCCTGACCGTCGACGGTTCCGTCTCGGAAGGCTCGGCCGAAAACATATTCATGTACAAGGACGGCGGGTTCGTCACCCCACCGGTGACGGACGACATCCTCGAAGGCGTGACGCGCAACCTGATGATGAAGATCATCAAGGACGAGCTGGGCCTCCCGATGATCGAAAGGAGCATCGACCGGACCGAGCTCTACACGTGCGAGGAACTGTTCCTGTGCGGCACCGGCGCGCAGGTCTCGCCCGTGATCGAGGTTGACCGGCGTCTGATCGGCGACGGCAAGGTGGGTGAGTTCACCCAGGAACTCCAGAACATCTACTTCGGGGCTGTGCGTGGCGACGTGCAGAAGTACAAGGACTGGAGCGTCCCCGTCTATTAGCGCGGAAGGACTGATGTCGCGCGCCAGGCGCGTGACGGGTGGGCCTTACTGATTGCTCCCCCACAGGACCCCTCCTCCTGACAGCCACGCTGGGAGGCGCTTGGAAGGTGCACGCATGGGGACGGCCGGAATGAATCCGGCCTACCGGCAACCTCGGCATGATTGCGGGCGGTGAAGATAGTTGTCGCGCCCAATGCCTTCAAAGGCACCCTGACGGCGCCGCAGGCCGCCGCCGCCATCTCGCAGGGCGTACGCGAGGTCTTTCCGGAGGCTGAGATCGTCGAGGTTCCCGTGGCGGACGGCGGGGACGGCACGGCCGAGGCGCTGGTCACGGCGCTGCACGGCGAGCTCCGGGCCGTGCGAGTCGACGGTCCGCTGGGCGATCCCGTCGACGCGAGGTTTGGCCTCGTCGACTCAGGGCGGACGGCGGTCGTCGAGCTGGCCTCAGCGAGCGGGCTGGCGCTCATCCCCCCCGCGCGGCGCGACCCGATGCGCGCGACCACGTTCGGCTTCGGCCAGCTGCTCCGTGCCGCCAGGGAGGCCGGTGTCGTCGCGGTGATCGCGGGCATCGGCGGCTCGGCCACCAACGACGGCGGAGCGGGCATGGCCCAGGCGCTGGGATACCGACTGCTCGATGCGGGCGGTCACGACCTCGAGCGTGGCGGGGCCGCCCTGGCGCGGCTTTGGACCATCGATGCTTCGGGCTTCGACCGAGCCTGGGGGTCGGTAGGCATCAGGGTGGCGTGCGACGTGACCAACCCGCTCACCGGGCCGCTGGGCGCGAGCGCCGTGTACGGGCCTCAGAAGGGCGCCAGCCCCGACATGGTCCGCGAGCTCGACGAGGCGCTCGCCCAGCTCTCCGAGGTGATCGGGCGAGACCTGGGCCAAAAGGTGTCGGACGTGCCCGGCGCCGGGGCGGCGGGAGGGGCCGGGGCGGGCCTCATCGCGTTCCTTGGCGCGGAGCTGGTGCCAGGGGCGCCCCTGGTGGTCGAGGCGGCCGGCTTCGACGAGAAGCTGAAGGGCGCCTCGCTGGTGATCACCGGCGAGGGTCGCGCGGACGAGCAGACCGCCTACGGCAAGGCGCCCGGCGAGGTGGCCAGGAGGGCGCAGGCGGCAGGCGTCCCGGTGCTGCTCCTGGCGGGCAGCAAGGGCCAGGGCTGGGAGGCGTTGAACAAGTTGGGCGTCACCTCCATCGTGACGCTGAGGGAGGAAGGTCAAGATCAAAACGACGCCCCGTTCGATGCAGATCGCATGCTGACCCGTGCTGCCGTAGTAGCCTGCCGCTCGCACCCATGGACGTAGAAGGTACGGAGCCGGAGGTCAAGGCCGGACTCGACCCGACGGACGTCGAGCTGGTCAGGGCGTACCGCAACGGCGACACGCACGCCTTCGAGGAGCTGCACCGACGCTATGTCGCGTCGATCTTCAGGCTGGTCCGGCGCAAGCTGGGCGACGCGCTGCTGGCCGAGGACATCGCACAGGAGACCTTCATGAAGGCGCTGAAGATGATGGACCGGGTCGACGACTCGTTCAACTTCGGCGGCTGGGTGCACACGGTGGCTCGCAACCTCTGCTTCGACGAGCTGCGGCGACGCCAGCGCGACCTGCGCGCCGACGGCGGCACCGACGAGGACGAGACCGAGCTGATGGCGAGCCTTCCATCCACTTCGCGAGGATTTGACCCGGTGCAGGTGCAGGAGTCCAACGAGATGCGCCGCCAGGTCTGGCAGGTGGCGCAGCGGCTGCCCGAGAAGTACCGGCTCGTGCTCACCCTTCGCGAGCTCCAGGACATGAGCTACCGGCACATCGCCCAGACGCTCAAAATGTCCGAGAGCGCCGTCGAGACCCTGCTCTACCGGGCCCGGCTGCGCTTCAAGGAGGAGTTCCTCGCCGCGGAGTCCGAGGGCGAGATCACGCATGAGGAGGCGGTCCCTCTGCTGGCGCCATACCTCGCGGGCAAGCTCAGGCGGCCGCAGGCCGAGGCCGTCCGGAACCACATCGCGATTTGTGTCAAATGCGCCCGCAAGATCGGGCGGCGGCGGATCAAGGGCCCGGGCGAGGTCAAGGTCAGGCCACCGGATCCGCCGGAACCTCGCAGGAGAGTCGAGAAATGAGGGTTAGTAGAGTAGGTGTGAAATGGCCAAGGTAGTCGTGCGCTTCTTCGACGACGAGACGCTCGAAGGGTTGGCGCGCGACCTCGATTTCGACGAGCCCGACTTCCTGGTCGACGTCGACGACGCCGGCGGCCTAGAGAACAACGAGACCGCCTGGATCCCGCTCACCGCGGTCAAGTGGGTCGAGCTTCCGCGCGACAAGGACCTCGCCGACACGCCCACCCGCAAGGTGGCGATCCGCTTCCTCGACGGGGAGGTGCTTCGCGGCCACCTCGACGGCACCTTGGAACGACACCGCTACGGCGTCGTCCTCCACCTCCACGCCGAGCAGACCGACAGCCCGATCCGCAAGCTCGGCATCCCGTTTTCGGCCGTCAAGGCGCTTTTCTTCATCCGCGAGTTCGACGCCCGCGGCGAGGATGCCGGCACCGCGTCGCAGTCCTACCTCGCTCGCCGCACCATGGCTCCCCTGCTCGACGTGCTCGAGGAGATGGACATGCTGACCAGGCTTCACCGGGACGGACTCCTGTCCGACCAGGAGTACTCGTCCAAGCGCACCCTGGTCCTGGAAAGGCTCTAGAAGAAGACCCCGGCGTAGAATTTCAGACGTGGCCGAACGCAACGGTTCGCGTAATGGAAGCGGGTCGGTGAAGGGCTCCTTCAAGGTCAAGGCCGGCCTGGCGCAGATGCTCAAGGGCGGCGTGATCATGGACGTCGTCACGGCCGAGCACGCCAAGATCGCCCAGGAGGCAGGGGCGTGCGCCGTGATGGCTCTCGAGCGTGTGCCCGCCGACATCCGCAAGGAAGGCGGCGTCGCGCGCATGTCGGACCCCGACCTCATCCGCTCGATCATGGCCGTGGTGACGATCCCGGTGATGGCGAAGTGCCGCATCGGACACTTCGTCGAGGCCCAGATACTGCAGCAGCTCGGCATCGACTACATCGACGAATCCGAGGTACTGACGCCGGCCGACGAGGAGAACCACATCGACAAGCACCCGTTCCAGGTGCCGTTCGTCTGCGGTTGCCGCGACCTCGGCGAGGCGGCACGCCGCATCGCCGAAGGTGCCGCGATGATCCGGACCAAGGGCGAGGCCGGCACGGGCAACGTCGTCGAGGCTGTGCGCCACGCCCGGGCGGTCAACGCGGGCATCCGCAAGCTCCACGGCATGAACCACGCCGAGCTGGTGCGCGAGGCCAAGCTCCTCGGAGCCCCCGTCGAGGTCCTGGTCGAATGCCAGAAGCTCGGCCGGCTGCCGGTGGTCAACTTCGCGGCCGGAGGCATCGCGACTCCCGCGGACGCGGCGCTGATGATGCAGCTCGGCGTCGACGGCGTGTTCGTCGGCTCGGGCATCTTCAAGAGCGAGGACCCCTTGAAGCGCGCCAAGGCGATCGTGGCGGCCACCACGTACTACGACAAGCCGGAGGTCCTCGCCGAGGTCTCCGCAGGTCTGGGGAAGGCGATGCACGGTCTCGACATCCCGGCCATCCCCAAGGACGAGCTGCTCGCTGCCAGAGGCTGGTAGCTCTCCCCGGTCGAAGAGCCGGGGGTCCTCAATGAAGCCGCTCATCGGAGTCCTGGCGATGCAGGGTGCGTTTGCCGAACACGTCCGCGCGCTGGAGGCTTCCGGATCGAGAACGCGACTCGTGCGCACGGCCGAGGATCTGCCCGGCCTCGACGGGATCGTGATCCCGGGGGGCGAGAGCACCACCATGACGATGCTCATGGAGCGCGTCGGCCTGCTTGGTCCGCTTCGCGATGCGATCCGCGGCGGGCTTGCGACGCTGGCCACCTGTGCCGGGATGATCGTGCTCGCCCGCGACATCACGGATGGAATGGCGGAACAGTCGGGCATGGGCCTGCTCGACGTGGCGGTGCGCCGCAACGGTTATGGCCGCCAGGTCGACAGCTTTGAGGCCGCGCTCGACATCGAGGGCCTCGGCGGCCGGTCCTTTCCCGGCGTGTTCATTCGCGCGCCGCTAGTGGAGTCGACAGGATCGACGCACGTGATCGCCACGCACGAAGGCCACGCGGTCGCGGTGCGCCAGGACCGCATCGTCGCCCTGTGCTTCCATCCGGAGCTGACCGCCGACCTGCGTCTGCACCGCGAGTTCGTCCGCATGGCGGCGTCCAGATGAAGGTGAGGGCTGCCGGCTTGCTCGACCTTGCGCGCATCGAAGAGATGCATCGGTCGTCGGACATACGGCTCAGCGAGGCTGCGCCGCCCGCGGTGCGCCTGTGGTCGCTGCTCAGCTCGACGCTCTCCGCCCTTTTGCCACTGTCGCAGGAGACGCTGATGTACGTGGCGGAAGACGGCGGCAAGGTCGTCGGTTTCATCCAGGCCTCCGGCCAGCCGCTCGGCCTCGACCTGCGGCGTGCGCGCGTGCTCCAGGTGCTGAACCTGCAGGTGGCCGACGGGTCCGACTCCGACGAGGTGGCGCCGGTGCTGGTCGAGCACCTCTGCAACCAGGCTCTCGAGCGCGGCGCGCTGCGGCTCTTCGTGCGGTTGCCGGAGCGCGACCCGCTGCTGCCCGCCTTCCGGCTGCGGGGCTTCCGCCAGTACGCCACCGAGGTCGTCGTCTACGCGGATAAGCCCGTCCTGCGCGCGGAGCAGTTTCCGGAAGGGCTGCGCCCGGCGAAACGTGGCGACAACCGGATGCTGTACCAGCTCTACCGGAAGGTGACCCCGCAGGGGGTGTCGCAGCTCGAGGCGCCGACGTATCGCGAATGGAGGGCGATGCACGGTGGCGAGTGGACCGGTCGCCTGAGCGCGCGCGGTTCGGATCAGCAGGAGCTGGTGGTCGACCGCGTGGAGATGGTCGGCTGGGTCAAGGTGGACCGGGGCTCGGGGACGCGGCCGGACACACTCGAGTTCATGGCCCTGCCGGAGCAGCCGCTGCCCGGCGAGCTGGCCGACTTCGGCCTGTCGCTGCTCCGGGACTCGGAAGCTCCGGCCTGGTCGAGCCTGCGCCACTATGATTCGCACATGATCGACGCCCTTCGCGGGCGTGGGTTCAGCGTCCTGCTCACGCAGCTGCTGCTGGTCAAAGAACTGGCGGTCCGGGTGCCGGTGCGCGAAAAGGGACTGGTGCCCTCGTTCGGATGAGCGCAGAACCTCGTCCCACGCCTGGCGCGGCCAAATGGGACGAAGAGATCGAGCTCCTGGCCGGGGCGCTTCCGCCTGACCTGGCGCGCGCGCTGCACGAGCGCATCGAGCCGACCGAGCTGCTCGAGATCGTCCTCGACCTCGGGCGCGAGCCGTCGGCCCGTGTGCCCGGACACGAGATCCTGCTGGCGGACCACCCGGTCACCGGCTCGGACCTCGAGCACGTCGCGAACAATGTCGGCCAGTTCGGAGACGACAACCGGGCGGGGATCGAACGCACGCTGCACCGCGTCTCGGCCATCCGCAACCGCTCGGGCCGCATCACCGGCCTGACCATGCGCGTCGGCCGCTCGGTCACCGGGACCGGCGAGATCATTCGCGACATCGTCGTCAGCGGCCAGAGCATCCTGCTGCTCGGCCGTCCCGGCATCGGCAAGACCACCATGCTCCGCGAGTGCGCGAGGCTGCTCGCGGACGAGCTGCGCAAGCGCGTGGTGATCGTCGACACGTCGAACGAGATCGGGGGCGATGGCGACATCCCGCACCCCGGCATCGGCCGCGCTCGGCGCATGCAGGTCCGAACGCCGCCGCTGCAGCACGCGGTGATGATCGAAGCGGTCGAGAACCACATGCCAGAGGTGATCGTCATCGACGAGATCGGGACCGAGCTCGAGGCCGCTGCCGCGCGCACCATCGCGGAGCGCGGAGTGCAGCTCATCGCGACGGCGCACGGTCAGACGCTCGAGAACCTGCTGGTCAACCCAACCCTCAACGACCTGCTCGGCGGGATCCAGAGCGTGACGCTGTCGGACGAGGAGGCTCGCCGGCGCGGCACTCAGAAGTCGGTGCTCGAGCGCAAGGCGCCCCCGACGTTCGACGTGCTCGTCGAGATCCAGGACCGCGACCGGGTGGCGATCCACATGCCGCTAGCCGAAGTCGTCGACACCGCGCTGCGCGGACCCGTGCTCAGCCCGAAGATTCGGGTGCGCACGCGCGAAGGGCGCGTCATCTCCAACGTGGACGCGCCCGTCGTAGTCGCCTCCGAGCCGCCCGCTTCGACCGTGTCCAACAAGCCGCTAGGGATATTTCCGTACGGCGTGAGCCGCCATCACGTTGAGCAGACGATTCGTGAGCTGGAGCTGCCGGTGAAGGTGCTGGGCAACCTCGACGGCGCCGGCGCTGTGCTGACCTTGAAGAACCATTACCGCCGCAGACCGGACAGCCTGCGCCAGGCGGAGAGCCGTGGCCTGCCGATCCACATCCTCAAGAGCAACTCGGTCACCCAGGTGCGCGACGCGCTGACGCGCATCTATGGCGTCGACCGGCAGGACGACGCCACGACACGCGCGCTGGCAGAAGCGGCGGCGGCGATCAAGACCGTGAAGACCACGCTGCGCCCCGTCGAGATCTCGCCACAGAACGCCTACCTGCGGCGACTGCAGCACCAGCTGGTCGCCGAGAACGAGCTGTCGGCGCGGAGCACGGGCAAGGAGCCGCAGCGCAGGCTGCGAATCACACCTTCTCCGGAAGACCCCGCCTAGAGGCTCGGCCTCTAGACTGTCGGCTCACCGATGGCGCGCGGGCTTTTCATCACGTTCGAAGGCACCGAGGGTTCCGGCAAGACGACGCAGGTCGAGCTGCTGGGTGAATGGCTGGCGGACCGCGACCCCGTGGTCGTCCGCGAGCCCGGCGGGACCGAGTTCGGTGAGCGCATCCGCGAAGTCGTCCTGTTCGCGGGCCTCGAGATCGACGCCGAAGCCGAGATGTACCTCTTCATGGCGGCCCGCCGCCAGCTGATCGCAGAGGTGATCGGCCCCGCGCTGGCGGCCGGGCAGATCGTGGTCGCAGACCGTTACCACGACTCGACGCTTGCGTACCAGGGCGGCGCGCGTGGGGTGCCCACCAGCTGGCCCGACACCTTCCCTCGCCCCGACGTGACCTTCCTCCTCCAGGGGCCGGTCGAGACCGGTTTGGGGCGCCACGAGAGCGCCGGCAAGAGCAAGGATCGGATGGAGCAGGAATCGATCGAGTTCCACCGCAAGGTCGCCGCCGAGTACGAGCGGCTGGCCGCCTCCGAGCCCGCCAGGTTCGTCCGCCTCGATGCGACGGGCTCGCGGGACAAGATCCACCTGGCCGTACGCGATCGCCTGGCGCCGCTGATCGGGGAGCACGCTTGAAGCTCATCATCGCGGTCGTGCAGGGCGAGGACGCCCAGCACACGGTGGCTGCTCTCGCCGAGGCGGGCATGAGCTCCACCCGGGTCTCTTCCACCGGCGGCTTCCTGCAGCAGGGCAACGTGACGCTTTTGATCGGTGTCGAGGATTCCCAAGTGCAGGGCGCGCTCAAGGTCATCCACGAGAACTGCCACGAGCGCAGCCGCTACCTCACCCCGGTCCCGCCGCTCGCCGAGCCCGGCGAGTTCTTCATGGCCTATCCCGTCGAGGTCCAGGTCGGGGGCGCCACCGTCTTCGTGGTCCCGGTGGATTCCTACGAAAAGATCTGATCGCCGAGCGGCGCCGTGATCCGAGTCCAGGGTCTTCGCAAGAGCTTTGGCGAGGTGCGCGCGGTCGACGGCGTCGACCTGCACGTCGAGCGCGGCGAGCTACTCGTCCTTCTGGGCCAGAACGGCGCAGGCAAGTCGACCACGCTGCGGTGCCTCGGGGGCATCCTGCGCCCGGACTCCGGTTCGATCGAGCTCGACGAGCTGCGTCTCCCCACCGGTCTCGACGCCATGCGCCGGCGACTCGGCGTCGTGCCCGACCAGGCCCGCCTGTACGGCCGGAACACCGCGCCTGAGTATCTCGACCGCTTCGGCTACCTCTACGGCGTGCCCGAGAAGGTGCGCCGCGAGCGCATCGCCGCGCTCCTGGAGCGATTCGAGCTGGCGGACCGGGGCGACGCGATCCTGGCCACCTATTCGCGGGGCATGGCGCAAAAGGTCGCGCTGATCCGCGCCACGCTGCACGATCCCGACTGGATCTTCTGCGACGAGCCCACCGCCGGTCTGGACCCGGTGGCGGCGGCGGACATGCGCCGCTACCTGGGCGAGCAGAGAGCCCGCGGCGCCGCCCTCATCGTGACCACGCATGTGCTCAGCGAGGCGGAGCTCATGGCGGACCGCATCGCGATCATGAGGCGCGGCGTCATCGTCACCCACGGGACCCTCGACGAGCTGCGCCGGCAGGTTGCCGTGGGGCGCCAGTTCCTGGCCCCCCTCGCGCGCGCGCCCGCAGACCCGGATCCCGTCGTGCGGTGGCTGAGCGAGCATGCCATCTCACATCACATCGAAGGCGACGTGCTCGAGTACACGCTGCCGTGGGATGCGACGGTGGCGGACCGGGCCGGCTTCGCGGCCCAGCTCCAGAGCCGCCTGGCCGAGCAAGGAGCCGCCTTCCACGAGCTGGAGGAGGAGCAGACGACGCTCGAGTCCGTGTATCTCGAGGCCATGTCACAGCCGCTGCCCGCGCAGGGACCGGCCCCGGTTCCGCAGGCTCACGTCGTCTCGGGCATCCGGCCGCCGCGCATGTTCGCCTCGCTGCCGGAGCAGGGCGACATGCTGCGCAACTCGCTGCCCTTCTACGTCAGCTCGTGGTGGCGCCGCGGCGACCTGAGCTGGGTCATGTACCTCAATGCGTTCGTCCTGCTTTTGGTGGCCGCCACCTCACTGTTCGGCCAGCTGCCCGGCGTTGCAGGCCAGGTCGCGCAGCGTTTTGCAGGAGGATCGGCGCTCCAGGCCGGCCTGCTGCTGCCGCTCTTCTTCATGTCTTTCGCGCTGCTCGAGTCGATCAAGAGCTCGATCGGCATCTGGTGGGAGAAGGCACAAGGATCGCTCGAGGTCCTGCTGTACACGCCGCTCGACGACCCGTCGTTGATCTGGCTCGAGGTCCTGCCTGGCGCTGTCGTGAGCACGGCGTGGGTGACCCTGTGGATGGCCGCGGGGATGGCCCTGCTGACGCTCTTCGGAGAGCCTGCCCCCTGGGACCTGCTACCCGTCTTCGCATTCGTGGCGATTGTGACGTCCTACTGGGCAGCCATGGGCCGGATGCTCGGGTTCATGCTGTTCCCGCGCGAGGGCGCCGCCGGCGGTGCGTGGTCCTTCCTGCTGTCTCCGGTTTCGGCCGCCGTGGCGGACCTGCCGCTGGCGCTTTTCGTCTTTCGCTCGCCCTTCGCCCTCGTCTCCCTGCTCATCCCGATCACCGCGTGCGTCGCGTTGACCATCCTGTGCGGCGCGACCTTCGACCGCGAAAGGCTGATGGAGACGGGCATCGGACGCGCCCGGCGCCGGCGAGGTTGGATCCCTGTCGCGATCCTGCGCCGCAACGCGGCCGCGATCGCGGCTGGCGTTCTACTGGCCGGAGCCCCTGCGGGGATCGCCGCGCTGGCGACCTCGAGCGCCGGCCTGCACACGTGGCAACAGGTAGGCGGCTCGGCCGGCCAGGGGCGGTCGGATCCGCAGCCGGTTGCGTACGTGCCGGCCACCAGCTCCCAGCACACCAGCGCCGGCGGGGTCACCCTCGCCGCCGCCGGCCTGGCGGGGATCGTCGCCACGCTGGCCTTGATGCTCGGCCTGGTCGTGGTCAGCTTCGTCGCCTTCTTCCTGTTGGGGCTGCCGGCCGTGTTCGGGGCCGTGGGCGCCGGAGCACTATGGGGCATCCAGGTCGGTTTCGGCAGCGCGGCCCCTCTGCAGCCGTGGTTTGCCGTCGCCGGAGGGGTGGCCCTGCTCGCGCTCGCCCTCAACACCGGCGCCGCGCTCCCGATCTACTGGTCGCTGATCTTCGGTTCCGGACGCCGCCTCGACCGGTTGCGCGACGCCTGGGCAAACTACTGGGCAATGTTTCGCGGCCTCGTCATCCCATGCAGCATCCTTTTCGGGGTGGTCGTGTTCAGGCTGCTGGCGGGCGGATGAGGCGACTGACCGCGGTGCTGTCCTGCTCGATCGCGTTGATCCTTGTCGCGGTCGCCTGCGGCTCGGGCCAGCCGCAACCTCCCAGCGGCAGCTCGCCATCGCCCACGCCCTCGAGCTCGCCAACGCCGGCGGCCTTGCTGTTCGCCGCGCTGGAGACCAACGCCAACGCCGCCCAATTTCAATGGAACACCATGGCCATCGCCGGTCTCGACGGAGTCGCGCGCGCCAAGACGACTTTTGTCCCGATGCCGATCCCCTATGTCGGTTGCGCCGGCGCCGTCCTGCCGCCAAGCGCGCATGTCGTAGCGGGCAAGGTCTATTTCGCTGACGGGCAGGGCACGATCAGGAGCCTCGATTCGCAGGGCAACGCCGCGACGGTGACTACGATTCCTTTCAACGGGAATCAGCAGATGCTTTCGTTCGCGGTGAGCCCTGACGGCATGCGTCTGCTCGCAGCAGTCTTCACCCTTCCCGCTCAGGCTAAATCGGGCGATCCCTGCGCCGGCGGCTCGGCCTTTGCGCCTGGCCCTTTCACCCTCGACGTCTATTCGGCCCAGGTGGGCGGCGCCAGCCAGCGTCTCTACCACGAGGCCCTTCCGACCAGCAGCTCGCAGCCGGTGCCCAACGTCATGGCTTTCGAGGGCTGGGACAAGGTCGGCCCGGAAGCGACCTATCCCACGCAGTGGGCGACCCAGGGTGGTGGGCCGCATCCGGATGGAACGCTGGTCTGGGTCGATCCGTCGACCGGCAAGATCTCGCGCCAGGTCGGCGACCCCGGGTCCTGCCTGGTTTGGGACGTCGCCCCCAGCGGCGACTACGTCTGCACGACGACACAGGGCGGCAACATCAGCGTCCGGCGTCCGGACGGCACCGAGATCTGGGGTTTTGCGGCGCCCGCCACCAGCCCCTACGAGAACCCCAGGCTGTCACCTCTCGAGGGACGGGTCGCAGCCGGCGGCAGCGACTCGGCGGTCGTGACCTCGGCCGGTAACCATGTAGCACTTGGGCTTTACCCGCTCGGTTGGCTCGACAACGAAACCGTGATCGGCGGGGGTTATACGGCCGACTTCACCTACGTGAGCCTTGCCTCCCCGAGCACCGTCTCGGACATCGGATTCAAGGGGTTGTTCGTGGGCGCCATCCAGTAGCTAGTGGGTCGGCGCTCCCGAGGCGCTGACCAGGACGACGCCGCCGACGATCAGCACCATTCCGACCATCGCCAGCGGAGGCACGGGGTCGCCGAACATCACCTTCCCGAGCACGGCGACGGCGGCGACTCCGACGGCGGACCAGATCGCGTAGACGATCCCGACTGGAAGCGTTTTCAGCACCACGGCGAGGAAGCCGAAGCTCGCCACGTAGCCGACCACCACGACGATCGCGGGCACGAGGCGGCTCATCCCGTCAGACGCGCGCAGCGCGAGCGTGCCGACGACCTCGGTGCCGATGGCAAGGCCGAGCAGGACCCACGGCATGCTGGGTTGGCTCGGCTAAAGGTCGAGCGCTTGCGCGACGAGCTCTCGGTGATACGTCGCGTCGCCAAGGGTCACTTCCGACGCTTTGGCGCGCTTGAAGTACAGGTGCATGTCGTGCTCCCAGGTGAACCCGATTCCACCGTGCACCTGGATCCCGTCGCCGGCCACCTTGCGGTAGGCGTCGGAGACGTAGGCTTTCGCCATCGATGACGCCAGCGAGCGGTCGGGTGCGTCGGCGTCCACGGTCCACGCGGCGTAGTAGGTCGCCGAGCGGCCGCTTTCGGAGAGCACGAGCATGTCCGCGAGCTTGTGCGAGACGGCCTGGTAGATGCCGATCGGCTTGCCGAACTGCTGGCGCGTCTTGGCGTATTCGGTCGAGTCCTCGAGCACCTTCTGCGCTCCGCCCATCATCTCGGCGCACAGCGCGGCGGTAGCCCACTCCATCGCCCTCTTCAGGTGCGGCCACGCTTGGTCGGGCGCGCCCATCACGGAGTCGGTACCGAGCTCGACGCCATCAAATCGCACCTCATCCCAGCGCCGGGTCATGTCCAGCGTCTTGAGGGGCGTCACCGTCATTCCCTTCGGCCGGCCCTTGACGAGGAAGAGCGTGATCCCATCCTCGCCCTCACCGCGGGTGCGCGCCGCCACCACGATGTAGTCGGCGCTCTCGGCGTCGGGGACGAACAGCTTGATGCCATCGAGCCGCCAGCCACCGCCCGCCGGCTTGGCCGTGAGCGTGACCCCGGCGGCATCCCATCGCCCGGAGGGTTCGGTGAAGGCCAGGGTGGCCCTGGCCGAACCTTCCGCGATCGCGCCGAGGGCCTCTTTCTTCTGGGCCTCGCTGCCCGCCTCGACGAGGGCCGGAACCGCGAGGCCCATCGTCGCGAAGAACGGACCAGGCATCAGTGCTCGGCCGGCCTCTTCGAGCACGACGATCAGGTCCAGGAAAGTCCCGACTCCGCCGTATTCCTCGGGGATCCCCAGCGCCGTCCAGCCCAGGGCCGCGATCTTCTTCCACAGCGCCGGGTCGTACGCGCTTGGGCTGTCCATCAGCTTGCGCACGACTTTCGAGCTGCATTCCTTGGCCAGGAATTCGCGCGCCGAACGTCGCAGCATCTCCTGCTCTTCCGAAAACGCGAAGTCCACCGCCGATGAGTCTAAGTGGCGCTGGTGTCTGGCGTGGTCGGGTCTTTGCGAGGGGATCGGTTCCTTCGCGGCCTGGGTGCCGGAGCGGGCTGGACGGCCGCATCCGCGGGCTGAGCGGCTTCGACGTGCGCCGGCAGCTCGAGCTCGGGAGCGGGAGCAGGCAGCTCCAGCTGCGGTTCGTGAGCCTCAAGCTCTGGTGCGGGTTGGGAACCGACCAGCTCGGGCTCTGCGCCTGCCGCGGCGGGTGGCGCGGCGGTGGCGGCCTCCGGCTCGGAGGTCAGTGAATGGACCACCGGCGGAATCCGGCGCACGGGCGGTGAGTGGGCCGGCTCCGGCGTCGACGCGGGGGTGAAGGGAAGAATGCTTCGCGCCTTCGGCCTGGCCGGCATGCCCGCGTTCAGGCGCCGATAAAGGGTGGCCAGCCCGAAGAAACCCAGGAAGATGGCGAGGATGCCCAAGCCGACGGCCAAGCCGATGCCCGTGTTCTCGGCGGGGGTCAGCGGCTGCTCGAGGCCGGCCGCGCAGAGCGCGGGTGCCGGCGGGCAGATGCCGACTATCGCCAGCCGCAACGGAAGGGCGAGCATGGAGAGGATGCCGTAGAGAGTCGACAGCCCGGCCAAAAAGTAGAGTCCGGTGGACATCGTCTTGCCCTGGGTCCGAAGCAGAGCGCAGCCGGCGTACGAGGCAGCTGCCACCAGGAGTGGCACGATGACCGCGTTCACCCGTCCGCTGGCGCCGGCGAGCACGATCGGGGCGGCGCCGGCCGCAGCGGCCACGCCGCATGCGAGCCAGAAGACCCAGATGGTCGGTTGCCGGCCGGTTACTTGGTTGCCCACGGTGCGGCCTAGTTTAGGCCGCGGATCTCAGACCTCAGCCGGATCGGCGCGCTCCTGCTTGCCGGCGGCCACGTGCGCAGTCTGGCGCAATGGCAGCTCTTTGATGAGGAGCGTGGCGATGAAGGCGATGGCGATGATCGGCAGGCCCGCGGTGAACACCGGGTGCAGCGCATCGGCCAGGCCGTGGCGGATGCCGGCAGCGATCGCCGGCGGCAGGCGAACGAGCTGGGTCGGGTCGAACACCGCGCCCGCGGTCGAGCTGCCCGAGGCCTGGAACTTCTGGAGCGCGGCGGCGGGAAGGTACTTGGCCATCGACGTGGTCATGCCCTGGGTCAGGATCGTCCCGAGGATGGCTAGGCCGACGGCGGCTCCGATCGATCGGGAAAGCTGCGTCGCCGAGGTCGCCACCGCCATGTCCTGGCGGCTGACCGAGTTCTGCACGATCAGCGTGTAGGTCTGCATCGTCACGCCCAGCCCGAGCCCGATCAAGACCATGGCCTCGATCGCCGTCTGGTTGTTCGTGTGCACGTCGAACATCGAGAGCATGTAGAACCCGGCCCCCATCACCGCCAGGCCGATGAGCAGCGGCATCTTGTAGTGACCGGTCCTCGAGATGTACTGGCCGCTGCCGATGCTGGTGACGATCATGGCCACGAGCATCGGGACGAGGATCGCGCCCGAGTTGGTGACGCTGTTGCCGATCACGCCCTGCACGAAGACCGGGAGGAAGAAGATCGCGCCGAACATCGACATCGCGACTCCCATCCCGGCGATGTTGGAAAAAGTGAAGACGCTGCTCTTCCAGAGCCTCAGCGGCAGCACGGGCTCGGCGGCTCGGGTCTCCACCCAAGCGAAGGCTGCGAGCAGGACGGCGGCGGCTGAGTAGAGGCCGACGATCTGCCACGAGCTCCACGCGTACTGAGCGCCGCCCCAGACCGTCGCCAGCAGCGCGCAGGTGATGCCAATCGAGAGGGTGACGCTGCCCCAGACGTCGATCTCGTGCTTCTTGCGCTCGTTGGGGACGTGCATGTAGAACGCCACCACGACGAGGGTGAGGACCGCAAACGGGATGTTGATGAAGAACAGCCAGCGCCACGTGAAATGCTGGGTGATGAAACCGCCCGCGGCCGGCCCGATGATCGATGCGACCCCGAACGAAGCTCCCATCATGCCCTGGTACTTGCCACGCTCGCGCGGCGAGATGATGTCGCCGATGATCGCTTGCGAGAGCGGCATGATGAATCCCATGCCGGCGCCCTGCACGAAACGCGCGAACACCAGGAACCAGAAGTTTGGAGCGATCCCAGACAGCGCCGACCCGACGGCGAACACCACGATCCCGGTCATGTACAGCGGTTTGCGGCCGTAGATGTCCGACAGCTTGCCGGCGACCGGCACGACGATCGTTGACGCCAGCATGGCCGAGATCGGGATCCAGCTGTAGTCAGCGATCCCGCCGAGCTCCGCCACGATGGTCGGCAGGGCAGGCGCGACCAGGGTCATGTTGAGCGAAGCGATGAGCGAGCCCAGCATCAGGCCCGCGAAGACGGCCATGACCCCTCGGTCGATGCCCTTCCTGGCGGTCGTGCTGGCCGCGCGCGTGGCGACGGCCGTCATTGCGCGGAGTCTACCGGCCCGGTGATCAGCGGCTGCGCGGTAAGCCCAGCACCCGTTCGGCCAGGATGTTTCGCAGGACCTCGGACGTCCCCGCTTCGATGGTGTTGGCTCGCGAGCGCAGGAACTGGTATTTCCAGCCCTCGCCATCGCCGACCTGACCCGCCGGTCCCGCGATGTCGACGGCCGTTTCCGTCATGCGCTGAGTGAGCTCGGACCACATGAGCTTGAGGATCGAACCCTCGGGCCCAGGGATGCCGTTTCGCTTGACTGCGGTCACCGCCCGATAGCCGTTGAGCTGCAGCGCCCGCGCCTCGATGGTGTGCTGCGCGATCTTCTGGCGCACCAGCGGATCCGAACCGCGGCCCAGCTTCCGCGCATGCTCGGCCAGCTCCGCGGCCGTGATCTGGGCTCGCGTCGCGAGCGCCATCCCGAGCGTGCCGCGCTCGTGCAGCAGGGTCGTCATCGCGACGGCCCAGCCGCCGCCTGGCTCGCCCAGGACCTGCGACTTCGGAACCTTGACGTCCTTGAAGAAGATCTCGTTGAACTCGGCGTCGCCCGTGATCTGGACCAGGGGCCGGACCTCGATGCCCGGGCTCTCCATGTCGACGAGGAGGTATGTCAGTCCCTCTCGCGGGTTGCCCTCCTTGCGTTCGCGGGTCAGCAGCATGCACCACCGCGCGACGTGCGCGAGCGTCGTCCAGACCTTCTGGCCGTTGACCAGGTAGTGATCGCCCCTGTCCTCGGCGCGCGTCTGCAGGCCTGAGAGGTCGCTTCCGGCGTTGGGCTCGCTGAACCCCTGGCACCAGATCTCCTCCGCGGAGAGCAGGGGTTCGAGGTACCGCTTCTTCTGCTCGTCGGTGCCGTGGGCGATCACCACGGGGCCGCCCATTCCGAGCCCGATGACGTTGATTGGCTCTGGCGTCTGGGCCTGGATCATCTCGTCGTTGAAGATGAGCTGCTCCATGAATCCAGCTCCGCGGCCGCCGTACTCCTTTGGCCAGGTGATGCCGACGTAGCCCGCCCCGAAGAGCTTCTTCTGCCACGCGCGGCGGCTGGCAACGAAGGCCTGCATGTCGTCTTCGCCGGGTCCGTCCTTCCCCGGTGCGTTGGCCTTCAGCCAGGCCCGGACCTCGTCCCGAAACTTCTTCTCCGGTTCGCTGAGGTCGAAGTCCACGCGACTACCTTATGCCACTGCGGGGATGACTTCGGTGGCGAGCAGCTGCAGGGCGTCCGAGTCGTCGAGCAGGAAGTGCTGCAGCATGAAGATGTCGATTCCAAGTTTGGCGAACTCCCGCATCTTCGCGGCGATCTGCTCCGGCGTGCCGACGAACCATGCGTTCTTCCTGTGCTCGAGCACCTCGTCTGGTGTCATCCCGCGCAGGTCGGGGATGACCTGGCTCACCTGGCCGGCGCGTTCGCGCAGCTCGGCCTGGTCGCGGCCGACGATATAGCTGGTCATCACCGAGTGGCGGATCGTGCTGGGGTCGCGGCCGATGTCGCGGCAGCATTGCTCGAGAACCTCCAGGCGCTCCCGGAACATGTCGGCGTCGAGGCGGGAAAGGTTCCACTCCGTGGCTTCGCGCGCGACCAGGGGCAGGGTGCGCTTGGCGCCCTTGCCGCCCATCAGGAGCGGGATCGGGTTGCGCACCGGCTTGGGGTTGGTCTGGTCCCAGATATCGCGCATGGTCTTGATGCCTTGCTCCAGCCGTTCGAAGCGCTGCTTTTCGGTGAGGAAGGGGATGCCGTACACCGTGTGCTCGTTCTCGTTCCAACCCGCTCCAACACCGAGCAGCAGGCGCCCCCCCGAGAGCGCATCGACGCTGGCGGCAATCTTGGCCAGGACCGAGGGGTTGCGAAAGGTCATCGGAGTGACCATCGGCCCGAACTCGATCCGCTTGGTCCATTCGGCTGCAAGCGCGAGCGAGGTCCAGCACTCGATGCAGTCGCGCTCGGGGGACCTCATCAGCGAGATGAGGTGGTCGCTCCGGCGCAAAGCTGCGAAGCCCAGCGTGTCGGCGTCGTGGCAGATGCTCCGCCACCTGTCCCAGGTGAGGCCTTCCTGGCCCTCGATCATGATCCCGACTTGCGCCATCAGTGGAATGACATCGTAAGTTCCTCGAGCGGGAGGAAGTTGAGGATCCTGTCCTGCGGGATTCCGGCCCGGCGCGCCATCCACATCGCCATCGGGACGTAGGCGAACTCGGCGGGCGAGTGAGCGTCCGCGTCGAGTGTGAAGTTGCAGCCGCACTCCAGCGCGAGCCGCGCCATCTCGGGCGACAGGTCCATGCGCGCCGGGTCGCAGTCGATCTCGAGCGCCACGTGGTGGCGCGCCGCTTCCTTGAAGACCGCTTCGAAGTCGTAGGTCGCGCCTTCGCGAGAGCCCGGCCGCCTGCCGGTGGGATGGCCGATCACGTCGACGTGTGGATGCGCCGCGGCGCGCAGCATGCGCTCGGTCATGGCGGCGGGATCCTGGCGCAGCTTGACGTGCGGTGAGGCGATCACCACGTCCAGGATCTCGAGCACGGCATCGGGAAGATCGAGCGCGCCGTCCTCCAGGATGTCGACCTCGATGCCCTGCAGCAGGGTCACGCCCGGCACCTGTTCCTGGATCTCGGCCATCTGGATGGACTGCGCGAGCAGCCGCTCCGCATTGAGTCCGTGCACCACGGTGATGCGCGGCGAGTGGTCGGTGACGCCGAGGTACCGGTAGCCCATCGCCGCGGCCCCTTTTGCCATCTCGAGCATCGTCGCCTTGCCGTCGCTCCATTCGGAATGCGAGTGCACGTCACCCTGGTAACGGGAGAGGTCGAGAGCCGATTCGTCCTCCAGGGCCGGCTGCTTCATCTGCTCGCGCAATCGTTCGAGGTAGCGGCTGTGGCCGTTCTCGACCAGGTCGGACAGCACTTTCGCGATGCCAGCGCCGACGCCCTCGAGGGTGGTCAGCTCGTTGCTTTGATGTAGAGAAGCGAGATCAGGCCGTTGGATGGCGAGTGACCACGCCGCCCCCGAAAAAGCCTTGGCCCGGAACTTCTCGTCAGGGTCCTGCCTGAGCAGGTACCCGATCTCCGAAAGTGCCTGCGCGGCCACGATCGCATCCACCACTCAATTGTGTGAGCATTCTCGAGTGCCTACGCCGAAGCCCAATGCCGGTGACCGGATCCCGGCCCTGGTCGAGTCTCTTCTCAAGGAGCTGGGCGAGGACCCGGAGCGGCCGGGCCTGAAGGCCACGCCGGCTCGTGTTTCGCGAGCGCTCCGCGAGCTCACCCAGGGCTACGGCGTCCGCCCTGAAGACGTCATCGCGGATGCGGTTTTCGACCAGGACTACGACGAGATGGTCGTGGTCAAGGACGTCCCGTTCTACAGCCTTTGCGAGCACCACATGCTTCCGTTCTTCGGCGCATGCCACGTCGGATACCTGCCCAGGGGCAGGGTGGTGGGGCTCAGCAAGATCCCGCGACTGGTCGGCGTGTTCGCCCATCGGCTCCAGCTGCAGGAGAAGATGACGAAGGAGATCGCCGAAGCGCTCAGCAGCGCGCTCGCTCCGAAGGGTGTCGGTGTCGTGATTGAGGCCCGCCACCTTTGCATGGAGATGCGCGGCGTGCAAAAGCCTGGCGGCCAGATGATCACCTCCTGCATGCTCGGCACGTTTCGCAAGGACCCGCGCACGCGGGCGGAGTTCCTGGACTTGGTGCGCCGCCCCTAGCTGCCCTTAGAAGTGCCTCGTGCCGAGGCTGCCGTAGCCTGCCGCGTCACCGAACGCAAACAGCCCACCTGCGAGGCCGTGGGAGGCCGATAACGAAAGCACAGCTGTGGCGGCCACAACGAGCTGGGCTGACAGGCCAATCGCCCAACAGGCCAAAGCCAGCGCTGGTCCGGGCGGGCCCAATCCCCTCCTCTCGCGACGCGCACGGTCGGAGCGAAATTGTGGGGCTTCCTAATTGGACCCGAGCGGCCTTATCCACACATAACGCACTCTTTATGCGTTAGACTTCTATAAAGCAACCTTTATGTTTCTCCAGAACCCGCGTCATGAGCTGCCGGACCATTTCCTGGCCCTTGCCAACCCCACGCGCCTTCGCATCCTGCAGCGCCTGGGACAAGTCGGGGAGGAGAGCGTGAACGACCTGGCGGAGCACCTGCGCATGAGCCAGCCGCGCATCTCCTGGCACCTGCGCATGCTTCGTGGGGGCGGCGTCATCAGGACGCGACGTGACGGCCGGCAGGTCTACTGCTCCCTGGACGTCGATAACATCGCGCACGAGCGCGCGCAGCTCGACCAATTACTTGGAATTACCGGAAGATCGAAAGTCAGTGAGGAGGTCGGAGTTTGATCAGCAACCAGAAAAACGGTCACAAGAACGGACACAAAAACGGCAAGGTCCGGGTCGCCATCGTCGGTGTGGGCAACTGCGCCTCCGCGCTGGTGCAGGGCGTGCATTACTACCGCAACGCGTCGCCCAAGGACTCCGTGCCGGGCCTGATGCACGTCGATCTCGGCGGATATCACATCAGCGACATCGAGTTCGTGGCGGCATTTGACATCGACAAGACGAAGGTCGGCCTTGACCTCTCAGAGGCCATCTACGCGAGCCCCAACAACACGGTCAAGTTCGACACCGTCCCCAAGCTCGGGGTCAAGGTTCACCGCGGCATGACGCACGACGGCATCGGCAAGTACCTGGCGGACGTCGTCCATAAAGCGCCGGGTGAGACCGCCGACGTGGTCGGCATCCTCCGCAAGACCAAGGCCGACGTCCTGGTCAGCTACCTCCCGGTCGGTTCCGAGGAAGCGACCAAGTGGTACATGGAGCAGGCCCTGACGGCGGGCGTCGGAGTTGTCAACTGCATCCCGGTCTTCATCGCGCGTGAGCCGTACTGGCAGAAGCGTTTCGAGGACAAGGGCCTGCCGATCATTGGCGACGACATCAAGTCACAGGTCGGGGCGACCATCATCCACCGCGTGCTGACCCGCCTCTTTCGCGACCGCGGCGTCAAGCTCGAGCGCACTTACCAGCTCAACTTCGGCGGCAACACCGACTTCCTCAACATGCTCGAGCGCGAGCGGCTGATGTCGAAGAAGATCTCGAAGACGCGCTCGGTCACTTCGCAGATGGACTACGACATGGGCGCGGACAACGTGCACATCGGACCGTCGGACTACGTGCCCTGGCTACACGACCGCAAGTGGGCGTACATCCGCCTGGAGGGCCGCTCCTTCGGGGACGTACCGCTCAATGTCGAGCTGAAGCTCGAGGTCGTCGACTCGCCCAACTCCGCGGGCATCGTGATCGACGCCGTGCGGTGCATCAAGCTGGCGCTCGACCGCGGGATCGGAGGTTCGCTCGAGGGCCCCAGCTCCTACTTCATGAAGTCCCCGCCGGTGCAGTACAGCGACAGCGAAGCGAGGAAGCTGGTCGAAGATTTCATCGCCGGTGGGCAGCCGGCACCCAAGGCCCCCGCGAAGACCACCGTCAAGGCCCCCGTCAAAGCCGCAAGCAATGGCCGCGCCAAGATCGCGGGCCGCGCCAAGACCGCGACTGCATCTGCTCGCCACTAGCTACGCCGCCGGCGCTCGCGCTGTAAGGGCGCTTCCCGCCCGGGTCCGGCACGCCGCCGCGGCGCCGGGCGGGACGGCGTGGTTCTGGCTGAGCCCTGCCCAGCGGCGGGCGGCGCTGGAAAACTACGCTGCGGCGCTCGGCCGCGACCGCTCCGACCCGGAGGTGGCGCGCGTCGCAAGGCGCGCCTTCCAAAACTATGGGCGGATGCTCATGGATTTCCTGCTCATCGGGAGCCTGTCGCGCGAAGAGGTGATCAGCCGCGTGAGCGTCGAGGGCCGCAACGACCTGGATGCCGCGCTGGCTCATGGCAAGGGCGTGATCATGGCCGTGCCGCACATGGGCTCGTGGGACATGGCCGGCTCGTACGCCGGGGCGCTTGGCTATCGGATCTCGGCCGTGGCTGAGACCTTTCCCGGGTCGCTCAACGAGGCGGTGGTGCGAACGCGTCAGCGGTTCGGGCTTGACGTCATCGCCCTCGGGCGCTCCGCGGTGCGCGCCATCACCCAGGCGCTCGAACAGAACCAGATCGTCGCCTTACTGTGCGATCTCGAGCAGGGACCAGGGGTGAACGTGCGCTTCTTCGGACGTAGGGCGGTGGTCCCCGGGGGCCCGGCCGCAATCGCCATCAAGACGGGGGCCGCGTTACTCCCGGCCTGCCAGTACATGACCAGCCCGGGCCGCCATCTGGTCCATCTCGACCCTGCGCTTTCCTGGTCGCAAGGTGAGACCAAAGAGAGCCTCATGCAGCGAGTCGTCACCCGCTTTGAGGATTTCATCAAGGAGCATCCAGACCAGTGGTACGCGTTTCGTCCGATGTTCGCCCACCCTGCAGACTGAGTGTGGCAATACCGCGCGTTCAAGGTCGTGCAATCGGTGGTGGAGCGGTTGCCTCGACCCTGGGCCTACGCGCTCGCGGTGGTGGTCGCCCGCTTTGCGTGGTGGTTCTCGCCCCTGGCGAGGCCGCGGCTCGAGTTCAACCTGAAGGTCGCGTGCCCGGAGCTCGCGGACGACCCGAAGGCCCTTCGCCGGACGTCCTGGTTGAACTTCCGCAACCACGCCAAGGCGTATGCCGACCTGATGATGCTGCCCACCGCCTCGATCGAGTCCATGCGTCCGTTGTTGAAGGTCGAGGGCTGGGAATACCTGGAGGAGGCTCGCGCGCTGGGCAAGGGGGTGCTGGTCGTCTCGTGCCACATGGGCTCGTACGAAGTGGTCGCGGCGATCTGGTCCGCGACCCTCGCCCCGGTGACCTTTTTCGCCGAGGAGCTCGAGCCGCGCGCGTTGTTCGAGTGGTACCGCGACACGCGGGCCCGCCTGGGGATCAGCGTGCTGACGCTCGACCATGGCGGGATCCGGCGGGTGCTGCAAGCTTTGAGGGACCAGGAGATGGTGATCACCGCTATCGATCGCGACATCACGGGCACCGGGCACATCATGCCGTTCTTCGGGCGCCCCGCCCCGATTCCGCTCGGCCCGGCGGCGATCGCGCTGCGCCTTGGGGTTCCGCTCTTCCCCGTGTACGCCTACCGGCTGCCCGACGACTCCTACCAGGCCGAGGGAGCCCCGCTGGTCTTCGCGAAGGACACGGGCCACCCCAGGGAGGACCAGGTGCGGGCCACCGAGGAGCTGCTGAGGCATGTCGAGGGCTTCATCCGGCGCCACCCCGAGCAGTGGCACGTCCCACACCGTATCTGGGAGGGCTCGCCTTGAAGAAGCGCGGGGAGATCAGCGTCCCCCCACGGACCCCCCTCTCCAGGCGACGATTGGGTGGCGCCTGGAATGTGAAGGTCTGGGTGACGGTCGGAGTAAACCCGGCCTACAGGCAAGGCGGGGAATCCACATGAGAGTAGGACTCGTCTCACCTTATGACTTCGCTTCACCGGGCGGCGTCAACGACCACGTGCGTCACCTGGCGCGCCGGTTGCGCCAGCTTGGCCACGAGGCCCGCATCTTCGCACCGTCGAGCCGGGCGGACATCGATTTCGACTCCGCGCGTTTCTACCGGATCGGAAGCCCGATCTCGATCCCGGTCAACGATTCGGTCGCTCGCATCACCTTGAGCTTCCACCTTGCCAACCGGGTGGCCGCGATCATGGAGGAGGAACGGTTCGACGTGGTCCACTTCCACGAGCCGCTCATGCCCGCGCTCCCGATTTCGATGCTCCGCATGTCGACCACCGCCAACGTCGGTACGTTTCACGCTTTCGCGCGGTCCAACGTCGGCTACTACTACGGCCGGCCGCTGCTGCAGCCCTACCTCGCGCACCTGCATCGCGGCATCGCCGTCAGCGAGCCCGCGCGCGCATTCGTGAACCGCTACTTCCCGGACTATCCGCTGCGCGTCATCCCCAACGGCATCGACACGGAGGCGTTCCGGCCTGGACTAGCTCCCATCCGCCACCTCAAGGACGACAACGTCAACATCCTGTTCGTCGGGCGACTCGAGAAGCGCAAAGGCGTGGGTGACCTCCTGCGCGCATTCCAGTTCATGCAGTCGCGCGTGCCGAAAGTAAGGCTCATCATCGTCGGAGACGGCCCGCTGCGCGGCAAGGTCGAGTCGTACGTGTCGCGTCACCGGCTTCCCAACGTGGTGCTCGCCGGCTACGTGCCCGAGTCCGTCAAGCCGCGGTACTACGACAGTGCGGACATCTTCTGCGCGCCTGCCACAGGTGCCGAGAGCTTCGGCATCGTGCTGCTGGAGGCCATGGCCTCAGGTCTGCCGGTGGTGGCGACCGAGATCCCCGGTTACATGTCGGTCCTCGAGCCCGGAAGGGACAGCGTCACGGTGCAGCCGAACAGCTGGCGTGAGCTCGGCGCGTCGCTGGTGATCCTGGCGAGGGACGCCGAGCTGCGTGGTCGTATGGGTGCCTACGCGCACGAGAAGGCGCGTCGTTACTCGTGGGACGCGGTGGCGACCGAGGTGGTCGAGGTCTACCAGGAAGCGATTGAGGCGGCCGCCGTGCAACCGGCGAGAACGATCGAGGTGGCGAATGTTCACAACGCGGTTTGAGGCCTGGGTCCGGCGCCGCGCACAGGCGTTGATGTCCGCCGTCGGCCGGATGCCGCTCACCCCCAACCAGGTCACTGTGGTCGGCTTCTGCCTCACCGTCTTCGCGTCGGGGCTCGTTGCATTTGGCCAGCTGCGATGGGCCGGCGTCGTCCTGATCTTCGCCGGCACCTGCGACATCCTCGACGGAGCGCTCGCGCGCTCCACCAACGCCGGTTATCCGTACGGGGCGTTCCTGGACTCGACGCTCGACCGTTACTCCGAGGCTGCGGTTTACATCGGTCTCACGGCTTACTTCGTGAGCATGGGCGGGCCTCTTCAGAGATGGCTCGTGCTGGCCACCCTGGCCGCGCTCGCCGGGTCCTTTCTCGTGAGCTACGTGAGGGCTCGCGCTCAGAGCCTGGGCTTCACCTGCGAGACCGGCGTGTTCGCCCGCCCGGAGCGCGTGGTCGTGACGGTGATCGGGCTGCTCTTTGGCACCGCGTTGGGTGGCGTCGTGCTCTACGGGGTCATCTTCCTGCTCGCCGTCCTCACCAACCTCACCGCGCTGCAGCGCATCCGAGAGGTCTGGCTGCAGGGCCGGGCCCAGCGTCTCGAAAGGGAACGCGAGACAAAGGCACGGCGAGCCGCGCCCCCTCAAATCCCATGATCGATCCGTTCGCCGGGATCGCCGGTCACACGCAGGCCCTCGGCCAGCTGCGATCACAGGTCGAATCCGACCGGCTGGCGCACGCGTACCTGTTGATCGGGGAATCCGGCCTGGGCAAGTCGACGGCGGCGCGCGCGCTGGCGTCTGCCCTCCTGCCCGAGGCGCCGTTGAGCCGGCACCCGGACTACTGGGAGGACGACCGCATCAAGCCGCTTTCCATCAACGAGATCCGGCTGCTCCCCGACAAGCCGCCCGAGTTCCACGAGCTCTCCCTGCAGGCTTTCCTCAACCTCAAGCCCGCGGTGGGATCGCGCCGCATCGCCCTGCTGGTCAACGTCGGCCGCCTACGCGACCAGGACCAGGGCGTCCTGCTCAAGACCCTGGAGGAGCCGCACCCGCATCGCGTCATCGTCCTGACCACGCCGAGCCTCAACCCATTCGTCGTGCTTCCCACGGTCGTGTCGCGCTGCCAGCGCCTCTTCTTCCACCCGGTGCCGGCGCCGGAGATCGAGAAGCTGCTCGTGGCGCACGACGTCGAGCCGGCGCGCGCTCGCCTCGTGGCCGATCTTGCGGGCGGCCGGCCTGGCTGGGCGATGCGGCGAGCCAAGGACCCCGCCGTGGTCGAGCTGCACCAGGCGTGGACGCACAGGCTGGAGGAGGTCTTCGGCGCGCCTGCCGATGTGCCGCTGCAGGTCGCGGCCGAGCTCGACTCGGCCCAGATGGGCTGGCGGCGCAGCGAGGGCGATGAGGAGGACCCCGCGCTTTTCGCGATGGCGAGCTGGCAGATCGAGATCCGCCGGCGCATGCTGGCCAGCCGCGGCCGGGAGCAGGGCCGGTGGGCGAGGCTGCTCGAGCTCTCGTACGACACGCTCGGCTACCTGGAGCAGAACGTCAGCCCGCGTCTCGCCTTTGAGACTTTCTTGCTCGAATGCCGAAAAGCATCCTAAGGAAGGGCCTCGAGGGCTTCGAACCTTACGTTCCGGGTGAGCAGCCGCCCGACGGTGAGGGGTGGGTCAAGCTCAACACCAACGAGTCGCCTCTGCCTCCCTCGCCCCGCGTGGTCGCGGCGATCAAGAAGGCGGCGGGCGATTCGCTGCGGCTGTATCCAAGCCCCACCGCCGCGCCGGCCCGCCGCGCGATCGCCAAGCGCTTCGGTCTCGACCCGGCGCAGGTGACGGTCGCCAACGGGGGCGACGAGCTGATCGAGATGTGCTTCCGAGCTTTTGCCGACGCAGGCGACCGGGTCGCGTATCCGACGCCGACATACCCGCTGTTCGAGCCTCTGTGCCGCATTCACGGGGCATCCCCTTCGACGCATCCGACCGAGCTGCCGTCTGAGCTGCCGCCCAGCCTCGCCTCCGACCCGGCGCCGCTCAAGTTCGTCGTCAACCCCAACTCGCCCACGGGCGCACTCTTCGACCAGGCGGCCATCGAGGCGGTGGTCGCTGCGTCTCGTGGGGTGGTCGCGGTCGACGAGGCCTACGTCGATTTCGCCCCGCGTTCATGCCTGGGCCTGCTGGCCTCGCACGACAACCTCCTTCTGCTGCGGACCTTCTCCAAGTCATACGGGCTGGCCGGGCTGCGCATCGGCTTTGCTCTCGGCGATGCCGCGGTCATCGCCGCCCTCGATTCGGTCAAGGATTCGTACAACGTGGACCGGCTCGCGATCGTCGCCGCGGCTGCTGCCATCGGGGATGACCGATACCACCAGATGCTGGTTGACGAGGTGGTTGCGAACCGGACGGCGCTCGGCAACGCGCTGACCGGCATGGGTTTCGAGGTCGTCCCGTCCGCGGCGAACTTCGTGTTCGTCAGGCCGCCACGGCCCGCCGCCGAGGTCGCCTCCGCGCTGCGCGAGCGCAAGATCCTGGTGCGCCATTACGATCGTGAGCCGATCGCGGGTTGGTTCCGCATCACGATCGGTACGACCGAGCAGCACGAGAAGCTGTTGGAAGCCCTCAGGGAGATATTGCTGTGACACCGACCAGAGACGAGGCCTGGGAGCTCGTCACCTCCATGACGCAGACAGACCAGCTGCGCCGCCACATGCGCAGCGTCGAGGCGGCGATGCGGGCGTACGCGAAGCGATTCGGTGAAGACGAGGAGCGGTGGGCGGTGCTCGGGCTCATCCACGACTGGGACTACGAGTCGGGCCCGACTCTAGATCTCCACCCGATGCGTGGCATCGCGATGCTGCGCGAGAAGGGCTGGCCCGAGGACATCCTCGATGACATCGCCTCCCACGCCAACTACCTGAACGTCCCTCGCGACACCAACGCGCGCAAAGCGCTCTACGCGGTGGACGAGATGTGCGGGTTCATCATCGCTTGCGCGCTGGTCAAGCCGGACAAGTCGCTGGGCTCGGTCGAGCCAGGCTCCGTTCGCAAGAAGATGAAGGACAAGGCGTTCGCGCGTGGAGTGCACCGAGAGGAGCTCGTCGCCGGCGCAGAGCTGCTAGGCGTACCCTTCGACGAGCACGTGGAGTTCGTCCGCGATGCTTTGAAACCGATCGCAACAGAGCTGGGACTGAATCCATGAGCACAGGCGGCAAACCTCGGGTTCTGCTGATGCACCCGATCCTCGACCCCGGTCCGGCGATCCTCGCCGAGGCCGCGGAGGTCATCACCTACCCGGCCGGCCGGCCGCTCGACGAGGCGAACATCCGCCAGGCGGCCGAGGGCTGCGTCGGGGTCGTGAGCCAGCTCATGGACCCCATCCGCGAAACGGTGCTCTCGAGCCCCGGGTTGAAGATCGTGAGCAACGTCGCGGTCGGGTTCGACAACATCGACGTCCCCGCCGCGACCGCCCACAAGGTGATGGTCACCAACACCCCCGGAGTGCTGGACGACTCCACCGCGGACTTCGCGTTCACACTCTTGATGGCGGCGGCGCGCCGGGTCGTGGAGGGCGACGCCTTCACGCGAGCCGGCAAGTATCGCGGATGGGCGATCGACATGATGCTGGGCACCGACATCTTCGGCGCGACGCTCGGGATCATCGGCATCGGGCGCATCGGTCGAGGCGTGGCTCACAGGGCGAAGGGCTTCAACATGCGCGTCCTTTATTACGACCCGCACCCGCTGCCACCGGACGCAGAAGAGCAGCTCGGCGCCACGAGCGTCGACCTCGGGCGGTTGCTCGCCGAGTCGGACTTCGTATCGGTCCACACCCCCCTGACCAAGGAAACGCAGCACCTGCTGAGCACCGCGCAGTTCAACCAGATGAAGCGCAACGCGATCCTCATCAACACCTCCCGCGGCCCGGTCGTCGACGAGGCGGCCCTCGTCGAGGCGTTGACGGCCAGGAAGATCGCCGGAGCGGCGCTGGACGTGTACGAGCGCGAGCCGGCCGTGCATCCCGGCCTTTTACCGATGCCGAACGTCGTGCTTGCCCCGCACATCGCCAGCGCCACGGTACGCACACGGTCCGAGATGTCGGCGATGGCCGCGCGGAACATGGCGACCGCGGTGCGTGGGGGACGACCGCCGAACCTATTGAACCCCGAAGTCAAGAAGTAGAGTTGGGGACGATCGCAACCCGATACCGCTTGCTGGCCCTGGACCTCGACGGCACGATCCTGGATTTCAAGCTCCACCTCGACCAGCGCGACGTGCACGCGCTGCATCGCATCGTCGCGGGCGGCGTCACCGTTGTGGCATGCACGGGACGTCCTTTCCCGGGCGCGCTGCCGTGGGCGCAGCGGCTCGGCCTCGATGGACCGATAGTTTGCTACCAGGGCGCGCAGGTCAGGACGCCTGATGGCGGCGTGCTCCTCGACCACGGCGTCGCGCACGACCTGGCGATGGAGGTGATCCTTTACTCGCGCGAGCGCGACCTGCACGTGCAGGCGTATCGGGACGACAGGCTGATCATCGAGCGCGACCGGCCGGAGGCGCACGAGTACGCCGACCATGCAGGGATGGCGATCCACCTCGTAGAAGATCTCGATGCCGCGATGGGGCCGACCACGCCAAAGCTCGTCATCGTGGCCACGGCCGACAGGCTCAAGGAGGTCCTGCCCGACGCGCGCCGCCACTGGGAGGGCAGACTTAACGTCGCCACCTCGATGCCGACCTACCTGGAGTTCACCAGCCTGGAAAGCGACAAGGCATCCGCGCTTGGCTTCCTCTGCGACAAGCTGGGCGTGCCTCGTGAGCAGTCGGTGGCCGTAGGCGACGGCCGCAACGACACCTCAATGCTCGCCTGGGCCGGGCTTGGTGTCGCGATCGAAGGCTCGGACGCCGAGGTCATAGATGCCGCGGACCGCACGATTCCGGGCCCGGGTCACGGTGGAATCCAGCAGCTCGCGGACCTCCTGGTCGGATAGATGGGCACCCTGCTTCTGGTCCACGCCCACCCCGACGACGAGGCGATCTCGACAGGCGGCGTGATGATGAAGGCGAAGGCTCACGGCCACCGCGTGGTCCTCGTCACCGCCACCAGGGGCGAGGTTGGCGAGATCCACAACATGGACGAGGCCGCATCGCGCCCCCGACTTGCACAGATCAGGACCGCGGAGCTCGAGGCCGCGGCCGACATCCTAGGAGTGGACCGCGTCGAGATCCTCGGTTACCGGGACTCCGGAATGGTGGACACCGACGACAACAAAGACCCTCGGTCCTTTCACCAGGCTCGCCTGGACGAGGCGGCGGCCAAGCTGGCGGCGGTGATTCGCGACGAGAGGCCGGACGTGGTCGTCACCTATGCCGAAGACGGCGTGTACGGGCATCCCGACCACATCAAGGCGTACCAGGTGACCAACGCCACCCTCGATCTCCTGCAGCGCGAGGGTTGGTCGCCGGCGAAGCTCTACTACACCGCGATCCCGCGCTCGATGATGGAGGAGTTCATGCGCCAGATGCCGGCGGAGGCGCAGCCTCAAAACGAGAACATGCGTATCACCGGCACCCCTGACGAGCTCGTCACCACGCGCGTCGACGTCCACGACTACGTGGATCGGAAGCGCCAGGCATTCGCCGCCCACGTGAGCCAGAACGACCCGAACTCGTGGTTCGCGACCATGGCGAGCCAGATCTACGAGCTGGCGTTCGGCACGGAGTACTACCAGCTGGCACGCGGCGAGCCCGGCTCATCGCTGCCGGAGGACGACCTCTTCGCCGGGATCGGCTAGCTATAGCTAGCCGATCCCGCCGGCTGCTGGGCCCAGGTTCCGGTGTATGTCCAGGTCTGACTTCCTTTCTGGTAGTCCCTGCCTGCCATAGCAGGACCTGCCGCCGCGCCGGGTCGTAGACGATCCGGCC
>Ga0307374_10000290_pt1 | contig 96344 bp, 85 predicted proteins | sample OX3MG_FD_202532 | JGI IMG/M metagenome (GOLD analysis project Ga0307374, IMG submission 202532) | Soil microbial communities from Risofladan, Vaasa, Finland - OX-3 | ecosystem: Environmental > Terrestrial > Soil > Coastal area > Acid sulfate soil | place: Finland: Risofladan, Vaasa | collected...
TTCCTGCGCAGCCACATCTCCATCGGGGCGGGCATCTTCAAGTCCACCGACGCCGGCGCCACCTGGAAGTTCATGGGGCTGAAGCAGACCGGGCGCATCTCGCGCATCGTGATTGACCCGCGCAACCCCAACACGGTGCTGGCCTGCGCCCTGGGCACCACCTACGGGCCCCAGCCCGACCGCGGCGTGTTCCGCTCCACCGACGGCGGCGCCACCTGGACCAAGACGCTGTTTGTCAACGAAGACACCGGCTGCAGCGGCCTGGCCATGGACCTGTCCAACCCGCGCATCCTGTTCGCCGGCATGTGGCAATACGAGCAGCACACCTGGGGGCAGCGCAGCGGCGGGCCCTCCAGCGGCCTCTACAAATCCACCGACGGCGGCGCCACCTGGACCAAGCTCAGCGGCCACGGCCTGCCCCACGCCCCGCTGGGCAAGATCAATGTCGCCATCGCCCCCTCCGACCCGCAGCGCGTCTACGCCATGATCGAGACCGGCGACGGCTTCGTGATCGCTGGCCAGCCAACCCAGATCGGGGTGCTGTGGATGTCCGACGACGACGGCGCCACCTGGACGATGATGAGCTCCAACCCCGGGTTGCAGAGCCGCACCCACTACTACAACCGCGCCGCCGTCAGCAGCGACAACCCCAACGAGATCTACTTTTTGGGCAACAGCTTCCTGCACTCGCTCGACGGCGGGCGCACGCTGACGCGCATGCCCCCGCCCGGCGGCGACAACCACGACATGTGGATTGACCCCACCAACGCCAACAACATGGCGGTGGCCAACGACAGCGGCGTCAGCATCACCCACGACCGCGGCGCGGTGTGGAACCACATCCAGCTTCCCATCGCGCAGATGTACCACGTCTCGACCGACAACGCCGTGCCCTACCACGTCTTCGGCAACAAGCAGGACGGCAGCAGCTACATGGGCCCCAGCCAGACCGGGATGGGCGGGGGCTTCTTTGGCGGGCGCGGGCGCGGTGGGGCGGCGCAGTTGGGCGGCCCCATTCCCGCCTCCGACTGGCACTCGGTGGGCGGCGGCGAGAGCGGCTGGGCCCAGCCCGACCCGGTGGACCCCAACATTGTCTGGTCCAGCGGCAGCGGCGACGGCAGCATGGGCGGCATCGTCACCCGCATGGACCTGCGCACCGGCCAGATCCGCAACGTCGAGATCTGGCCCGACGACACCCTGGGCTCGCCCGCGGCCCCGCTCAAGTACCGCTTCATGTGGGAGTTCCCGCTGTCTTTCTCCCCCTTTGACCACAACACCCTCTACGCCGGCAGCCAGTACGTGCACGTCACCCACAACGGCGGCCAGTCCTGGCAGGTGATCAGCCCCGACCTCACCCTCAACGAAAAGGGCAAGCAGGGCGGCTCCGGCGGCCTCACCCAGGACAACATCGGGGCGGAGTATTTCGACACCATCTTCTCCATCGCCGAATCGCCCAAGCAGCAGGGCCTGATCTGGGTGGGCACCAACGACGGCCTGGTGCAGCTCACCCGCGACGGCGGCAAGAGCTGGACCAACCTCACCCAGAACCTGCCCGGGCTGCCCCAGTACGCCACCATCAGCAGCATCCAGCCCTCGCTCTTCGACGCCGCCACCGCCTACCTCACCGTGGACGGCCACCTGGTCAACAACCGCGACCCCTACGTCTACCGCACCACCGACTACGGCGCCACCTGGACCAAGATCACCGCCGGGCTGCCGATCGAGCCCAACGGCTACGCCCACCAGGTGATCGAAGACCCCTCGCGCCCGGACCTGCTCTTCCTCGGCACCGAGGGCGGCGTCTACGTCTCCTTCAACGCCGGCGACCAGTGGCAGCCGCTGCAGTTGAACCTGCCGCACGTGCCCGTCTACGGGCTCACGGTGCAGAACACCTGGCACGACCTGGTGCTCGGCACCTACGGTCGCGGCTTCTGGATCCTGGACGACATCACCCCGCTGGAGAAGTTCGCCGCCGCCACCGCCAGCGCGCCGGCGACGCTCTTCCCCCTGCGCGCCGCCTACGAGTTCCGCGGCTTCGGCGGCTTCGGCTTCGGCGGCGGCAACGACAACACCATCGGCAACAACCCGCCCGCCGGCGCCGACCTCACCTATTACCTGCCGCAGGCGGCGGCGGGCCGCGCCCGCATCGCCATCCTCGACGCCGCCGGCCAGACCGTGCGCACCCTGCCCGCGCCCGGCGGGGCGGGGATGCACCGCCTCTGGTGGGACCTGCGCGGCGCCCCCTCGGCGCCGATCCGGGTGCGCACCGTGCCCGCCGGCCTGCCCTCGGTCACGCTCAACGCCCAGGGCTGGCGCAACGCCCCCTCGGCCTCGCCGGTGTCGCTGCTCTATCCCCCCGGCGCCTACACCGTCCAGCTCAGGGTGGACGGCCAGGACGTCAGCCAGCCGCTGACCGTGCTCAAGGACCCGCGCTCGCCCGCCTCGCCCGCCGACTTCGCCGCCCAGTTCAAGCTGGCCAGCGCCATCCGCGGCGAGTTGAACCAATTTGCCGGCCTGCTCAACCAGGCCGAGGCGCTGCGCGTGCAGCTCCATACCGTGGACGTCACGCTGCAAATGGACCGCGACGGCGCCCCGCTGCGCCGCCAGGCCGACGGCGTGGACGGCAAGCTGGTGGCGCTCGAGACCAAACTCTATAAGAACGACATCACCGGCCAGGGCGAGGACGAGGACCGCCAGGCGCCCGCGCTCGGCGACGCCCTCGACCACCTCTTCGGCGACGTCACCAGCGCCGACTATCCGCCCACCGACCAGGAACTGCAGGTCAACCAGTTGTTGATCCAGCGCCTGGCGCAGGACCGCGCCGCGCTCGGCCAGATCGTCGCCACCGACGTGGTGGCGCTCAACACCGCGCTCGGCCAGCACAAGATGGCGGGCATCACCACCGTGGCCGCGGGGGAGCGGCCCTAACAGCCACGACAGTCAACGTGGCCGCCGGAGGAGAGCCGGCGGCGACGAGGAGATTCGCCCGTAAAGCACTTCGCTCTCGCCTGTCATGGTTGGCGCGGGCCCCAGCGCGCCTGCGGCGCGCGTCCCGCTTGTGCTCACGCCGACTTGGGGGCCCGGTGGCCCCAAGTCGGCGCTGCGCTTCGCTGGGGCCGCGCCGAATTCGCCTCCCGGGGGCGGGCCGCCCTGCGGAATTTCGCAGCCTTTCGCGCCGATTTTGCCAGCAGGCAAAGCGGCGCGACCCCCGCGATCTGCTCTCTTCTGCTCACCGCCGCCGCCCCCCTGGCCGCTCAAAGCGTGGACGCGGCGGCCGGGTTCGGCTCCATCGCCAGCCACCAGCTCGGCGGCGGCTTCTGGGCGGGCGGCAGCGCAACCGCCATGTTCTCGCGGTACGTGGGGGTGAACGGCGAGATCGCACTCCGCGCCACCTCCGCGAACGCTCGCCGCTTCAATCCGTATGAAGCCGACATCAACCTGGCCCTGCGCCCGCTGACCCGGCGCTGGACGCCGGAACTGCTGCTCGGCTACGGCGCGGTCCGCGACGAAAGTCTCGCCTGTGCCAGCAATGGGATCCCCTGTGCCCAGCTAAACCAACCTTATGGCGCGGCGCACCTGGGCGCGGACGTGAAAACCTACGTTTCGCGGCGTACGTTCCTGCGCTTCGAATATCACCTCTACATCATCCACAATTTCTTCGGCGGCAACGCCTCGCGCTTCGCCGTCTCAATCGGCTACACCTTCGGCGGCACGCGCTGATCCCTTTGTGGGCGCGGGCCCCAGCGCGCCTGCGGCGCGCGCCCCGCTTGTGCTCACGCCGACTTGGGGGCCCCAGGGCCCCAAGTCGGCGCTGCGCATCGCTGGGGCCGCGCCGCTGCTGGGGCCGCGCCAAATTCGTTTTCCGCAGGCGCAGCCTTTCGCGCCGATTTTGCCAGCAGGCAAAGCGGCGCGACCCCCGCGACTGGCCGCTTGCTCTTTTCGATATTTCTACTATTATAGATTCATGACCCCACCCGCGGACCCCACCGCGCGCTACGCCGACATGTTCGCCGCCCTGGGGGCCGAGCCCCGGCTGCGCATCCTGCGCCTGCTGCTGCGCGCCCACCCCGAGGGCCTGGTCGTCGGCGACATCGCCGACGAGCTCGACCTGCCGGGCTCGACCCTGTCGCACCACCTCGACAAGCTGAAGCAGGAGCGGCTGGTGCAGGTGCGGCGCGAGGGCACCTTCCTCTGGTACTCGGCCAACACCGCCGCGCTGCAGGAGCTGCTGGGCTTCCTCTACGCCGAGTGCTGCACCCGCACGCGCGCGGTCTCGCCGCAGAAGGTGACGGGCTGCCGATGAGCGCCCCGGCGGCCCGACTGGGCTTCTTCGAGCGCTATTTGCCGCTCTGGGTGGGGCTGTGCATGCTCGCCGGGGTCGTGCTGGGCCGGCTGGCGCCGGGGGCGGTTGCGGCGCTGCGCGGCCTCGCCTTCGCCCCCGGCAGCCCGATCAACCTGCCCATCGCCGGGCTGATCTGGCTGATGGTCACTCCCATGATGATGCGGGTGGATTTCACCTCCCTGCGCCGGGTCGGCCGCCGCCCGGCGGGGGTGCTGATCACGCTGTTGGTGAACTGGGCGGTGAAGCCGTTCTCCATGGCGCTGCTGGCCTGGTTCTTCTTTCGCGTGGTCTTTGCCGGCCTCATCGGGCCCGCCGATGCCAGCCAGTACATCGCCGGCTGCATCATCCTGGCGGCGGCGCCCTGCACCGCCATGGTCTTCGTCTGGAGCCAGCTCACCCGCGGCGACCCGGCCTACACCCTGGTGCAGGTCTCGCTCAACGACCTGCTGATGCTGGTGCTCTACCTGCCCATCGTGCAATTGCTGGTCGCGGGCGCGGCCTCGCTGCGGGTGCCGACGGCGGTGCTGTTCGACTCGGTCTTGGTCTTCCTGGCGGCGCCGCTGGCGCTGGGCACGGCGCTGCAACTGCTCCTGGTGCGCCGCCGCGGGCGGGAGTGGTTCGAGCAGATGCTGCTGCCGCGCTTCGCCCCCCTCACCATGGCGGCGCTGCTGGCCACGCTGGTGCTGCTCTTCGCCTTCCAGGCCGACAACCTCACCCACCGCCTCCTCGACGTGGCGCTGATCGCCGTGCCCATCCTGGTGCAGGTCTACTTCAACGCCGGCCTGGCCTACGGCCTGATGAAGCTGTTCCGGGTCGAGCATGCGGTGGCGGCGCCGGGGGCGCTGATCGGCGCCTCCAACTTCTTCGAGCTGGCGGTGGCCACCGCCATCGCCCTCTTTGGGCCGCAGTCGGGGGCGGCGTTGGCCACGGTGGTGGGGGTGCTGGTGGAGGTGCCGGTGATGCTGTCGGTGTGCTCGGCCTGCAACCGCACCCGGCACTGGTTCCCGGCCCCGGCCGCTCCGGGGAAGGCCGCATGAGCCAGACGCGCGTGCTCATTTTGTGCACCGGCAACTCGGCCCGCTCGCAGATGGCCGAGGGGCTGCTGCGGCACGACGCCGGCGAGCGCTTCGAGGTCTTCAGCGCCGGCACCCGGCCGAGCGCGGTGCGCCTGGAGGCGATCGCCGTGCTGGCCGAGCTGGGCGTGGACATCTCCGCCCAGCGCTCGAAGTCGGTGGACGAGTTCCGCGGCCAGGACTTCGACTACGTGCTCACCGTCTGCGACGCGGCCCGCGAGAGCTGCCCGGTGTTCCCCGGCGCCGGCCGCCGCCTGCACCACAGCTTCGACGACCCCGCCGCCGCCACCGGCTCCGAGGCCGAGCGCCTGGCGGTGTTCCGGCGCGTGCGCGACGAGCTGCGCGCCTGGCTGCGCGCCTTCCCGCCGGATTCGGATTAGGTTTCGCGCAGCCGGCCCTGAGCATACTTGTGCAGGATGCTGCCCATCAAGGTCTGATAGGGTAGGCCCTCCACCGCCGCCCGCCGCTGGATCGCCTCCAGGTCCGGGTGGCGATGCGCAAACTGACCCGACGATCCTTGCGGAACATCGCCTGGGCCTGCCGCTGGTAGCGCTTCCGCAACTCCTTGCCGCCCGGCACCGGCCGCCACTCCCCCGCCTCGAATGAGGCCAAAAGAGCCTTCTCTTCACGATCCAGTTTGCCCTTCATGCTCCTCCAAGTACCTGCGCGTTGCCTTTTGGTAGGCGCGAGCCCCTGCGCGGCTGCGCCGCGCGTCCCGCTTGTGCTCACGCCGGCTTGGGGGCCCTGCGGCCCCAAGCCGGCGCTGCGCTTCGCAGGGGCCGCGCCGAATTCGCTTCCCGGGGGCGGGCCGCCCTTCGGAATTTCGCGGCCTTTCGCGCCGATTTTGCCCGCAGGCAAAGCGGCGCGACCCCCGCGAAGCGGCTGGGAACGATCGTTTTCAGGAAGGTCCACTGCTCGTCCTCCACATAGGGTACGAGGTAGGCGTAGTCGGCGTGGCGCACGACAAAGACCCGCTGCCCGGGGTAGCGGGCCTGGTTGGGGTGGTCGAAAACACCGAGCAGATTCCCGTCGGCAATCTCGAACCCGATCTCGGTGAAGCCCACGCCCCGCTCGGCGCGCAGCTTGGCGTCCTTGGCCGCGTTTCATGCGAACGTCCGCACCACTCCAGCTTACTTAGCACGATGTGCGCCAAACAGCGTACAACGTGCTCACGGCAGCGTTGCCGGGGCGGCCGCGCCCAACAGCAGGGCGTTGAAGAGAAAGCGGTAGGTGGCCTGGGCCTGGGCGCGGTACTGGGGCATGAAGCCGAACAGCACCAGGCGGCCGGCGCCGAGCGGCAGGGTCGCCAGCGCGGCGCGGCCCGCCAGCTTGTCGCCGCCCAACAGCCAGCCGCTGAGCAGGGGCGGGGCCGAGCCGTAGGTGACCACCGCCTGGGCCGCACCGCTTACCGCAAACGCCGGGCTCTGCATGCTGAAGATGGCGACGCGGGGCGACGCCCCGAAGGCCAGCGGATCGCTGGGGTCGGCCTGGGCGGCCAGAATCGAGCCGGGGCTGTAGAAGGCGGTGTTGGGGACGCCCGCCAGGGCGTCCTGCACCGCGCCGCCGGTCCAATCCAAGAACGCCAGCGAGGACTGGTTGAGCGCCACCAGCGTCCCCCCGGCCTGGACAAAGGCCTTGAGGTTGGCCATGCCGGCCGCGCCCAGGCCGCCGGCGTACTCGGGCGGCACGCGCCCGGCGGGGTTGCCGTGCAGCAGCGTGCGCGGGTTCTGGTCGGGGACCAGGATCACGTCGAAGCGCTGGCGCAGGTTGCCGCGGCGCAGGTCGGCGTCCACCACGCGGGTGTAGCGGATGCCGTCCTGGTCGAAGATCCAGCGCGTCCAGCCCTCGTCAATCTGCGGCACCCAGCTCTGGTAGAGCCCAATGCGGGGCGCGCGCAGCGCCAGCGCCGGGCCGGAGGGCGCGGCCGGCACCGCTTCCAGCGCGGCGCTGTCCTGGGCCGCGAGCGGCGCCAGCCGGGCCGCCAGGCCGGGCTGCTGCGGCAGATAGATCGTCCCCGGCGCGGTCCCGCCGCCGTCGGGGAGATGGGTCAGGCGGTAGGCCTTCACCCCTTGCTGCAAGAGGGCAAACAGCGCCAGCAGGCTGCCGTTCTCCTGGTCGCGAAACTCGTAGCCGGCGGCCGCGGGCGCCGGGCGGAAGGCGGCCGGAGAGGCATGCGCCGGCGCGGCCAGCAGCGCGCTCTCGGCGAAGAAGGGCTGCGCCACCTGGACCGCCTGCACCCCCAGCAGCAGCGGCAGCGTCTGCGCGGTGACGTCGTAGGGGCGCTGCGGCGGCCCGCCCGGGTACTGCCGGATGTCGGGGTAGTGCTGGCGCTCCAGCAGCGTTTTGGCGAAGGCGCCGTAGGGCTGGTCGAGGAAGATGATGTCGCTGCCGGCGGAGAAGCTGCGTCCGGCGGCGGTGAAGTCGGAGTTCGCGCGCCGCACCTCCACCCCGCCCTCGCGCAGCGTGTTCACCAGCGTCGCCTTGGCCAGCGGATCCCTTTGCGCCGCCGGCAGCACGTAGGCGTAGGGCCAGGCGGGATGGTCGCTGCGCGTCACCGCGTGCACGCCGACGGTGTAGAAGTTGCGCAAAAACGATTCCCGGTTGACCGCCATATTGCGGGCGATCGAGAAGAAAGCCGCGAGCTGGTAGCGGACAATGTCCCCCAAATGCCAGGCGCCGCCCGGCCAGGGCTCGGGGAAGTTCCAGCGCGCCACCTGGGCGTCGTAGTTGATGCCCCGCCCCAGCCGGGCGAAGGGGATGTTCACCGGCGTGGCGATGCGCACGCTCGCCGACTCCGACAGGATGCGCAGCCCGCCATGGTAGACGATGTACTGCCGCGCCGGCGAGAAGCCGTCGTAGACGCCATCCACCAGCACCCCGGCCTTGCCCTGGGCGGTGAGGTCGCGGGCGGTGTCCATGCCCACCGCGTTCATGCCCGCGACGAGGATCGGATCAATGTTGGGATCCATCGGATCCACCCAGGGCGGCAGGAAGAGGCGCGGGCCGTTCGCCCCCATCTGGTGCACGTCGTAGAGGATCTGCGGGTGCCAGGGGTTGAGGATCTTGTCCACCGTCAACTGCGTTTCCTTCTGGGTGAACATGTACCAGTCGCGGTTGTCGTCGTGGCCGACGTACTTTTGGTAGAGCACCACCGGGGGCATGCCCTCGTAGGGCGTGCCCAGGTACTTCTTGTACCAATCCACCACCAACTGCTGGCCGTCGGGGTTGAGCGACGGCACCAGCAGGATGATGTCGTTGCGCAGGATGGCCTGGATCCCGGGCGTGTCGCCGGTGGCCATCTGGTAGGCGAACTCGGCCGCGGTCTGCGAGCTGGCGATCTCGGTGGAGTGGATGTTGCAGGTGATGACCAGCACGCCCTTGCCCTCGGCCTCGAGCTGCGCCGCCAGCGCCGGCGGCGTGCGGCGCGGATCGGCGAGCTGGGCGTTGACGCTTTGGTAGTGGGCGAGTTGCGCCAGGTTGGCGGGATCGGAGATGGTGACCAGCACGAACGGCCGGCCCTCGGTGGTCTTGCCCAACTCGGCGTAGCGGATGCGCGGCGACTGCTGCGCCAGCTTCTGGTAATAGGCGGTGAGCTGGGTCCAATCCGCCAGCTTGCGGTCGGCGCCCAGGGGAAAGCCGAAATAGGCGGCGGGCGAGGTGACCTTGGTGGGCGCGGGCCCCAGCGCGCCTGCGGCGCGCCCCCCGCGAGCGGCGGGCGCCTGCGCCGCCGCCAGCATCGTCCACAGCGCCACCGAAAGGGCCAGTCGTGCCAAGCGCATGGCCGCAGTCTACCCCAGGGCCATCATTTATGGTGGGCGCGGGCCCCCCTACAAAGACGCCGGCGTGCCGTCCGACCAGCGGCGGGTGGGGACGATGTAGATCTCAATCGGCGCGGGGGCGAGCTGGCCCAGCATCCCCACCGGAGAGCCCGGGAGGTTGGCGCCCCAGGTCTGCGGGTTGATGACCGGCGTGTAGAACATCAGGTGGGCGAGGTCGTGGGAGCCGCCGCCGCCGAGATACGAATGCCGGGACATCATGAACGCCATCGCGCCCGGCTCCAGCGGCGGCAACTGGTGGGCGGCGATGGCGGCCTTGAGCCGCGCCAGGACCTGAGTTTGGGAAAGGCCGGCCAGCACCAGCCGGGTGCGCAGCGCGGCATACGGCAGCACGGAGCGGCCCGCGGCCGGGTTGACACAATTGGCGCCGCGGATCTTGGGGTTCCAGAAATCGGGGCTGTGGAACGGGCTCATCCAGGAACGCTCGACATAGCAGACAAAGCCGTTCGTGCCTTGCGCGGCGGTCTCGTAGCCATGCCGGCTCAGCACCAGCACGGTGGCCGCGCCCGAGACCGAAGCCGGGGCGGCGCTGCGGGCCAGGGCGATCTCGGCGGCGCGCGGCATGAGGTACTGGGCGACCGGCGCCCTGTGGGGGTAGGGGACCGGTTTCGACTGGGCGGCGAGCGCCGCGGCGGCGATCAGGAGCGAGGCGAGGGTGAGCGCGGCGGAGATTTTGGGACGCATGGACTCCTCTCTGGAACGACGACGCCCGGGCGGGCCGGTTCTCGACTGCCGGGAACGGGTATCGCCGCTCTGGCACAGTATAGTCCCGCCCGCTCCGGCAGCCGCCCCAGCACCCTCCCCGCCGGGCCGCCCCCGCCCCGCAGCACTCCACCGCTGCGCCGGGGCCTGCGCCCACCAAGGTACCCAGTAAGCTTGAGTGGAGGAGGCAGGACCATGGAGATCAAAAGGAACGGCACCCAGCCATCCGGCCAGGGACCGGCGGAGTACTTCACTGGCACGGTGCGCATTGATCCGCTGTTCGAAGCCCCCGCGCCCGCGCGCGGACGCGCCGCCAGCGTCACCTTCGAGCCCGGCGCCCGCACCGCCTGGCACACCCACCCGCTGGGCCAGACCCTGGTCGTCACCGCCGGCTGCGGACGGGCGCAGCGCTGGGGCGGCCCGATCGAGGCGATCCGACCGGGGGATGTGGTCTGGATCCCGCCCGGCGAGAAGCATTGGCACGGCGCGGCGGCGACCACCGCCCTAACCCACATCGCCATGCAGGAACAGCTCGACGGCAGGACCGTTGACTGGATGGAGCCCGTCAGCGACGAGCAATACAGGGCGAAGGAATAGCCCCCGGCCACGCGCGGCCGGGCGGCGCGGGAGGCGCGGGAGGCGCGGGAGGCGCAGCCGACCCCAAGGCTATAATCCAAGGCATGTCTTCCCGCAACCTTGCGCTGGCTGGGGCGCTGGCGCTGGCACTGTCGCTCACGGCGGCGGTGGCCGCGCAAACCATTCCCGGGCTCAAGCCCCAGAGTCCGGCCGAGGCGGCCGCGCTGAAGTCGCTGACCAAGCTGTTCAACGATCCCACCACCGCCGGCGCCGCCTTCGACGCCGCCGTCTCCGACTTCGACCAGAAGTTTCCCGCCAGCCAGTACCGGCTGCCGGTGCTGCTGCTGGCGGAGCGCTACCACCGCGACCACGGCGACTATCTGCCGCTGCTGCGCTACGGCACCGCGGTGCTGGCGCTGGACCCGCACAACGTCTACACCCTCTCCAGCCTGGGGCAGGCCATTCCCGACAATGTGCGCGACAGCGACCTGGACCGCGACCAGCGCCTCAGCCAGGCCTCCGACTACGACCACCAGGTGATCGGCATCGCCAGCGCCTTCGTCATCACCAGCAGCGGCCTGGACTACGAGGGCATGCACTATCCCCCGCAACTGGCGCAGACCCTGCGCAACAACTTGGAGGGGCCGGCCTACATCTCGCTCGGCCGCATCGCCATGCTCGACGGGAAGTACCCGGAGGCGATGGCGGACTTCCAGCAGGCGCTGCCCTTCCAGCCCGCGCCGCAGCAGCAGGCGCAGGTGTACTACGACCTCGGCACCGCCGCCGAATCGGCCCACCAGGCACCGGCGGCGCAGGCCGCCCTGACCAAGGCCAAGGCCCTGGCCACCGGCTCGCCCTTCCTGCTGCGCATGGTGCAGACCGAACTCGACAAGCTCAAGGCGGGCAATCCCGAGTGAGCGCGAGGCAACGGTGGGCACGGGCCCCAGCGCGCCTGCCCGGCCCGGCTGTAGCAGCGCCAGGCCGGTGCGGCGCGCGTCCCGCTTGTGAGCCGCCCCGCTGTAACAGCGCGGGGCGGCATGCTCGCGCCGACTTGGGGGACCCGTGGCCCCAAGTCGGCGCTGCGCTGCTTCACTGCCCGGGGGGGCCGCGCCGAATTCGCTTCCCGGGGGCGCAGACGCGCCACTGGCGCGTCTGCCCCTGCGGAATTACGACCACCCCAGAGCCCGAGGCGGGCTCTGGGGACCCCGGTTCGCAGCCTTTCGCGCCGATTTTGCCAGCAGGCAAAGCGGCGCGACCCCCGCGAGAGGCAACGAGGATGCCTATGCTGAACTGGAACCCGGCGCAGTACCTGAAATTTGGCGGGGAGCGCACCCAGGTGGTGCGCGACCTGGTGCATCGGCTGAGCGAGCGGCTGGACAACGAGCAGGTGCGGCGCATCATGGACCTGGGCAGCGGGCCGGGCAACAGCACCGCGGTGCTGGCCGAGGCCTGGCCGCAGGCCGAGATCACCGGCCTCGACGCCTCGCCCACCATGCTGGAGGCGGCCCGCGCCGCCTATCCGCACTTGCGCTTCCTCGCCGGCGACATTCCCACCTGGGCGGCGAGCGCAACCGCGCTCTACGACCTGGTGTTCTCCAACTCGACGCTGCAGTGGGTGCCCGGCCACACCGAGCTGCTGCCGCGGCTGCTCCAGCGGGTGGCGCCCGGCGGGGCGCTGGGCTTTCAGATCCCCGGCAACGGTTCGGCGGCGGCCTGCCGCCTGCCGCGCGAGCTGGCGGCGCTGCCCGCCTGGCGCGAGTATTTCGGCCCGGGCAAGGTCACCGAGCGCTGGACCGGCCAGATGACCGACTTCTACGACCTGCTGGCCCCGCACGCCGCCGCCGTCGAGATCTGGGAGACCGAGTACTTCATGGTGGTGGCCGGGGTGGAGGCGATCGTGGAGTGGTACATGGGCAGCGGCCTGCCCCAATACCTCAACGCCCTGCCTGACGACGCCGCCCGCGCCCGCTTCCGCGAACAGTATCGGGAGGGCTTGCGGGCCGCCTACCCGGTGCGGCGCGACGGCCGGGTGCTGTTCCCCTTCAAGCGCCAGTTTGTCATCGCCCGCCCCGCCGCAGGCTAGGCTCGGCCTAGGCCCAGGCGCGGCCGCAGTGGGGGCAGTAGGCGGTGGCGGTGGGGGCGCCGCAGGCGCAGCAGAACTTGGGCGGCGACGCCACCATCCCCACCCGCCGCTCGGGCTCGGCCAGCGCCCACACCAGCGCCGCGAACCAGCCCACCACCGTCCAGCCCAGCAGGAAGTTGATCAGGAAGACGGGCAGGAAATTGGCCTTGTTGCGGGCCAGGATCGCCGGCAAGAAGTACAGCAGCACCAGGACGGTCAGCGTGAGCATGGGCGCTCCCCCCTGAGAGCTACCATACGCCCGCCGCAGCGGGTTTGTTCCCCGCCGCCGGGGGGCAGAATCCTGTATTCTGGATTTCCCGCCATGTCCACCACCATGCGTGCGCTCGTCAAGGCCAGTTCCGCCCCGGGGGCGGAGTTGCAGACCCTCCCGATCCCTGCGATTGGCCCCGGCGACGTGCTGGTGCGGGTGCACACCGCCTCCATCTGCGGCACCGACCTGCACATCTACGACTGGGACGCCTGGGCGCAGAGCCGCATCCACCCCCCGCTGACCTTCGGCCACGAGTTCTGCGGCCATATTGCCCAGGTGGGGGCGGAGGTGAAGGGGCTGGCGCCGGGGGCCTATGTCTCCGCCGACATGCATGTGTTTTGCGGCCACTGCTTCCAGTGCCGCAGCGGCGAGGCCCACATCTGCCAGTCGGTGCAGATCCTGGGGGTGGACGCCCCCGGCTGCTTTGCCGAGTTTGTGCGCATCCCGGCGGCCAACATCGTGCCGCTGGACGCGGCCATCTCCACCGACTACGGCGCCATCCTCGACCCGCTGGGCAACGCCGTGCACACCGTGCTGGCGGGCCCGGTGGCGGGCCGCAGCGTGGCGGTGGTGGGCTGCGGGCCCATCGGGCTGATGGCGGTGGCGGTGGCGCGCGCCTGCGGCGCCGGGCCGGTGTTTGCGCTGGAGATCAACCCCTTCCGCCGCGGCCTGGCGGAGAAGCTGCAAGCGGATTTCGTGCTCGACCCCGCCCACGACGATGTGGCCGCGGTGGTCCGCGCCCATACCCAGGGCGGCGGCGTGGACGCGGCGCTGGAATTCAGCGGCCACCCCGACGGCATTCGCAGCGCCTTCCACCTCGCCCGCCCGGGCGGCCGCGTTAGCCTGCTCGGCATCCCCTCGCGGCCGGTCGAGGTGGATCTCACCCAAGACATCATCTTCAAGGGGCTGACCGTGCAGGGCATCAATGGCCGCAGGCTGTTCGATACCTGGCACCAGATGATCGGGCTGCTCAGCCAGCAGCGGCTGCCGCTGGAGCCGCTCTTCACCGACCGCATGCCGCTGAAGGATTTTAAAATGGGCTTTGACCGCCTGCGCCAGGGCGTGGCGGCCAAGGTCTTGTTGACTCCCTAGGAAACCCGCCATGCCGCGACCGCAATTGCAGTACCTCAACGACGAATTGCAGCAGTTGGAGGCCAAGGGGCTGCGCACCAAGCTGCGCGTGCTGCGCGGCGAACAGCTTCCGGTGGCCGAGTTCGACGGCCGCCGGGTGATCAACCTCAGCTCCAACAACTACCTGGGGCTGTGCACCCATCCCCGCCTGCGCGAGGCGGCGCTGGAGGCGACGCGCACGCTGGGGGTGGGCTCGGGCGCGGTGCGCACCATCAGCGGCACCATGGCCATCCACATGGAGCTGGAGCGGCGCATCTCCGAGTTCAAGCACACCGAAGACTCGGTGGTGTTCCAGAGCGGCTTCACCGCCAACTCGGGCACGGTGGGCGCCATCATGGGGCGCAACGACTTTATCATCAGCGACGAGCTCAACCACGCCAGCATCATTGACGGCGCCCGGCTGTCGCGCGCCACCATCAAGGTCTTCGCCCACAAGGACTGCAACGCCGCCGAGGCCATCCTCAAGGAACTCGCCCCGCAGCCGGGGCGCAAGCTGCTGATCACCGACGGGGTGTTCAGCATGGACGGCGACATCGCCCCGCTGCCCGAGCTGTGCGACCTGGCCGAGCGCTACGGCGCGGTGATGATGGTGGACGACGCCCACGCCTCCGGGGTCTTGGGCAAGAACGGCCGCGGCACGGTGGACCACTTTGGCCTGCACGGCCGGGTGGACGTGCAGGTGGGCACGCTGTCCAAGGCCATCGGCGCCCTGGGCGGCTACGTCGCCGGCTCGCGCGACCTGATCGAGTTCCTGCACCTGCGCGGCCGCCCCTTCCTGTTCTCCACCTCCCACCCGCCCTCGGTGGCCGCCACCTGCATCGCCGCCCTGGAGGTGCTGCAACTGGAGCCGGAGCGCATCCAGACGCTGTGGGACAACACCGCCTTCTTCAAGGCAGGGCTGAAGAAGCTGGGCTTCGACACCGGCGCCAGCCAGACCCCCATCACCCCCATCATGGTGGGCGAGGGGCGCCGCGCCATCGAGTTCTCCCGCGGCCTGTTCCAGGCCGGCCTGTTCGCCACCGGCATCGCCTACCCCACCGTGGCCGAGGGCAAGGCCCGGCTGCGCACCATCGTCACCGCCACCCACACCCAGGCCGATCTGGGCGAGGCCCTCGGCATCCTGGAGCAGGTGGGCAAGGCCCAGGGGATTATCTAGCCACCCGCATCTTTTTGCCCGTTCGGGAGTCTGAGTACCTATGCCGCCCGCCGCCAACGTCAGCATGGTCTACGCCTTCGCGGCCGGGCTGCTCTCCTTCCTCTCCCCCTGCGTGCTGCCGCTGGTGCCGGGCTACGTCTCGCTGCTCTCGGGCGCGGTGGCCGAGGGCTTGCCCGGGGCAACGGAAGAGAAATCCGGTGCCCGCAGCCTGCTGCTCAGCAACTCCCTCTTCTTCATCCTCGGCTTTTCCGCCGTCTTCATCGCCCTGGGCGCCACCGCCACCTCGGTGGGGCAGACGCTGCGCGCCCACCAGGAGCTGCTCAGCCAGATCGGCGGGCTGATCGTCATCCTCTTCGGCCTGCACCTGCTGGGCGTGATCCGCATCAGCGCCCTCTACGGCGACAAGCGCGTGCACAAGAAGATCGGCGTCTCCGGCGGGGCGGGCGCGTTCCTGGTGGGCTTCACCTTCGCCTTCGGCTGGACCCCCTGCATCGGCCCCATGCTGGCCACCATCCTGCTGCTGGCCGCCAACCAGGGAACAGTCGGCCACGGCATCTTCCTGCTCGCCGTCTATAGCGCCGGCCTGGCCGTGCCGTTCCTGCTCACCACGCTCGCCATTGACCGCTTTGCCTTGTTCTACAAGGGTTTCCGCCGCCATCTGCGCACCGTCGAGCGGATCTCCGGCGTGCTGCTGCTGCTGATCGGCTTCCTGCTGCTGACCCACCGCTTCACCGCCATCTCCAGCTACCTGGCGCAGATTCCGTTCTTCAATAAGCTATTGTTGTAAGAGGAGCAGCGATGTCCCACCCGCCCGCCGCCAACCCGCCCACCCCCGCACCCACCAAGACCTCCGCCTGGAATTGGGTCATCATCGGCGTGGTGCTGATCGGCGGCCTGATCTACCTTGCCTTCAGCCGCCGCCAAGTGGCCAACAGCCCCGCCGCAGTGGCGGCCCGGAGCAGCGAGGCCATCCTGGAGGCCGGCGACGTCGCCGGGCGCACCGCGCCCAACTGGACGCTGGAAGACGTCAACGGCAAGCCGGTCAGCCTGTCGCAGTTCGCCGGCCACCCGGTCGTGATGGACTTCTGGGCCACTTGGTGCGGCCCCTGCCAGATCGAGATGCCGTGGTGGCAACAGCTTCAGGCGCAGTACAAATCCCAGGGCCTGGTTATCATCGGCGTCTCCGAGGACAACTCCCTCGCCGACGTGCAGAAGTACCTGGCCAAGAACCCCATCAACTACCAGATCGTCTGGGACAACCAAGGCATGGGGCCAGCCTACGGCACCCCGTTTGGCCTGCCCACCACGCTGTTTATCAACCGCCAAGGCAAGATCACCGAACGCTTCATGGGGCTGGAAGGCAAACCGGACCTGGACAAGGCGATCCATGGAATCCTCTAGGAGCAATGGTGGGCGCGGGCCCCTGCGCGCCTACGGCGCGCGTCCCGCTTGTGCTCACGCCGACTCGGGGGCCCCGGGGCCCCAAGTCGGCGCTGCGCGGGGACCGCGGGTGCGGAGCTGCCGGCTGGGGGCGGTGATCGCGCTGGGGATGGCGGCACTGGCGCAGGCGCCGGGGGTGGCGCATCTGCAGGCGCCGGCCACGGTCGAGGCGCGGGCGCACAGCACCGCCACGGCGGTGTTTCATGTGGCCATTGACGCCGGCTTCCACATCCAGTCCAACCACCCCAAGCTTGACTATCTGATCCCCTCGACCCTCGCCATCACGCCGGCGGCGGGCATCCGCGTGGCCCGGGTGGCGTGGCCGGCGCCCACCGACCACAAGTTCAGCTTCTCCGCCGATCCGCTCTCGGTGTTCGAGGGCACGCTCACCATTCCGGTGACACTGCAGACCGGCGCCGCCGGCGACGACACCCTGCACGGCAGCTTCCGCTACCAGGCCTGCAACGACCAGCTCTGCCGTCCGCCGGTGACGGTGCCCTTCACGCTGCGCGTAGACGTTCGCTAAGCATGGTTGGCACGGGCCCCTGCGCGGCTGCCCGGCCCGGCTATAGCGGCGCCGGGCCGGTGCGCCGCGCGTCCCGCTTGTGAGCCGCCCCGCTGTAACGGCGCGGGGCGGCATGCTCACGACGGCTTGGGGGCCCCGCGGCCCCAAGCCGTCGCTGCGCTGCTTCACTGGTTGGCGCGGGCCCCAGCGCGCCTGCGGCGCGCGTCCCGCTTGTGCTCACGACGGCTTGGGGGCCCCGCGGCCCCAAGCCGTCGCTGCGCTGCTTCACTGCCCGGGGGGGCCGCGCCGAATTCGTTTCCCGGGGGCGCAGACGCGCCACTGGCGCGTCTGCCCCTGCGGAATTACGACCACCCCGGGACCCGCGGCGGGTCCCGGGGGCCCCGGTTCGCAGCCTTTCGCGCCGGTTTTGCCCGCAGGCAAAGCGGCGCGACCCCCGCGAGTCGTGCGCTAGCTGCTACGCACGACTTTCAGCTTTTCCTTTTCCAGCGCCTGGCGGAGCTGGGTGCGGGCGTGGTTGGCCCAGGGGCTCTGCCGGTCGAGGCCGAGGTAGAGCCGCCAATGCGGCACAGCGCGGCGGTGCTGGCCCAGGCGCTGGTGGGCGAGCGCCAAGTTGTAGTGGGCGTCGGCGTAGTCGGGCACGAGGCGCACGGCGGCGGTGTAGGCCTCCACCGCCTCCTCCAGCCGCCCGGTCTCGTCCAGCACGTTGCCCAAATTGAAGTAGGCCAGGGCGTAGCGCGGGTCGAGCTGCAGCGCGCTGCGGTAGCAGCGCTCGGCGGCGGCGAAGTTCTTCTCCTGGTAGCGCAGCGTGCCCAGGTTGATGTAGGCGCTGGTGAAGCCGGGGTCGAGCTGGAGGCAGTGCTCGTAGGCGGCGGCGGCCTGGTCGCGCAGCTCGGGCTCGCCCTCGAGCGAGAGGCCGAAGGTGAACCACTGCTCCGCCTCCTGCTGGCGCTGGGCGGCGGGGGTCTGGAAGGGGCGCAGCGCGCGCGGCCCGGCGCCGTCGGCGCGCTCGAACGGCATGCGGAGCTGGCCGCTGAGCGCGTCCATGAAGAGGCCGCCATAATGCAGTTCCACCCGCCCGCCAAACATTCCCAGGCTGGCCTCGATCAGCGGGTCTTCCAGGGTGGGAAAGCGGCGGCGCACCGCCTCCAGGCTGCGCTTCAGGGTGCGGCTGGCCAGGGCGTCGTACTGCGCCAGTGCCTGCGCCCGGCGCAGGTCGCTCCACTCATAGTGGGTCTGGCGCGGAAACAGCCCCTCGCGCTGCCACCGCGCCAGCAGCGCGGGCTTGAGGTGCAGCATGTGCAAAAGCTGGTCGCGCGAATAGGAGGATCGGGCCATGCGGCGTGTTACTTGAATACCCCGAAATTCCCTTCCCTGACAAGGGGCAATTGCCCTGCGGCGGGCCCGCTCGGCGGGGGGGGGTATCCACTGTACAATGATGGCCGGAGGCCCTATGCCCAAGTCTTCCACGGTTTGGCTGCTCGCCGCCGCGCTCGCGCTGCCGGCGGCGGCCCAACACCTGCCCGCCGAGGGCGCGCACGGCGCGGTTTCCAGCGCCGAGATCCACGCCACCCAGGCGGGCATCGCCATCATGAAGCAGGGCGGCAACGCCGTGGACGCGGCCGTGGCGGTGGGCTTCACCCTGGCGGTGACCCACTCCGCCAGCGGCAACATCGGCGGCGGCGGCTTCATGCTGGTGCGCCAGGCCGACGGCCAGAGCTACTTCGTGGACTTCCGCGAAGAGGCGCCGGGCAAGGCCAGCCCCACCATGTATCAGGACGCGCAGGGCAACATCGTCAAGGGCCGCAGCCTGGTGGGCATGCTCGCCTCGGGCATTCCGGGCACCGTCGCCGGGCTGGTCTCGGCGCAGCAGCGGCTGGGCAAGCTGACGCTGGCGCAGGACATGGCCCCCGCCATCCGCCTGGCCGAGCAGGGCTTCCATCTCGACGCCGCGGAGGCCAACGGCTTCCGCCACGCCCGCAACCTGCCGCTGTTCCCCGACAGCCGGCGCGTGTTCCAGCGCAACGGCAACTACTACAAGGCCGGCGACCTGTTCCAGCAGCCCGAGCTCGCCGCCACGCTAAAGCGGATCGCCGCCGACGGCGCCGACGGCTTCTACAAGGGCCCCGTCGCCCAGGCGCTGGCCGCCTTTGAAAAGGCCCACGGCGGGCTCATCACCACCGCCGACCTGGCCCACTATCAGGCCAAGTGGCGGCAGCCGCTCCAGGTGAACTACCACGGCTACGACATCCTCACCTCGCCGCCGCCCAGCTCGGGCGGGGTGGCGATCGTCGAGATGCTCAACATGCTCGACCACTCCGACTTCGTCCAGGCCGGCATGGACTCGGCCGAGGCCCTGCACGACGAGATCGAGGCGCAGCGGCGCGCCATGGCCGACCGCGCCGTCTACCTGGGCGATCCCGACTTCGTCAAGATCCCGATGGCCACCCTGCTCAGCCCCGCCTACGCCGCCCAGCGCTGGGCCAGCGTGCACCCCGACCAGGCCAGCCTGAGCAAGGACGTGGGCGCCGGCCCCATCCCCGGCTTCGAATCCGACGAGACCACCCACTTCTCCACCGTGGACCCGGCCGGCGACGCCGTCGCCGTCACCTACACCCTCAACTTCAGCTACGGCTCCGGCGTCACCGCCGGCCACCTCGGCTTCCTGCTCAACGACGAGATGGACGACTTCACCTCCAAGCCCGGCGCCCCCAACGGCTTCCATCTCATCCAGGGGAAGGTCAACGACATCGAGCCCTACAAGCGCCCGCTCTCCTCCATGGTGCCGACCATCGTGGCCAAGGACGGCAAGCTGGCGCTGGTGCTGGGCTCGCCCGGCGGTCCGCGCATCATCACCACCGTCTTCGAGGTGCTGACCGACGTGCTCGACTTCGGCCTCAACGTGCAGCAGGCGGTGGACGCGCCCCGCTTCCACCAGCAGTGGATGCCGGAGGCGGTCTACTTCGAGGGCCCCGACCGCTTCTCCCCCGACACCCTGGCGCTGCTCAAGAAGATGGGCTACCCCATCCGGGTGCAGGGCACCTGGTGCGACGTGGAAGCCATCCAGATTGACCCCAAAACCGGCATGCGCCTGGCCGCCACCGACCCGCGCGCCGATGGCGCCGCCATCGCCTACTAACCAAGCCGCCGTGCGCAAGCTCGTCTCCACCCACCTGTTCCGCCGCCAGCGCCTGGGGCCGGCGCAGTTGGACCGCCTGCTCGCCGCCGGGCTCGACGGGGTGGAGCTGTTCTGCGCCCGCCCCAGCTTCGACTACCACGACCGCTCGCAGATGGCCGACTTGGCGGCCTGGTTCCGCGACCACCCGCTGCCGCTGCACTCGCTGCACAGCCCCATCTACGCCGACGAGAAGGAGGGGCGCTCGGGCGAGCCCCCCATCAACATCGCCGACCCCGACCCGCGCCGCCGCCTGGAGGCGCTCGACGAGGTGCAGCGCGCGCTGGAGTTCAGCGAGCGCGTTCCCTTCCGCTATCTGGTGCAGCACCTCGGCCCCAGCAAGGTGGAGTGGGACCTGCGCGTCGCCGACCACGCCCTCACCAGCCTGGAGCGCATCCGCCTGCTGGCCAAGCAGGCCGGCGTCGCCGTGCTGGTGGAGAACATCCCCAACGGGCTGAGCATGCCGGTGCGCCTGCTCGCCTTCCTCGAGGCCAGCCACCTCGACGACGTCGGCATCTGCTTCGACGCCGGCCACGCCCACCTGCCCGAGTTCCTCTTCGGCGGCGGCGGCGTGGCCGCCGCCTGGGACCTGCTCGCCCCGCGGGTGCGCTCCACCCACCTGCACGACAACCAGGGCGGCAAGGACGACCACCTCTGGCCGGGCGAGGGCACCATCCCCTGGGACCAGCTCGCCCCCCGCCTCGCCGCCGCCGGCCCCGACCTGCCCTGGCTGCTGGAGGTGCGCGACCCCGGCGAGGGCGACCTCGCCGCCAAGCTCCGCGCCGCCTTCGAGCGCCTGGCGCCGGCCGGCTAGTGGCTCGCTTCCACCTCTTGGAAGTACTGCAATACGTGGTTGGGCGTGAACAAGGAGTCTTTCAGGCCGGCTCTGATCCGCTGCAGCACAGCCTCGGCAACGGGCTCCTTCTGCCTGGCCTGCCCGTTCCGCAGCGCGGCCTCGATGGCGGCAACCTCGCGAATTTCAGAAAAGCGATAGGCCACGACCGACTCGTGCTGGATGAACGGATGATCGCCCGGCTGCAGGATCACCAGACCTTCCGAGTGTTGGCGCCGCGAAGTCACGCTGACCACCACGACCTCGCCCGCCTTGGGAGACGTCACGATGACTCTCAGATGCAAGGGCTCGTCAACAGAACCGGCTAGAAATGAATCACCGCGGCCGAGGCTCAATACGACCCGGACAGGGCCTGTTCCGCCGCCGCCTCCGCCCGCAGCTCGCCCAGCACGGCTTCGATTCTCTCTTCGCTTTGGCCGCCGGCAGCAAGTATGTCCCGCAGGGAGATCGGAATCGAACTGCCGTTCGGATTCCGCCACTCGGGGAAGGTATGGACGTATTCCACAATCTTCCAGCGGCTCCAACGTCCGAACTGATCGAAGACCTCGCCAATTAACGCTTCCTCGGCCCGGGAAAGCAGATCCGTGGGCGCGACGGTTGGCGTCAACTCCACTTCGTAGTCGCCAACGGGAGGGGAAATATACCGCCGCCAGTTGGGCTTCGGGATATCTTCGACGACAAGGCGGTAGGCAGTGCTCGGAACGGGGCCGTTGTCCATGGAGACGTAGCGGTCCATGATGATGGGGCAGCCCCAGCGCAGCAGGGCTTCGCGGTCTGCAATGTAAAGCAGCTTGAGCAGTTTCAGGTAGTGCATTCGCCCGCCGTGAAGGCGCAGGAAGAATGCGGCGACCTGGGTGGTTTTGGCCTCGCTGAACTGCGGCTGCGCTGCCATAAACGCAAGCTTATCACAGGCCTCAGGGCATGCTAGGCTGAGCGGCAAGGGCCGAGTGGCCCGATTTGGAAATCGCCATGTCTACGTTGCCGCATGGTGGGCGCGGGCCCCAGCGCGCCTGCGGCGCGCGTCCCGCTTGTGCTCGCGCCGACTTGGGGGCCCCGCGGCCCCAAGTCGGCGCTGCGCCTCGCTGGGGCCGCGCCGAATTCGTTTCCCAGGGGCGGGCCGCCCTGCGGAGTTTCGCAGCCTTTCGCGCCGATTTTGCCAGCAGGCAAAGCGGCGCGACCCCCGCGATTCGCATTCGGCTCGCCATTCCCGCTCTTCTGCTGCTATTGGCCGGCGCAGCATTGGGGCAGAGCGCTTCCCTGCCCGCGGCGCTGCGCGCCCAGGTGGACACGCTGGCACAGCAGACGTTGGCGCAATTGGGCTCACCCAGCGCCTCCATCGCCATCGTGCGCCAGGGCCGGCTCGCCTACGCGCAGGCCTACGGCCAAGGACGCATCCTGCCGCCGGCGCCGGCCACGCCCGCCATGCGCTACAGCGTGGGCTCCATCAGCAAGCAGTTCACCGCCGCGGCGGTGATGCTGCTGGTCGAGCAGGGCAAGCTCAAGCTCGACGACCGCGTCGGCCAGTACCTGCCCGGGCTGACGCGGGCCAACCAGGTCACCATCCGCGAGCTGCTCTCGCACACCTCCGGCTACGAAGACTACGCTCCGCAGGACTACATGATCCCGGCCTGGCTGCGCCCCACCACGCCGCAGGCGGTGGTGAACCACTGGGCCCGGCTGCCGCTCAACTTCAACCCCGGCACCCAGTGGCAGTACAGCAACACCAACTACAAGATCGCCGGCCTGATCGCCGAAAAGGCCAGCGGCGAGCCCCTGTTTCAGTTCTTGGCCGAGCACATCTTCACCCCGCTGGGCATGGCCGGGGTGCTCGACCTCAACCGCGGCTGGCTGGGGCCCAGCGACGCGCAGGGGACCATCCGCCACGCGCTCGGCCCCAACCGCCCGGCGCCGGCCACCGCCCCGGGCTGGGACTTTGGCGACGGCGAGCTGGCCATGACCGCCGCCAACCTGGCGCGCTGGCAGATCAGCCTGCTGCGCCAAAACCTGCTGCGGCCCAGCTCCTATCGAGCCATGGAGACGCCGGTGGCGCTGCGGAACGGCACCGTCACCCGCTACGGCCTGGGGCTCGAGGTCGGCGCCCTCGCCGGCCACCGCTACCTCGGCCACTCCGGCGAGGAGATCGGCTTCACCGCCCAGGAGTACGTCTTCCCCGGCGCGCAAACCGCGGTGGTGGTGCTCACCAACCAGAGCGCCAACGCCACCGCCGCGGTGCTGGCGCGGCGGCTCGCCACCCTGTTGCTCGCGCCGAAAACCGCCCCCGCCGACGCCGCCCTCGCCCAGGCGCGCCGGATCCTGCTGGGCCTGCAGCAGGGCAAGCTGGACCGCTCGCTCTTCACCGCCGACGCCAACTTCTACTTCGACGCCCAGGCGCTGGCCGACTACGCCTCCAGCCTGCGGCCCTTGGGTCCGCCGCTCTCGTTCACCGCGCTGGGCCAGCAGAACCGCGGCGGCATGCGGTTCCGCAGCTACCTGGCCAGCTTTGCCAGCCGCCGGGTCGAGGTCAGCACCTACACCCGCCCCGACGGCAAGATCGAGCAGTACCTGGTGGTTCCCCACGAATAGGGGTTGCTAAAATACCCCATGGACGAAACCAGCCCCACCCCGGCGCCCGCGCTGGCAACCATTCGCGACATCGGCAGCTACGACGGGCAGCGGGTGCGGCTGCGCGGCTGGCTCTACAACCTGCGCGAGAGCGGCAAGCTGCTCTTCCCCATCCTGCGCGACGGCACTGGCTGGATCCAGGGCGTGGTGTTCAAGAAGAACGTCCCGGCCGAGCTGTTCGACGCGCTCAAGGGGCTGCCGCAGGAGTCGTCGCTGGAGGTGGTCGGGCAGGTGCGGGCCGACGCCCGCGCCCCCGGCGGCTTCGAGCTCGACATCCAGGAAGCCACCATCCTGCAGGCGGTGGACCCGGCCCGCCCCTACCCCATCACCCCCAAGGAGCACGGCATCGAGTTCCTCATGGAGCACCGCCATCTCTGGCTGCGCAGCCAGCGCCAGGCGGCCATTTTGCGCGTGCGCCACGAGATCATCAAGGCGGTGCGCGACTTCTTCGACGGCGACGGCTTCGTGCTGGGCGACGCGCCCATCCTCACGCCGGCCTCCTGCGAGGGCACCAGCAACCTGTTCGAGGTCGAGTACTTCGACCAGAAGGCCTACCTCACCCAGTCGGGCCAGCTCTACGCCGAGGCGGTGGCGATGGCGGTGGGCAAGACCTACTGCTTCGGCCCGACCTTCCGCGCCGAGAAGAGCAAGACGCGCCGCCACCTCACCGAGTTCTGGATGGTCGAGCCCGAGGTGGCCTTCGCCACCCTCGACGACGTCATGCATCTGGCCGAAAGGCTGGTCGCCTTCGTGGTGGGCCGCGTGCTGGAGAAGCGCCGCCCCGAGCTGGCGCTGCTGGAGCGCAACGTGGCCAAGCTGGAGGCGATCCAGTTGCCCTTCCCGCGGGTGAGCTACGACGAGGCGGTGGCGCGCGTCAACGCCGCCGGCGGCAGCATGGAGTACGGCACCGACCTCGGCGGCGGCGACGAGACGCTGCTGTCGCAGCAGTTCGAGCGGCCGGTGATGGTGCACCGCTACCCCGCCGCGGTCAAGGCCTTCTACATGCAGCCCGACCCGGAACGGCCCAACCTGGCGCTGTGCGTGGACATGCTGGCGCCGGAGGGCTTCGGCGAGATCATCGGCGGCAGCCAGCGCATCCACGACCTCGGCCTGCTGCTGCAGCGCATCGAGGAACACAAGCTGCCCACCGAGCCGATCGAGTGGTACCTCGACCTGCGCCGCTACGGCACCGTGCCCCACGGCGGCTTCGGCATGGGCATCGAGCGCGTGGTGGGCTGGATCTGCGGCCTGGAGCACGTGCGCGAGGCTATTCCCTTCCCCCGCACCATCTACCGCCTGCAGCCGTAGGGTGGGAGCCGGGCGGCCGCCCCCCAAGGCCCGGTTCTGTCCGCCGCGGTCGGTGCCCGCGGGCAATCCTGTATGCTGGTCGCTAAGGCATGGAAACTGCCCCCAACGGCCGCGGGTTGGTGATCTTCACGCTGGCGGTGCTGGCCGGGCTGGCGCTGGCCTGGTACCTCAGTGCGCTGGTGCTGTTGGTCTACGCCAGCGTGCTCTTCGCCGTCATCGTCTCGCCCATGGTGGAGTGGGTGGAGCGCCGCCGCGTGGGCGCCTGGAAGCCCGGCCGCGGGCTGGCGCTGACGGCGGTGCTGCTGGGCGGGCTGGCGGTGATCGCGCTGGTGCTGCTGGTGATCCTGCCCCCGCTCTGGGCCGAAGGGCTGAGCCTGGTCGCCGCCTGGCCGCAGCTCAGCGCCCGCGCCCTCAACGCGCTGCGGCGGCTGCCCGGCCTGCAGCAGGCGAGCTTCGCCCACGTGGAAAGCTATCTGTCCGCCGCCAGCGGCTGGGCCCTGGGGCTGGCGCAGCACGTGGCCAGCGCCATCGCCGACCTGTTCACCGTGCTGCTGCTCACCGCCTATCTGCTGATTGAGGGCAAGGCGGCGCTGGCCTGGTGCCTGCGCCTGATTCCCCCCGTCCCGCGGGCGCGCTTGGCGCGGACGCTCGACCGCGGCCAGCAGCGCATGCGCGGCTGGCTGCTGGGCCAGGCGACGCTGGCGCTGGCGCTGGGCGGCTCCAGCGCCATTGTGTTTGGCGCGCTGCGGCTGCCGGACTTCTACGTCCTGGCGCTGATGGCCGGCATGTTGAATTTTGTGCCCATCCTGGGCCCCTTCACCGCTGCCGCCATCGTCAGCGTGGTGGCGGGGGTGCAGTCCTGGGCCAGCCTGGCGGGGGTGCTGCTCTTCTTTGGCGCCTATCAGTTGGTGGAAAACGCCTTCCTGACCCCGCGCATCATGCGCAACGCGGTGGATCTGCCCGGGTTGGCGGTGATTGTGGCGCTGGCCATCGGGGCGGCGCTGGGCGGGGTGCTGGGAGCGCTGTTGGCGGTGCCCTCGGCGGCGCTGGCGGCCGAGTTGCTCGCCGAGTACGCCATGCGGGGATAGCAGGCTAGAATCGGGCATGGCGAAGAAAGTCCGCATCGTCGGGGTGCCGCTCGATCTGGGCCAGGACCGGCGCGGCGTGGACATGGGGCCGTCGGCGGTGCGCGTGGCCGGGCTGTTGGCGCGCCTGGAGGGGCTGGGCTGCGAAGTGCGCGACCTGGGCAACATCGAGGTCGCCTTCGCCGAGCATCAGGCGCCGGGCGACCCGCACGCCAAGTACCTGCCCGAGATCGCCCAATCCTGCCAGCGCCTGGCCGACGGGGTGATGCAGATGATCGAGGACGGCGCCCTGCCGCTGGTGCTGGGCGGCGACCATTCCATCGCCGTCGGCACCGCCAGCGGCGTCAGCGCCTTTTACCGCGCCCGCCAGCAGGCGGTGGGCTTGATCTGGCTCGATGCCCACGGCGACTTCAACACCCCCGCCACCACCCCCAGCGGCAACATCCACGGCATGGCGCTTGCCTGCCTGCTCGGCCGCGGCCCCAAGGCGCTGACCTCGCTCTACGGCTACGCCCCCAAGATCGCCCCCGCCCACACCGTGCTGGTGGGCGTGCACGACCTCGATCCCCCGGAGAAGCGCCTGCTGCGCGAGGCCCAGGTCAAGGTCTTCACCATGCGCGACATTGACGAGCGCGGCATGCGCTCGGTGGTGGAGGAGGCCATCGCCATCGCCAGCAACGACACCGCCGGCTTCTGCGTCTCGCTCGACCTCGACTTCATTGACGCCGCCCATGCTCCCGGCGTGGGCACCCCGGTGCGCGGCGGCGCTACCTACCGCGAAGCCCACCTGGCGCTGGAGCTGATCGCCGACAGCGGCAACCTGCTCTCGCTGGAGGTGGTGGAGTGCAACCCCGTGCTCGACGAGCGCAACCGCACCGCCGAGTTGGCGGTCGAACTCATCCTCAGCGCCCTGGGGAAGAAGATCTTTTAGCTGCAGCCACAACCCGCAGGGTGAGCTTGGTCTTGGGGAAGATCCAGAAGTTGCCCTCCTGATTGCTGAGCACGCTGCCGGCGGTGGCGGCGTTGGCCGGCACGCGCACGGCGATCTGCTCGGGGTGGGACGAACCCCCGGAATCGGAGCGGCGCCCGCCCCGCTCGCCGCCGCCGCGCCGCCCCAAACCGCCGCGGCCGAGCCGGTCGAAGATCGAAGGCTTCGCCGCCTTGAGCTCCAGGCTGACAATCACCGCGTGGATCGGCACCTGCGCCCCCTGGGGAGTGACCGCGCTGTGGAAGAGCACCGCGATCGAGGCCTTCGAGTCGTTGTCGGCCGCCGGGGCGACCGCGACCACCTGGCCATCCAGGGTCGAGCCCTTGGGCAGGTCCAGCCCGCCCTGCTTCACCGCCGCCAGCGTGGTGACGCTGGCCAAGTCGCCCACCTGGCTGTCGGCGCTATCGAAGCCGACCACCACCTCGGCCTTGATGGCTGTCCCCGCAGCCAGGGACGCCGGCGCGGGGATAGCCTGCGCCGCGGCCGCCGCGAGGAGTGAGGGGAGGAGCACCAACAGAGCCGTGAGAGTTCGCATAGTGGAGCCTCTACCTAGACGGCTCGCTGGCCAGCGCCGTTTCAGCCCATCGCGCCGCTGCGGCACGGTCCTGCGGCAACGTCCATGCGGCCACATCGCTGCTATAATGTAGCCGCATGGAGACGGTGGGCGTGCGGGAACTGAAAGACCGCCTGAGCCGGCATCTGCGGCGGGTCAAGGCGGGCGCGGAAGTGGTGATCACCGAGCACGGGCGGCCCATCGCTCGCCTCAGCCCGCTGCCCGCATTGCCCAGCGGATTGCGCGAGATGATGGCGCGGGGGGAACTGATTCCGGGCGGCGGCGGCAAGCCCAAGGGCGCCCGCATCCGGCTGCGGGGGAGGGGCCCGACCGCCGCCGAGGTGGTCAGCCAATTGCGGGATTGATCCTCTATTTGGACACCAGCGGCCTGCTCAAGCTCTACGTGTTCGAAGCCGGCAGCCAAGAAGCGCGGGAACAAGTGGAGGCCGCCACGGAGATCGTGACGGCCATGGTGGCCTACCCCGAAGCGCGGGCGGCGCTGGCCGCGCTGCGGCGCGCGAAGCGGATGGACAAAGACAGCTTTCTGGAAGCGAAGCGCGCCCTTGAGGCCGACTGGCTCCAGTTCCGCAAGGTGGCCGTTACCGAAGCCGTGTGCCGGGAGGCGGGCGAGTTGGCCGAGCGCTTCGGCTTGCGCGGCTATGACAGCGTTCAGTTGGCCTGTTACGCCCAGCTCGTGCGCTCGGCGGGCGACCTTGCGGTGGCGTTTTGTTGCTTCGATGCCCGGCTGCAGCTCGCGGCGCGCCGCTGGCAGACGGCCCAACGGCAGCGGCGCACTTGAGTCCCGCTTCTCACCCCCACGCCCCCAGCATCTTGCGCAGCTCGACCAGTTGGCCGAGGTGGTAGGCGTTGTGGTCGGCCAGCAGCAGCGCCTCGCGCAGCACCGTCTTTCCCGGATCGTGGGGAAGCGGAGCGAGCAGGTCGCAACCGGGGTCGCTGACCAGCGCCAGGAAGGCGGCGAGGTCGGCGCGGCAGGCGGCGCGGCTCTTGTTCCAGGCCGCGGCCGAGGGCGGGGCGGGCTTCGCCGGCCAGTAGCCCTCCGGCCAGGGCGGCGAGACGTGCGCCGGGTCGCGGGTGAACTCGAGAATGTCCCACTGGCCCAGCCGGATGTGTTCGACCAGCTCCCAGGCGGTGTGGGTCGCCCCGCGCGGCTTCTTGCCCGCCAGTGGGAAAGCCAGGCCCTTGAGGGCGCGCTCGAGCGTGGCGTGGGCGTGGCCGCCCTGCAGCAGCTCGGCGACGGTGGCGCGCAGGTCAGGAGTTTTGGGCATAGGTGGCTCGCAGTTGGCGTTTGTCCAGCTTTCCGGTCGCGGTGCGGGGCAGCGAGGCGACCACGACGAAATCGTCGGGGCACTGCCAGGCGGGGAAATCGGCGGCGAGGTGCTGGCGCCAGGCGGCGGGGTCGGCGGCGGCGCCGTCGCGCAGGACCAAGAGCGCCCGCGGGCGCTCCTGCCACTTGGGGTGGGGCACGGCGATCACCGCCGCCTCGCGCACATCGGGATGGCAGGCGAGGGCATTCTCCAAGGCCACCGAGCTGATCCACTCGCCGCCGCTGCGGATCAGGTCCTTGTCGCGGTCCACGATGGCCATCAAGCCCTCGGGGTTGAACTCGACCACATCGCCCGTGCGAAACCAGCCGTCGGCGGTCCAGGACTCGGCAGACGCGCCGCCAACGTAGGCGGCGGCGACCCAGGGGCCGCGCACCTCCAGCTCGCCGCTGAGGGCGGTGCGGGCCTCGACCAGCGGCAGCGGGCGGCCTTGGCGGGTGCGGCGCTGGTCGAAGCCGGGAGCGCCGTCGTCGCCGAGCAGCGGGTTCATCGTGCCCACCGGGGTCATCTCGGTCATGCCCCAGCCCATGTTGACGGCGATGCCAGCCCGGTCGAAGCGGCGGAATAGCGCCGCCGGCGCGGGCGCGCCCCCCAGGTTGACCCGCAACTCGGGGTGCAGGCGCCAGCGCCCGGGCTCGCGCTCGATCGCATCGAGCACGCCCTGCCAGATCACCGGCACGCCGGCGCTGCGGGTGACCTGCTCCGCCGCCAGCAGCTCCAGCACGCTCGCGGCGTCAAAGCGCCCGCCGGCCAGCACCTGTTTGCACCCGATCAGCGCGGCGGTGTAGGGCTGTCCCCAGGCGTTGGCGTGGAACATGGGGACCAGCGGCATCACGCAGTCGCGCTGGCGGTAGTCGAGCGCGTCGGGCAGAGCGGTGGCCAGCGCGTGCAGCGCCAGGGCGCGGTGCGAATAGACCACCCCCTTGGGTTCGCCCGTCGTGCCCGAGGTGTAGCCCATGCCGGCGCCGTCGTCTTCGGCCAGTTCCGGCAGCGGCGCCTCCGGATCCACACCCGCCAGCAGCGCCTCGTAATCGCCGGGATAGTGGATGACTTGTTTCACCTGAACCGCCGGCGCGATCTGCTGCCACAGCGGAGCGAGCGACTCGTCCACGATCACGAAGCGGTCGCCGGCGTGGTTGAGGATGCGCGCCAACTGGTGGGGATGCAGCCGCAGGTTGAGCGGATGGACGACGCCGCCGGCCAGCGGCACCCCAAAGTAGGCCTCCAGATGCGGCAACTGGTTCCAGAGCAGCGTGGCGACCCGGTCGCCGGGCGCCAGGCCCCGGGCCACCAGCGCCGCGGCCAGCCGGCGGGCGCGCCCCGCCAGCTCGGCATAGTTGGAGCGCCGCCCGCGCTCGACCACCTCGACCCGCGGGAACCAGCGCGCGGCGCGCTCCAGCATGGCGCCCACCGTCAGCGGGTACGACATCATGGTCGCAGGCATGATTTTCAGTCTAGCGCGGCGGGGATGGGGCTGGTTAAAATGCGGGTGTGGCCAGCTCCCCGGGACGCAACGACGGCTGCCCCTGCGGCAGCGGACATAAATACAAGCGCTGCTGCCTGCCGCGCGTGGAAGCGGCGCGCCCGGCGGCGGACCCCTACCCGGAGCGGCTGCGGCGCATGCAGGAACTGTCGCAGAATATCTTGCGCTGGGTGAAGGGACTGACCATCGCGCCCAAGCGAGCGGTGCGGGACTTTTACGGTGTCGCCAACGAAGGCAAGGTGGAAGAGGGCGACATGCCGCTGTTTGTGACCTTTTTGCTGTGGGAATGGCGCGCTACCGCCACGTCGCCGCCCCGGGGAGAGAAATACTTGCGCGCGCGCGGTTCCCGAGCGGCCGCCTGGGAGCGGGAATACATCGAACAGGCGCTGCATCAGCCCTGGCGCTTCCTGGAGGTCACCGCGGTGACGCCGGGCTGGGGGATCGCGGTGCGCGATGTATTCACCGCCACCACCGAGCAAGTGCGGGAGATCAGCGGGTCCCGGCAGTTGCGGATCGGCGACATTATCTTTGCGCAGTACGTTCGCGTGGACGGCATCGTCTCCTTCGAGGCGATAGCGCCACTGCGGATGCCACCCGAGCAAAAGGCCGACTTGGTGCGGATGCGGCAGCGGGTGGAAAAAAAGATCGAAGGCAACCAGTTGCGGGATGCCGACCTGCCGGCCCTGGCGCGGGTGATGCGCTACTACTACTTCGACCAGGTCGAACGCCTGAGCCAACCACCGCGGTTGCAGAACACCGACGGCGAGCCGCTGGAGTTGCATTCCTTGCGCTATCGCATCGCCTCGCCGGAGGCGGCCTTTGCCGCCCTGTCCCCCTTGGCCCTGGGTTGGACGGCGGAGGAACTGTTGGAGGGCGGCAGCTTGGACGCTCGGGGCAAGCTGCGGGCGATCGAGTTTCCCTGGATGAAGCGCGGCAACCGCCTGCACAAGAGCTGGGACAATACCACCCTGGCGACGCTGCGGCTCCGCGGCAAAACCCTGACCGCCGAGGTCAACTCGGCGCGCCGGGCGGCGCGGCTGCGGCGGGAGATCGAGCGCCGGCTGGGCGAGGGCGCGGTCTTCGAGAGCGAGACGGTGACGAGCGCCGATGCCATGCTGGCCAAGGCCAAGCGCGGACGCGCGCGGCCCGAGCCGCCCCGCGACCCCGCCTTGATCGCCGCGGAAGAAGAGATGATGGCGCGCCACATGGCGGAATGGCTGGATACGGAACTGCCGGCCTTGGACGGCCAGACCCCGCGGGCCATGGTGCGGACGGCGGACGGGCGGGAGATGGTGGAGGCTTTGCTGGTGGGCATGGGACGGCGCCAGCCGTCGCTGGCGGCGTGGGCGCGCCAGGAGCTGGGGATCGACGCCTAGACGGCGATCTGGCGGGCGCGCAGCTCGCGCAGGCGGTCGCGCAGCCGGGCGGCGCGCTCGAAGTCGAACTGCTTGGCCGCCTCGCGCATCTGCAGCTCGAGCTGCTGGATGTGCTCGCCCAGCGCCTCCTCGCTGGCAAACTCGTCCAGTTGCTCGTCCAGCGGCAGCGGGGCGTAGTCGCCCTCGGCGACGCCCACCAGGGTCATGTCGAGCGGGCGCAGCACGCTCTGCGGGGTGATGCCGTTCTCCAGGTTGTAGGCGGCCTGCACGGTGCGGCGGCGGCGGGTCTCGCCGATGGCCTGCTCCATCGAGCCGGTCAGGTTGTCGGCATAGAGCAGGGCGCGGCCGTTGAGGTGGCGGGCGGCGCGCCCCATGGTCTGGATGAGCGCCCCGGCCGAGCGCAAAAAGCCCTCCTTGTCGGCGTCCAGGATGGCGACGAGCGAGACCTCGGGCAGGTCCAGCCCCTCGCGCAGCAGGTTGATGCCGATCAGCACGTCGAACTCGCCCCGCCGCAGGTCGCGCAGGATCTTCACCCGCTCCAGCGTCTCCACCTCGCTGTGCAGGTAGCGGCACTTCACCCCCACCTCGCCGTAGTACTCGGCCAGGTCCTCGGCCATGCGCTTGGTCAGCGTGGTCACCAGCACGCGCTCGCGCCGCTCGGCGCGCAGGCGAATCTCGGCCAGCAGGTCGTCCACCTGCCCTTTGCTGGGCCGGATCTCGACCTCTGGGTCGAGCAGGCCGGTGGGCCGGATCACCTGCTCGACCACCGCCCCCCGCGTCTGCTCCAGCTCGTAGGGTCCGGGGGTGGCGGAGACGTAGACCAACTGCCCCACCCGCTCGTTGAATTCCGAGAATTGCAGTGGCCGGTTGTCCAGCGCCGAGGGCAGGCGGAAGCCGTACTCCACCAGCGTGCGCTTGCGCGCCTGGTCGCCGTTGTACATGCCGCGCAACTGCGGGATGGTCTGGTGGCTCTCGTCCACAAACACCAGCGCGTCGCTGGGCAGGTAGTCGAGCAGCGTCGGCGGCGGCTGCCCCGCGCTGCGCCCGGTGAAGTGGCGCGAGTAGTTCTCAATGCCGTGGCAGTAGCCAATCTCGCGCATCATCTCGATGTCGAAGCGGGTGCGCTGCTCCAGCCGCTGCGCCTCCATCTTCTTGCCCTGGTGCAGCAACTCCGGCCGCCAGGCGTCGAGCTCGGCGAAGATCGAGCGGATCGCCTCCTCCTTGGTCTCCGGCCGCATCACGTAGTGCGACTTGGGATAGATGGGCAGGCGCTGGTAGGTTTGCCGCACCTGGGCGGTGAGCGGGTCAATCTGGGAGAGGCGCTCGATCTGGTTGCCGAACAGCTCGATGCGGAAGGCGTAGTCGTCGTAGGTGGGGTAGACCTCGATCACGTCGCCCCGCACCCGGAAGGCCCCGCGCTGGAAGTCGAGGTCGTTGCGCTGGTAGAGGATGTCCACCAGCTTGCGCAGAATCTGCTCGCGGCGGATGGTCTGGCCCACCTCCAGCATCAGCAGCATGCCGTAGTAGGCCTCCGGCGACCCCAGGCCGTAGATGCACGACACCGAGGCCACGATGATGCAGTCGCGGCGCTCGAACAGCGAGCGCGTGGCCGACAGCCGCAGCTTGTCGAGCTCGTCGTTGACGGTCGCCTCTTTTTCGATGTAGAGGTCGGCGGCGGGCACGTAGGCCTCGGGCTGGTAGTAATCGTAGTAGGAGACGAAGTACTCGGCGGCGTTGTCGGGGAAGAACGTCTTGAACTCGTGGTAGAGCTGGGCCGCCAACGTCTTGTTGTGGGCCAGCACCAGCGCCGGCCGTCCCAGCGCCTCGATCACCTTGGCCATTGTGTACGTTTTGCCACTACCGGTGACCCCCAGCAGCACTTGGTGCGCTTCGCCCGCCCGCAGTCCGGCCACCAGCGCGGCAATGGCCGTGGGCTGGTCGCCGCGGGGGGTGTAGGCGCTCTCCAGGCGAAAGTCCATGATTTTTAGGGTAGCAGGCTCAAGTTCGGCCCTGATGCGCCGATCATGCACCTAGGAGGCACGCAATGTTGAGTTCCGTCCAAGGGGTGAGCTCGCAATACCAAGCTTACCAATTGCAATCCCAGGCACCGCCACCGGGCAATAAGGCGGCCAGCCCCAGCTCGACCCAGCAGGACACGGTGAACATCAGCGAATCTGCCAAGCAAGCAGTGGCAGACAACAGCCGGGGCGCCGCCGCCCCGAGCGGCGACCACGACGGCGACGGCCACTAGCCGTCCCCGCGGGTCCTTCGACGGGCGGGAAGCGCTGCTTCCCGCCCGTTTTCTGCCTTTCGTGCTATAGTGGTGAGGACGCTGAATATCACACGGGTGCGTGTGGTGTGGTGCCCTCTGCCCTTGCTTCCTGCCTCGGTTTAGGAATTCCCCGCCTTCGTTAAGTTCCGTTTGGCTTCGCGTACATTTTTGCAATTCGGACCTTAGCGGGTTCCGGGAAAGTTCTATCCGATCATGACCTCGTTCAACGAACTGGCGATCACGCCAGCCATCCTCAGCCGCCTGCAGGCGGCCCAATTCACCACCCCCACGCCGGTGCAGGCGGCCACCATTCCGCCCGCGCTGCTGGGCCAGGACGTGCTGGCCACGGCCCAGACCGGCACCGGCAAGACGCTGGCCTTCCTGGTCCCGGTGATGGAGCAGATGCTCAAGCACTCGGGCCGCAACGTCTGCGGGCTGATCCTGACGCCGACGCGCGAGCTGGCGATGCAGATCGAGGCGCAGTACGAGCAGATCCGGCCGCGCAACCTGCCGCCGGCGGCCTTGCTGGTGGGCGGACTCTCCGAGCGCCGCCAACTCGACGCCCTGCGCCGCGGCGCCACCCTGGCGGTGGCCACCCCCGGCCGGCTCGAAGACTTCCTCAAGCGCGGCCTGCTGCGCCTGGGCGAGGTCAAGATCCTGGTGCTGGACGAGGCCGACCGCATGCTCGACATCGGCTTCCTGCCCGCCATTCGCCGCATTGTCGCCGCCGTGCCCAAGCCGCGGCAGACGCTGTGCTACTCCGCCACCCTGGCGCCCGAGGTGGCGCAACTGGCGCGCGAGAGCATGACCAACCCCACCCGGCTGGCGCTGGGCTCGACCACCAAGCCCGCCGCCAGCGTCAAGCTGCAAGCCTATGAGGTCGGCGACGCCGACAAGCTGGGCCTCTTGCAGACGCTGCTGGGGCGCGAGACGGGCCGCTGCCTGGTCTTCGCCCGCACCAAGCGCGGCACCGAGCGGCTGGCCAAGACGCTGGTGCGCGAGGGCTTCCGCGCCGCCATGATCCACGGCAACCGCTCGCAGTCGCAGCGCACCGCCGCCCTGCACGGCTTCCAGCGCGGCAGCTTCCAGGTGCTGGTGGCCACCGACGTGGCCGCCCGCGGCATCCACGTCGAGGACGTCGCCCACGTCTTCAACTACGACATGCCCGAGGTGGCCGACGACTTCGTCCACCGCGTCGGCCGCACCGGCCGCGCCGGCGGCACCGGCATCGCCTCCACCTTCGTCAGCCGCTCGCAAATGGGCGACCTGCACCGCATGGAAAAGCACCTCGGCATCCGCCTGGAGCGCTGCCGGGCGTAGCGGCTGGGGAGGCTAGTGCGCGCCGGGCAGCGGCATGATCAGGCTGCCCACCGCGCCCGAAGTGGTGTCCTCGGCCAGCAGGCGCAGCGTGACCGCGCCCGGCACCGGCTCGATGGCTTCATCGAAGCGCAGCCCGGAGTGGAGCATGAGGGTGTATGCGGCCAGGTTCAGGTCCAGCTTTAGCCGGAGCACCCGGCGCTGGACGACTGCGCCGGTCGCATCTTGCGAGATCGCCTCGAGCAGCACCGCGCCCCGGCGCATCCCGCGCTGCTCGGGCATCTGCAGGCCCCGGATGTTCAGCGCGCCCAGCAGGCGCAACTGGGGCGCTGGCACCGTGCCGGCATCCTCCAGGTGCGCCTGCAGTCCGATGGCGCTGGCGTCGAGCGGGCTGCGAATCGCGGCGTCCAGCGCGGCTCCGAGGCCGGCGGCGTCGCGCTGCGCCAGCGCCCAGTAGCCGTGCGGATAGCGCGCGTGCAACCCATGGCCGCGCACGCGGACGGTCAAGCGGTGGAAGCGGTTGTCGAGCGCATGGGCGCCGACGTAAAAGCCCAGCGTATAGCTATAAGCGGAATCGGCGGCGGCGCTGGCGATGGCGCCGGCGATGCCGTTGGTGTTGATGTAGGCGCGTCCGCCGGTCTCGCGGGCGATATCCTGCATGCGCGAGAGGCCGCTGGGCTGGGTCTCGAGCCGCGCCACCGAGGCGGCGAAACTGAGGCCGAGGTCAGGACTATCGCTGCCGCTCACCGGCACGGGGGCCTCCCGCGCCAGCAGGCCGCGTGCATCCACGGTGTAGACAGCGATGTTGTCGCGCCCCAGCGCCGCCTCGACGATGGCGCCCGACAGAATCGGCCGCGACAGGATCCACACCAGGCTAATGCGGCCGGGCAGCCCGGCCAGGTTCGCCGAAATCTGCCGCAGCGCCGCGACCGTCGCCCGCGCCCGGTTCGCCCCCACCACCTCGGTCGCATAAACGCCAGCGGCGGCGGCGTTCTGCGCATCGAAGCTGCCGCCGGGCACCTCCGTCATAGCGAGGCCGCGGCTATCCCCGCCCGCGCCGGTGACCGGGTTATAGCTGCGCAGCGCGGCCAGCAGGCGCGCGCGGTCGCTGGTGAAATCGCACAGGACGCGCAGATGGCTGTCCAGCCCGTAGAGCGCGACCCGCTCGTCCGGCTTCACGCTGCCCAGAAAGCGCAGGGCGTGCTCGCGGGCGAAGGCGAAGGCCTGGCGCGACATCCAGGTGGGCTGGCCGGCGAAATACTCGGTGCCATCGGCGGTGTCCAGGGCGTCGAACAGCACCACCACCATGTTGCGGGCCCGCGGCGCGCCGTTGCTAAAACTGCCGCCGGCGCCGGTGCTTGCCGCCGCGGCCGCCGCCGGGCCGGAGGCGGGCGGCGCATTCACCTCGAACACCCGGATGGGCTGGCGGTGGCCATTGTCAAAGATGGAGAAATCGTCCGCGGCCAAGCCCGTCTGCGGCCCGTGGTGGCCGTCCACGATCACGTTGATCTGCACCAGCCGCGTGCTGGCGTGAAACACAATCGGCGCCTGCGGCTTCGCCTGCGCCGCGGCGCCCGGCGCCAGTGCGGCGGCGATGCCGGCCGCAAGACTCCACCGCATCCGCCGCATCCGCATCTCCGCTCGCCTTGCCTTACTACCAACACCCGCCCCCGCGCCCCGCCGGAGGATCGCCCAGCCTATTCCAAATAATCGGAATCGTAACTGTTGCCTGTCCCGCATACGCCCAATATACACCTCCCCGCCGAGTAACAGAAACCAGTGGTATCGGGTGCGCTTGACCTGCCGTCCGCCGGTCTTACCAGCCCCACCTAGCCGCGCCTCGTGGGCACGGAACCAGTGGCAACTCAGCCGCGTCTTGCAGGGGTCGCGCCGCTTTGCCTGCTGGCAAAATCGGCGCGAGAGGCCGCGAAATTCCGTAGGCGCAGCGCCGATTTGGGGCAACCGGGCCCCCAAATCGGCGCGAGTATGCCGCCCCGCGCGTCTACAGCGGGGCGGCTCACAAGCGGGACGCGCGCCGCAGGCGCGCTGGGGCCCGCGCCAACCAAATGCCAAAAGCGGAAGCACCGCGCGCACGCCGTGGCCCTAAGCTTTGCACACCCCCACTTCTGCCGCGTGCGCTCGGCGCTGCGAGTCACGCCGGCGATGGAAGCCCGGACGGAGCCATCCCTTATGATGGATCGCCGAAGAGTTTGCCGGCCTGGGGGGCGCGGAACAGCCTGCAATCCAGGCGCGCGTGAGCGAAGGAGGGACGGTGGGCGCCAAAGCGGACAGGGATGCGGGCGGGGGGCCGCCGGACCCCACGGGCGGCGCCGGGGGGCGCGGCGTGGGCATGAGCACGCCCTGCGTCGGCGTCTGCCAGGCCCGCGACGGGGCGTGCGTGGGCTGCTTGCGCACCCTGGCGGAGATCGCCGCCTGGTCGGGGCTCAGCGAGGCCGAGCGGTTGCGCATCATGCACCATGAGCTGCCGCAGCGGCGCCAGCGGGCCCAACCGGGAGACCCGACTCCCAAAGCTGGAGAGGCGCCGGGTTGACGACCGCGGGCCCGCAACATTTGACACCGTGCGGGGCAAACCGTACACTCGAAAGTTCCCTATGCCTCCTTTCTACATGGCGGGCTACCTGCCCATCCTCATCCAACTGGTGCTGGGGATCGGGCTCGCGATCATCATCGTCACCCTCTCCTACCTGATCGGCAAGCACCGCCGCTCGGCGGTCAAGGGGCAGCCCTACGAGTGCGGCATCACGCCCGTGGGCGACGCCGAGCACCGCTTCTCGGTGAAGTACTACCTGGTGGCCATCGTCTTTATTTTGTTCGACATCGAGGCGGTGTTCCTGATTCCCTGGGCGGTCGAGATGCGGCAGTTGAAGCTGTTCGGCTTTTTTGAAATGCTGGTCTACATGGCCATCGTGCTGGCCGGCTTCTACTACATCTGGACCAAGGGCGTGATTGATTGGAACACCCCGGAGCGCTCGGAAGAATAAAATGAAGGAAGCGGCCACGATCAGCACCACCCCCGACCAGTGGCTGGCGCTGGCGCAGCGCCTGCGCGGCGAGGGCTACGACCAGCTCTGCGACCTCACCTGCGTGGACTGGCACCCCGAGCCGCAGCGCTTCGAGATCGTCTGCCAGTTGCACAACACCCGGACGCTGACTTGGCAGCGCCTCAAGACGCGCTGCGACGAGAGCGCCCCGCCGCCCACGCTGAGCACGGTCTGGCCCTCGGCCAACTGGTTCGAGCGCGAGGTGTTCGACCTCTTCGGGGTGCGCTTCCAGGGCCACCCCAACCTCACCCGCATGCTGCTGCCCGACGACTGGGAAGGCCATCCGCTGCGCAAGGACTACCCAGTGGAGGGATACCGCTGATGGCCACCGTCCCGGTTGACGCTCCCGCGGCCGACCGCAACCGCAACCTCATTCTCAACATGGGGCCGCAACACCCCTCCACCCACGGGGTGCTGCGGCTGGTGCTCGAGCTCGATGGCGAGATGATCGTCAAGGCCACCCCCGACATCGGCTACCTCCACACCGGCATCGAGAAGTCGGCCGAGTCGAAGTTCTACCAGCAGGTGGTGACCCTCACCGACCGCATTGACTACCTGGCGCCGCTGTCCAACAACCTCTGCTACGTGCTGGCGGTGGAGAAGCTCCTCCAGCTGGAAATCCCGCGCCGGGCGCAGTGGACGCGGGTGCTGCTCAACGAGCTCACCCGGCTGAACTCGCACCTGGTCTGGCTGGGCACCCACGCCCTCGACATCGGGGCGATGACGGTGTTCCTCTACTGCTTCCGCGAGCGCGAGGAGATCCTCAAGATCTTCGAGATGGCCAGCGGGCAGCGCATGATGACCTCCTACTTCCGCGTCGGCGGGCTGGCGCTGGAGCCGCCCATCGGCCTGCTGGAGCGCATCCAGAAGTTCATCGCCACCTTTCCCGACAAGATTGACGTGTACGAATCGCTGCTCACCAAGAACTCGATCTGGGTGGGCCGCACCACCGGCATCGGCTACATCTCGCCCGAGGACGCCATCGCCTGGGGCGTGACCGGGCCCTGCCTGCGGGCGGTGGGCCTGCCGCTGGACCTGCGCAAGACCGCGCCCTACTCCGGCTACCAGGAGTTCCAGTTCGACGTGCCCACCCGCACCGAGGGCGACGTCTACGCCCGCTACCTGGTGCGCGTGGCCGAGATGCGCGAGAGCGTCAAGATCATCAACCAGGCGCTGGCGGGGATGCCGGAAGGGGCGTGGAAGGTGGATGCGCCCGGCATCGCGCTCCCCGACCGCGACCAGATGAAGTTCAGCATCGAGAGCCTCATCTACCACTTCAAGATCGTCACCGAGGGCTTCCAGGTGCCGGCGGGGGAGGCCTACCAGGCGATCGAGTCGCCGCGCGGCCAGATGGGCTACTACATCGTCAGCGATGGCGGGCCCAAGCCCTTCCGCTGCCACATGCGCGCGGCCTCGTTCGCCAACCTGCAGGCGCTGCCCAGGATGATCGAGGGCAAGCTGCTGGCGGACGTGGTGGCGATCATCGGCAGCATTGATATTGTGCTGGGGGACGTGGATCGCTAGCGGCGGCCGCCGGCAGTTGCCGGTGGCGGGCTGGAACGAGGCGGTCGCGAAAGCGGGAACGGCGCGGGTGCGCTGGAGGTTGGCAAGGAGGGTGGCTGCTAGGAACTGGCAACCAGGAACTAGCAACTCGTTTTTATGACGCCGTTTAGCAACCAACTCGAAGAGCGGTTCCAGGGGCTGATGCAGCGCTACCCGGCGCGGCGCTCGGCGCTGGTGCCGATGCTGCTCTACGCCCAGGACGAGCTGGGGTATTTGACCCCGGAGGCCATCGCCCGCATCGCCGCGCTGCTGGGCGAGACCCAGTTGGCGGTGCGCGAGGTGATCGGCTACTACTCCATGCTGCGCACCGAGCCGGCGGGCAAGTTCCACGTGCAGGTGTGCACCAACATCAGTTGCCTGCTGCGCGGCGGCGACGAGATCTACGCCCACTGCCAGAAGCGGCTGGGCCTCGGCCACAAGCAGACCGCCGCCGACGGCGTCTTCTCGCTGGAAGAGGTCGAGTGCCTGGGGGCCTGCTCCTGGGCCCCGGCGGTGCAGGTGAACTACGACTTTCATCAGGAATTGACGGTGGAGGCGCTGGATCAAGTGTTGGATGCCTATCAAACCCGGGGGAAAGCGTGACCAAGCCCCATCCGCTGGAAACCCGCGTGGTGAGCCGGCGCTTCGACCAGCCCGACGCCCACACCCTCCCCGGCTACCTCGCCTCCGACGGCTTCCAGGCACTGGAGAAGGCGCTGGCCATGGCGCCCGAGGCCATCATCGAAGAGGTCAAGAAGTCCGGGCTGCGCGGCCGCGGCGGCGCCGGCTTTCCCACCGGGATGAAGTGGTCGTTCGTGCCCAAGCAGTCGCCCCGCGCCAAGTTCGTGCTCTGCAACGCCGACGAGAGCGAGCCCGGCACCTGCAAGGACCGCCTCATCCTGGAGCACGATCCCTTTGCCGTGATCGAGGGCATGGTCATCGCCGGCCTCGCGATCGGGGCCAAGCAGGGCTACATCTACATCCGCGGCGAGTACCGCTACCTCCTGGACCGCATGGAGCGGGCCATCGAAGAGGCGCGCGCCGCCGGCTACCTGGGCAAGAACATCCGCGGCCGCGGCCTGGACTTCGAGCTCTGGGCCCACACCGGCGCCGGCGCCTACGAGTGCGGCGAAGAGTCGGCGCTGATGGAGTCGCTGGAAGGCAAGCGCGGCATTCCCCGGCTGAAGCCGCCCTTCCCCGCGGTGGCGGGCTACATGGGCGGCCCCACCGTGATCAACAACGTCGAGACGCTGGCCTCGGTGCCGCCCATCCTCATCAATGGGGGCGAGTGGTTCGCCGCCTTCGGGCCGCCCAAGAACGGCGGCACCCGCTTGTTCTGCCTGAGCGGCCACGTCCGGCAGCAGGGGGTGTGGGAGGTGCCGCTGGGCTTCCCCCTGCGCCGCCTGATCGAGGAGATGGGCGGCGGCATGCGCAACGGCGCCCAGCTCAAGGCCGTGGTGCCGGGCGGGTCGTCCACCCCGCTGCTGCCCGCCAGCGTCGCCTGGGAACTGAACCTGGACTTTGATTCCGTCGCCAAGGTGGGCTCCTTCCTGGGCTCGGGCGGGGTGGTGGTGCTCGACGAGAACACCTGCATGGTGCGCTTCGCCCTGCGCATCATGCAGTTCTACCGGCACGAGTCCTGCGGCTGGTGCGTGCCCTGCCGCGAGGGCACGCAGTGGCTGCAGGCCTCCCTCGCCCGCTTCCACGGCGGCGGCGGCCGCGACGCCGACATCGCCCTCATGCGCGAGGTCAGCGAAAACATCCTGGGCCGCACCTTCTGCGCCCTGGGCGACGCCGCCGCCATGCCCACCATCTCGATCCTGGACCACTGGCGGCAGGAGTTCGTGGACCACCTCAACGGCAAACCCTGCCCGTTTGGCGCGACGACGCTGGCGGCGGCGCACTGAGCACTTTCTATGGCTGACACCACTCCGGCTCCCTTGGTCAACCTCACCGTCAACGGGCGCGCCCTGCAAGCCCCGGCCGGCACGCTGCTGATCGAGGCCTGCAAGCAGAACCACATCGAGGTGCCCTCGTTCTGCTACTACCCCAACCTCTCGCTGCAGGCCGCCTGCCGCATGTGCCTGGTCGAGATCGAGAAGATGCCCAAGCTGCAGACCGCCTGCACCGTGGTGGTGAGCGAGGGCATGGTGGTCAAGAGCGACTCCGAGACGGTGCACCGCGCCCGCAAGTCGGCCATCGAGTTCATCCTGACCAACCACCCCCTGGACTGCCCGGTGTGCGACGCCGGCGGGGAGTGCGAGCTGCAGGACATGACCTTCACCTACGGGGCGGAGAAGGGCCGCTTTGTCGAGCCCAAGCGCCACCGCGACGAGCAGCAGTGGTCGCCGGTGGTCTACTTCGACCGCCCGCGCTGCATCCTCTGCTACCGCTGCGTGCGGGTGTGCGGCGAGGCCATGGACGTGTGGGCGCTGGGGGTGGCCAACCGCGGCATCAACGCCACCATCATCCCCAGCCACCAGGACCACCTGGAGTGCGAGGAGTGCGGCAACTGCGTGGACATCTGCCCGGTGGGGGCGCTCACCAGCGGCGCCTACCGCTACAAGACCCGGCCCTGGGAGATGAAGCACGTGGGCGCGGTCTGCGCCTTCTGCGGCGACGGCTGCAAGACCACCCTGGGGGTGCGCAATGACGCCATCCTGCGCGGCGACAACCGCGACAAGAGCGGCATCAACGGCGACTTCCTCTGCATCAAGGGGCGCTACGGCCTCGACTTCACCCAGCACCCCGAGCGGCTGAAGCAGCCCCTGGTGCGGCGCGAGGGCAAGCTGCAGCCGGTGAGCTGGACCTATGCGCTGGAGACGGTGGCCAAGCGCTGGCAGGAGATCCAAAAGGCCAGCGGCAGCTTTGGGGTGGTGGGCTCGACCCGCAGCCTCAACGAAGAGGCGTTCGCGCTGCAGAAGTTCGCCCGCACCGTGCTGCAGACCAACAACCTCGACCACCACCGCACCGCCGACTTCCCCACCCTCTACGACGCCCTCGCCGGGCGCGGCCCCGCCCCCGCCCCGCTGGCGGCGATGCACGAGCTCAAGGCCGCGCCGGCGGTGCTGCTGGTGGGCGGCAACCCCACCGACGAGCATCCCCTGCTGGCCTGGAACCTGCGCTGGGGCTACCGCCAGAACAAGACCCGGCTCTACATCCTCAACCGCGGCGACATCAAGCTGCGCCGCCAGGCCTACCGCTACGCCCAGGCCGACGACCTGGGGGCGGCGGTGCGCTTTCTCAACGGCGAGGGCGCGGCCGCGGCGGCCTCCCTCACCGGCGTGGGCGAGGCCAGCGAGAAGCGCTGGCCGCAGACCCCGGTGTCTACCCCGGCCCCCCTCGACGAGGGCCTGCAGGACTTCCGCGCCCGCCTGCGCCAGGAGCAGGACCTCATCATCGTCTTCTCCGCCGAGGTGGCGGGCGACGACCTGCGCCACCTGGTGGCCTTCGGCTCCGGGCTGAGCGGCGCCACCCGCTACATCGCCCTCGCCGACAATGCCAACTCCCACGGCGCCGCCGACATGGGCCTCTACCCCGACCTGGGGCCGGGCTACACCCCCGCCCCGGGCGCCCCCGGGCTCAACCTGGAGCAGATGATGGCGGCGCTGCGGCAGCAGAACCTGTGCTCGCTCTACGTGGTCGGCGCCAACCCCTTCCGCCTGCATCCGGTCGAGCCGGAGGCGCTCAAGCAGACCTTCCTGGTGGTGCAAGACCTCTTCCTCACCGAGACCGCCCAGGCGGCCGACGTGGTGCTGCCGGCGCTGTGCGCCTATGAAAAGGCGGGCACGGTGACCAACACCTGCGGCGAGGTGCAGGTGCAGCGCCGCGGCGGCGGCTTCGAGGGGGCCAAGTCGGACCTGGAGGTGCTGCACCTGCTCGCCGACCTGATGGGCGCCGCCTGGGGCGCGGCCAACCCCGACCGCACCCTGCAGGAGATCCGCACCCAGGTGAAGGGCTATGACGTTTCGCTGGCCCGCCTGCTGGCGGGCGAGAGCGTGCTGACCCTGCCGCTCAACGGCCGGGTGCCGCGCACCGCGGCCCCCGCCCCGCTGCGCCCCAACCGCGATTCCCTCTTCACCGCCGGCACGCTCGGGCGCTACAGCGCCACCATGAATTCCGTGATGGAAAAGAAACTGGAGCAGGGGCGGTAGGCCGCCAGAGTCGAACTATGGGCATGATCGGATTCCTAGTGCTTTCGCTGGTGAAGTGCCTGGTGGTGCTCTTCATTCTGCTCACCGCCGTGGCCTACATCCAGTTGGCCGAGCGCAAGATCGTGGGGCGCATGCAGTCGCGCGTCGGCCCCACCCGGGTGGGCCCCTTCGGCCTGCTGCAGCCCGCCGCCGACGCGGTCAAGTTCATCCTCAAGGAAGACCTCACCCCCGACACCGCCCACAAGTTCCTCTACGTGCTGGCCCCCATGCTGGCGGTGGTGCTGGCGCTGCTGTCGGTCACGGTCATCCCCATCGGCCCCATCGTCACCCTGTTCGGCATCCAGACGCCTCTGCAGATCACCGACATCAACGTCGGCCTGCTCTTTATCCTGGGGGTGACCTCGCTGGGCGTCTACGGCGTGGTGCTGGCGGGCTGGTCGTCCAACTCCAAGTACTCGCTGCTGGGCTCCCTCCGCGCCGGCTCGCAGATGATCAGCTACGAGCTGGCGCTGGGCCTCTCGCTGATTGGCCCCGTCATGCTGGCGGGCACGCTCAGCCTGCGCGGCATCGTCGAGGCGCAGCGCCACCTGCACTGGTTCATCGTCCCCCAGATCGTGGCCTTCTTCATCTACCTCACCGCCGCCTTCGCCGAGACCAACCGCGTCCCCTTCGACCTGCCCGACGCCGAGGGCGAGCTGGGCGCCGGCTACCACACCGAGTACAGCGCCATGAAGTTCGCCATGTTCTTCCTGGCCGAGTACGTCAACATGATCACCGTGAGCTGCGTGGCCACCCTGGTCTTCTTCGGCGGCTGGATGGGCCCCCTCTTCGGCCCGGCGGCGCTGCGCGCGCTGCTGCCGGTGGCCTACTTCCTGGCCAAGGTCTGCTGTTTCCTCTTCCTCTACATCTGGGTGCGGGGCACGCTGCCGCGCTTCCGCTACGACCAGTTGATGGGGTTTGGCTGGAAGGTGATGGTGCCGCTGGCGCTGGCCAACGTGCTGCTGACGAGTCTGGTGGTAGCCCTGCGGTGAGCCGCCGGGCACGGGATAGGGACGGGAAGTCGCGAGATTCTGGCATGAGCACGGGAACGGAAAGACAGAAGGATTTAGCTGCCGGCTGCGAGCTGCAAGCTGCCAGCCAGGAGTTCGCATGCAACTGACGTTGTTCCTCATCTTCGCGGTGGTGGCGGTGGCGGGGGCGGTGAACCTGCTCCTGCAGCGCCACCCCATCTATAGCGCCCTGTCGCTGGTGACGGTGATGGGGGCGCTGGCGGTGGAGTACCTGCTGCTGGGGGCGGAGTTCATCGCCTTCATCCAGGTGATCGTCTACGCCGGGGCGATCATGGTGCTGTTCGTCTTCGTGATCATGGTGCTCAACGCCGGCGAGGTGGCGAGCCAGCCGCGCAGCAAGGTGGCGGCGCTCCTCGGCCTGCCGGTGCTGACCCTGCTGGGCATCATCCTGGTGAGCCGGGTGGCGGGGCCCTTCCAGCACACCCCCATCGGGCTGGGCGACTTCCTGGTGCAGACCGGCCCGGTGGGCCAGAGCCTGTTCCACAAGTTCCTGCTGCCCTTCGAGGTGACCTCGGTGCTGTTCCTGGTGGGCGTGCTGGGAGCGGTGGTGCTGGCGGCGCGGCGGGAGAAGCCGGCCCTGGCCCCGCCGCCGGCGGAGAAGGCGGTCGTGGCCGCGCAGAGGTGATTATGGTTCCCTTGTCCTACTACTTGGCGCTGAGCGCGATCCTGTTCTGCCTGGGCGTGGCCGGCTTTCTCTTCAAGCAGGACATCATCACCGTCTTCATCTCCATCGAGCTCATGCTCAACGGGGTGAACCTGGCGTTTGTGGCCTTCAGCCGCGCCCTGCGCCAGATTGACGGCAACATCTTTGTCTTTTTCGTGATGGTGGTCGCCGCCGCCGAGGCCGCCGTCGGCCTCGCCATCATCATCGCCGTGGTGCGCAACCGCAACACCCTGGCGGTGGACGCGATGGAGGAGCTCAAGGACTGAAGTTGCTAGTTGCTAGTTGCTAGTTGAACACCGGAGCACCATGGCGTCGTCGTATGAAGATCTGGTCGCGTGGCAAAAGGCAATGAAGCTGGTGACGGAGATCTACCATGCAAGCGAGAACTTTCCGAAGCACGAGGCCTTCGGATTGACCACCCAACTGCGGCGGGCCGCGGTGTCGGTGCCGTCGAACATCGCCGAAGGGCAGGGACGGCTTACCCGGAAGGATTTCCGGCATTTCCTGGCGACCGCTCGCGGCTCGCTGCAGGAGATGCAAACGCAGCTGCGCATCGCCGAGAATCTGCACTTCCTCGGCCACGAGCAAACGCAAGAACTGCTGGCCTCTTCGGCCGAGCTTGGACGCATACTCAATGGCCTCATGGCCTCGATCAAGGAGGTCGGCTAGCGGACGCGGGCGCTAACTAGCAACTAGCAACCAGCAACTAGCAACTTTTTATGGATTTGCACCTCTGGATCATTCCCCTCCTCTGCTTCACCGGCTTCGCCCTCAACCTGGCGGGCGGGCGGCGCTGGTCGAACCGCGTCGCCGGCGCGGTGGGGGTGGGCTTCCCCGCCCTGGCCTTCGCCTACGCCCTGTGGGTGGTGGCACAGTGGCCGGCCCTCGCCCACCCCTACCTCGAGGTGCACCGCGCCTGGGTGCAGGCGGGCGCGCTCACCATCCCCTTTGGCTTCCAGCTCGACCAGCTCTCGCTGGTGATGCTGCTGATCGTCACTGGGGTGGGGCTGCTGATCCACATCTACTCGCTGGGCTACATGGCGCACGAGGGCGGCTTCTACCGCTTCTTCGCCCTGCTCAACGTCTTCATGTTCTTCATGCTGACGCTGGTGCTGGCCAACAACTACCTGCTGATGTTCATCGGCTGGGAGGGGGTGGGCTTCGCCAGCTACATGCTGATCGGCTTCTACTTCCACAAGGACTCGGCCTCGCGCGCCGGCATGAAGGCCTTCGTCGTCAACCGCATCGGCGACTTCGGCTTCCTGATCGGGCTGTTCTACATCTTCAGCCGCTTCGGCACCTTCGAGTTCAGCCGGCTCTTCCCGCAGGTGGAGCGCCTGCCGGTGGAGGCGGGCTGGGGCGGGCCGCTGACCGTCATCGCCCTGCTGCTGTTCGTGGGGGCCACCGGCAAGTCGGCGCAGATTCCGCTCTACGTCTGGCTGCCGGACGCGATGGAGGGCCCCACCCCGGTCTCCGCCCTCATCCACGCCGCCACCATGGTCACCGCCGGCGTCTACATGGTGGCGCGCTCGGCCGCCATCTACGACCGCGCCCCGCAGGCGCTGGAGGTGGTGCTGGCGGTGGGCGCGCTCACCGCCCTCTTCGCCGCCTCCATCGGCCTACTGCAGCGCGACATCAAAAAAGTCCTGGCCTACTCCACCATCAGCCAGTTGGGCTACATGTTCATGGCCTGCGGCGCCGCCGTCTACGGCGCCGGCGTCTTCCACCTCATGACCCACGCCTTCTTCAAGGGCCTGCTCTTCCTCGGCGCCGGCAGCGTCATCCACGCCATGGGCGGCGAGCAGGACATGTGGAAGATTCGCGCGGGCGCCCCCGGCGGCCTGCGCAAGTACGCCCCGGTCACCTTCGCCACCTTCCTCATCGCCACCTGCGCCATCTCCGGCATCCCCTTCTTCTCCGGGTTTTACAGCAAAGACAAGATCCTCTACGAGGTGCTCACCAGCGGCCACGGCAGCCCGCTCTGGTGGGGCGTGGGCACGCTGGCGGCGCTGATGACCTCGTTCTACATGTTCCGCGCGCTGTTTGTGACCTTTTTCGCGGATCCCGCCGGCCACAAGGCCGCCGCCAAGCCCCAAGCCGGCCATGGCGACGGCCACGGCCACGGGCCGCACGAGTCGCCGGCGGTGATGACGGTGCCGCTGATGATCCTGGGCGTGCTGGCGCTGATCGGCGGCTACATCGGCATCGGCGACCGCTTCGAGCACTTCCTCGACCCGGTGTTCGCCACCGGCGTGCCGGCGCTGCCCATCCATCCCATCGCCGGCGGCGAGATGACGGTCTCGCTGCTCTCGGTGGGGGTGGCGCTGCTGGGCCTGCTGCTGGCCTGGGTGTTCTACCTCAAGCGCCCGGAGCTGCCCGACCAGCTCGCCGCCAGCCTGGGCGGGCTGTACCAGTTGATCTTCAACAAGTACTGGATTGACGAGCTCTACGGCGCGGCCATCACCCGCCCGCTGGCCGCCTTCTCGCGCGTGGTGCTGTGGCGCGGGGTGGACGTGGGCTTGATTGACGGCGCCGTCAACGGCGTCGGCTACGCCGCCCGCGGGGCCGGCGACGGCCTGCGCCGCCAAGCCTCCGGCAACATCCGCAGCTACGCCACCTGGGTGGCGCTGGGCGCGGCGGCGGTGCTCATCTACATGCTCTGGGGAGGCCCGCGGGTTTGACCATGAACTTCCTCAACCACACCCTGAACCACGTCATCGTCACCGGCATGGTCTTCCTGCCGCTGGCCGGCATTCTGGCGCTGCTGCTCGCCCGGGGCGACCGCGCCGTGCGCTGGGTGGCGCTGGCCTTCACCACCGCCACCTTCCTGCTCTCCCTCCACCTGCCCTTCCACTGGGACAGCGCCAGCGGCGGCTTCCAGTTCCTGCAGCGCCACCCCTGGATCCCCGCCTTCCACATCCAGTACCTGGTGGGCGTGGACGGCCTCAGCCTCTGGCTCTCGGTGCTCACCACCTTCCTCTCGGTGATCGGGGTGCTGGTCTCCTGGCGTTCCATCCAGAAGAACACCAAGGCCTTCTTCATCCTGCTGCTCCTGCTGGAAACGGGCATGCTGGGCGTGTTCTGCAGCCTCGACCTGTTCCTGTTCTACACCTTCTGGGAGATCACGCTGGTGCCGATGGCGTTCCTGATCGGCATCTGGGGGCACGAGCGCCGCCTCTACGCGGCGATGAAGTTCTTCCTGTACACCATGGCGGGCTCGGTGCTGATGCTGGGCTGCATCCTCTGGCTCTACAACCTCACCGGCACCTTCGACTTTTTGGCCATCAAGGCGGGGCTGGCCTCGGGCGCGTTCGCGCTCAGCTCCTCCACCGAGCTCTGGCTCTTCCTCGGCTTCTTCATCGCCTTCGCCATCAAGGTGCCGCTCTTCCCCTTCCACACCTGGCTGCCCGACGCCCACGTGGAGGCGCCCACCGCGGGCTCGGTGCTGCTGGCCGGGGTGCTGCTGAAGATGGGGCCCTACGGCATGCTGCGCTTCAACCTGGGGCTATTTCCCCACGCCGCGCGCGAGTGCTCGGCGGCGATCGTGGTGCTGGGGCTGATCGGCATCGTCTATGGGGCGCTGGTGGCCTTCGTGCAGCCCAACATGAAGAAGCTGGTGGCCTACAGCTCGGTCAGCCACATGGGCTTCATCATGGTGGGGGTGTTCACCTTCAGCTTGATCGGCACCCAGGGGGCGGTCTACCAGATGCTCAACCACGGCATCTCCACCGGCGGCCTCTTCATCCTGGTGGGCATGCTCTATGAGCGCCGCCACACCTTCGAGCTGAAGGAGTACGGCGGCATCGCCACCGTCATGCCCATCTACGCCGCCTTCTTCGTTTGGATGGTGATGTCGTCGGTGGGCCTGCCGCTGCTCAACGGCTTTGTGGGCGAGTTCCTCATCATGGTGGGCACCTTCACCGCCGCCGTGGCCCACGCCCACGTCTACGCCATGGTCGCCGCCACCGGGGTGATCGTGGGCGCGCTCTACCTGCTGCACTGGACCCGCAGCACCATCTGGGGCGAGCTGGCCAACGCCAAGAACAAGCTCTTGCAAGACGTGGACGGGCGCGAGCTGTTCGTGTTGGCGACGCTGGCGCTGCTGACGCTGTTCATGGGCATCGCCTCCCCCTACTTCCTGAACAAAACCGAGGCCACGGTCAAGGCCGGCGTGGCCGCCTTCCAGCCGGCGCCGACCCTGAGCGCCCACTTGGCGGCGCGGCCCACACCCACGCTGGCGGCCCGGGGAGGCGCGCAATGAGCTTCGTTCCTACGGTCTACTACCTGCGCATCCTGCCCGAGATCGTGCTCTCGGTCTTCGCCCTGCTGATCATGCTGGTGGAGGGCCCGGCGCGCGGCGGCAGCCGCGGCCGCCGCGCCGGCTGGCTGGCGCTGGTCGGCTGCCTGGCCGCGCTGGCGGCGGTGGCGGTGCAGGCCGCCCACCCCGGCGACGCCTTCAGCGGCATGTTCCGCGTGGACGCCTTCACCCTCTTCCTCCACGTCGTGCTCATCGCCGCCACCACGGCGGTGGTGCTGCTGGCCATGGACTACCTGCCGCAGCAGGGCCTGGAGCGGGGCGAGTTCTACGCCCTGCTGCTGTTCGCCACCGTCGGCATGGGCTTCATGGTGGGCTCGGTCGAGCTCATCATGATCTTCATCGGGCTGGAGATCAGCTCCATCTCCACCTACATCCTCTGCGGCTTCCGCCGCCACAACGCCCAGTCCACCGAAGCCTCGCTCAAGTACTTCCTGCTGGGCTCGTTCGCCACCGCCTTCTTCCTCTACGGCATCGCCCTGCTCTACGGCGCCAGCGGCACCACCAACCTCTACCAGATGGCGGCGCAGGGCCTGCAGGTCTCCCCCGACGGGCTCAACCACACCGGCCTGGTGCTCACCGCCGCCGGCCTGGTCTTCATCGGCCTGGGCTTCAAGATCTCGGCCGCGCCCTTCCAGATGTGGACCCCGGACGTCTACCAGGGCGCCCCGGCGCTGGTCACCGGCTTCATGTCGGCCGGCCCCAAGGCGGCCGCCTTCGCGGTGGCGCTGCGCGTCTTCTACGTCGCCCTGCAGGGCCAGTCGGCCGCCTGGTTCTGGATGATCTGGGCGGCGGCGCTGCTCTCCATGTGCATCGGCAACCTGGGGGCGCTGCTGCAGACCAACCTCAAGCGCATGCTGGCCTACAGCTCCATCGCCCAGGCGGGCTACATCCTGGTGGCCTTCGCCGCGCTCGGCCCCAGCGGCGCCTCGGCGGTGCTCTTCTACCTCGCCGCCTACGTGGCCATGAACATCGGCGCCTTCGCCATCATCAGCCACTGGGCCCACCGCGAGGAGCGCTACGTCGCGCTCCAGGACTACGCCGGGCTGGGCTTCCGCTTCCCCTGGCTGGGCTTCTGCCTCTCGATCTTCTTGTTTTCGCTAATCGGGGTGCCGATGACCGGCGGCTTCTTCGGCAAGCTCTTCGTCTTCCAGGCCGCGCTCAACGCCCACCTGGTCGGCCTGACCATCGTCGCCCTGCTCAACAGCGCCCTGGCGGCCTACTACTACCTGCGCGTCATCGTCTACCTCTACATGCGCCCGCAGGAGGAATCCATCGCCTGCGCCCCCTTCACCGCCCCCCTCTGGCTGGCGGTGGCCGGCTGCCTGGCCGCCACCCTGTGGCTGGGCATCTTCCCCTCCCAGGCCCTGGCCTACGCCCTCAAGGGCGCCCAGCAACTGCTGCGCTAACGCCTGGCCAACCGTCACGCCGAAGCCGGGATGTGGCCGACCAGGCCGGGCGGCCGGTGCTAGAATTGCGGCTATGGCGCAGTCGTTGAAGACCGTGGCGGAACGGCTAGTGAAGGCCCATCGCAAGGCGGAGCCCCTGTTGGAGCGGGTGCTGTACTACCCGGATCCCGGGGGCAAACAGATCCGCTTGGTTGAGGTCGTAAAGGACTCGCCCAGCGCCGACCAGGTATACCCCTTCCGGTTCGCGCCCGACCCGGAGCACGGCATTCCCTACCCGGTGGTTCTCATTGAATTGTCGCCGAAAGAATTCCGCCGGCTGGCGCAAGCCGGGGAAAACGCGCTCAAACTGCCGGCGGGCTGGGAGGAATCCGTCGAGCTCTTTCGGAAGGCCAAATGAATGCCTGGGCCTCGGGGTTTAGAGCACAGGCGGCGGTTGATTTTCAGTCGGCGGAGTACCTCCTCGACAAGCCCGAATTCCACAGCCAGGCCACAATGCTCTTGCAGATGGCGTGGGAAAAGTTGGCCAAATCGGCACTCGTGGGGCGGCCCGACTATCGTGCAAGTCACCACGTAGCCTCCAAGTTCGTGCGCAACCTGAAACACGACGCCAGGCGGTTCGGCCGGGCCATGGGCCTGGGGCCAAACGGTGCGGCCGCACGCCTAACGGAGTTGGCCCAGCAGCTCACATCACTGGAGGGCTTGGCGCCACAAAGAGCGGGCGGAGAGAATAGCGAGTACCCGTGGGAGTCGGGTGGGAAAGTATTATGGCCGGCACGCGACCTGCGCCGAGACTTCACCTCGGCGCAGCCCCGGCGGATGTGCGTATGGCGCGACTTTCACGCCGTCGCACGCTACCTCAGATCGCTTCCCCAGGCCACGCCGCGACGCACGGCCCGCCTATAAATTCGGTTGACTTGCCTGCAGGCCGTCCGTAGATTGGTAGGCGGAGGGTGTCACCCCATGAGTCATTTCTCTCGGACCCGGTCCACCATCGTCTTGGGCGCGCTGGCGGCCTTGGCCGCGCTGGCCTCCGCCAGCCCCATCCCGCCCACTGCGCTGATGGGCAAGCTGAGCTGGCGCAGCATCGGCCCCTACGTGGGCGGCCGCGTGGTGGCGGTCACCGGGGTCGCCGGCAACGACAACCTTTACTACATGGGCACCACCGGCGGCGGCATCTGGAAGAGCACCGACGAGGGCCTGCAGTGGAAGAACATCTCCGACGGCAAGCTGCCGGGCAACAGCCCCAGCATCGGCGCCCTGGCGGTGGCCCCCTCCAACCCCAAGGTGATCTACGCCGGCACCGGCGAGAGCGACATCCGCAACGACATGATCTCCGGCGACGGCGTCTACCGCTCCAGCGACGCCGGCGCCACCTGGAGCTACGCCGGGCTGCGCGACACCCAGAGCATCAGCGCCCTGGTGGTGGACCCGGCCAACCCCGAGGTGGTCTACGCCTCCTCCATGGGCCACGTCTTCGTGCCCGATCCCAACCGCGGCGTGTTCAAGACCACCGACGGCGGCAAAACCTGGAGCAAGATCCTCTTCGTCAACGACCAGACCGGCGCCATTGACCTGGTGATGGAGCCCAACCAGCCCAACGTGCTCTACGCCGCCATGTGGCAGGCGGTGCGCACCCCCTACTCGCTGGTGAGCGGCGGCCCCGGCAGCGGCCTCTACAAGTCCACCGACGGCGGCGCCCACTGGACCAACCTCGACGCCACTCCCGGCTTCCCCCAGGGCGTGCTGGGGCGCATGGGCGTCAGCGTCACCGCCGCCAACCCCAACGTGGTCTACCTCATCGCCCAGGCCCTGCACGGCGGCGTGTTCCGCTCCGACAACGGCGGCCAGAGCTGGACGCGGGTGAACAAGGAGTGGAGCCTGCGCCAGCGCGCCTTCTATTACATGAGCATCTACGCCGACCCCAAGGACGCCAACACCGCCTACGCCCCCGAGGTGGACGCGCTCTGGGTCACCCACAACGGCGGCAAGACCTTCACCCGCCTGCGCACCCCCCACGGCGACAACCACATCGTCTGGATCAACCCCACCGACCCCCGCTACCTGCTCGAGGGCAACGATGGCGGCGCCACCGTCTCCACCGACCGCGGCGCGAGCTGGAGCCAGGAGCACAACCAGCCCACCGGCCAGTTCTACCACGTCAACCTCGACGACCAGTTCCCCTTCCACGTCTACGGCGCGCAGCAGGACGAGGGCTCGACCGAGGGCCCCAGCGCCTCGGCCGGCGGCTCCATCCCCCTCTCCGATTGGAACCGCGTCGCCTACGGCGAGAGCACCTGGGTGGTGCCCCAGCCCGGCGACCCCAACCTCACCTACGGCAGCGGCTACTACAGCATCTTCCTGAAGTACAACCTTGCCACCGGCGAGTACGAGAGCGTCAGCCCCTGGCCCAACTACCAGGAGGGCGCGGCCTCGAACGCGCTCAAGTACCGCTTCGGATGGACCCACCCCATCCTGTTCTCTCCCGCCAACCCCAAGGAACTGCTGATCGGCGCCCAGTACGTGCTCAAGAGCGACGACTACGGCCAGACCTGGAGCCGGATCAGCCCCGACCTCACCCGCAACCGGCCCGCCACCGAGGCCCCCAGCGGCGGCCCCATCAACATTGACCACTCCGGCGCCGAGATCTATCCCGGCCTCTCCAGCCTGGCGGTCTCCCCGCTCGACAACAACGTCATCTGGGCGGGCTCCGACGACGGCCTCATCCACGTCACCCGCGACGGCGGCGCCACCTGGCAGGCGGTGAACCCTCCCGGCCTGCCCGCCGAGTCCTGGGTCAGCACCATCGAGCCCTCCCACACCGACGCCGGCACCGCCTACCTGAGCACCCAGCGCCACATGTGGGATGACTTCCTTCCCTATGTCTACAAGACCACCGACTACGGCCAGACCTGGCAGCCGCTGACCAGCGGCCTGCCCGCCAACGCCTACGTCAACGTCATCCGGCAAGACCCGAGCGACGCCAACCTGCTGTTCGCCGGCACCAACAGCACCGTCTACGCCAGCCTGGACGGCGGCGCCCACTGGTCGCCGCTGACGCTCAACCTGCCCCCCGCCGAGGTGCGCGACATCGCTATCAACACCCGCCAGGGCGACGTGGTGATCGCCACCCACGGCCGCGCCTTCTGGGTGCTGGACAACCTCGCCCTGCTGGAACAGTTGAGCCAGCACCCGCCGCTCGACAGCGACGACGCCCAGGTGTTCGCCCCCGCCACCGCCTGGCTCAGCCACGCCTACGGCGGCGGCGGCTTTGGCGGCGGCGACGCCGGCCAGAACCCCGCCTTCGGCGCCACCGTGTTCTTCCACATCCCCGCCGGCTACAACGGCTCGACCCCGGCGACGCTCACTTTCACCAACGCCCAGGGCCAGGTGGTGCGCACCCTCCACCTGCACCCCAAGCCCGCCCACGCCCAGCCGCTGGGCCCGCAGGCCACCCCGGCGCAGCGCGCCGCCGCCCTGACCGCGATCGCGCCCGGCATGAACCGCATCCTCTGGGACCTGCGCTACCCCGACGCCACCGAGGTCACCGGCTTCCAGCCGCCGGTGGCGGCCGGCGGCCTCGATGACACCGTGGCCGGCCCGGTGGTGGCGCCCGGCGCCTACACCGTCACCCTCAGCTACGGCGGCCACCAGTCGCAGCAGGGCTTCGCCGTGGCGCTCGATCCCCGCATCCACGCCACCGCGGCCGACTTGGCGGCCGAGCTGGCGCTGCAGCTCCAGATCCACACCGCGCTCGACACCCTCGACCGCAAGCTCAACCAAGCCATCGCCCTGCGCGGCAAGCTGGCCAAGGCGGGCACGGCCTCCAGCCCGGCGGCCCGCGAACTCGACCAGACCATCGCCAGCCTGGTGCAGTTAAAGATTCAGTCCAGCGAGGGCAGCCTGCTGTACCCCACCAAGCTGCGCAGCCACCTCGCCTACCTGGCGGCCGACATCGCGCTCGCCTACCGCCGCCCCACCGCGGCCCAGTTCGCGGTGTTCCAGCACCTGCAAGCCCAGCAGCAGGCTGGCGTGCAGAAGCTTGACGCCGCCATCGCCGCCGCCGGCGGAGGCAACTAGTCGGAAGGGAGCGGCCGGCGCAGGCCGCCGGCCCTCCACCACGGGCGGGCCCGGGCCGGGCCGGTCGCGCGGTCCCCGCTACCGCCGTGGGCGCCGGCGGCGCTTGCTATACTGGGCGCAGTGGCGGGGAAAACCTTTTACCTGGAGACGTTCGGGTGCCAGATGAACGTCCACGACTCCGAGCGCGTGGCCGGGACGCTGGTGGCGCAGGGCTACGCCCCGGTCGGGACCATGCAGGAGGCGGGGCTGATCCTGTTCAACACCTGCAGCATCCGCGACAAGGCGGCGCAAAAGGTCTTTGACCGGCTGGCCAACACCAAGGCGCTGGCCAAGCAGGGCAAGCAGTTCGGGGTGCTGGGCTGCGTCGCCCAGGCCGAGGGCGAGGCCATCTTCCAGCGCGCCCCCCACGTCGCGCTGGTGGCGGGCTCGGCCAGCTACCCCAAGCTGCCCGAGCTGATCGCCCAGCTCGAGGCGGGCGAGCGGCGCGTCCGCGGCCTGGGCGAGGCCGAAGACGCCGCCTTCGAGACCGAGCTCACCCGCCGCGACCACCCCTTCCGCGCCTTTGTCACCATCATCGAGGGCTGCGACAAGCACTGCGCCTATTGCGTCGTCCCCTACACCCGCGGCAAGGAGCGCAGCCGCGCCAGCGCCGCCATCCTGCGCGAGGTGGCGCAATTGGTGGAGCTGGGCTACACCGAGGTGCAGCTGCTGGGCCAGAACGTCAACTCCTACCGCGACCCCTCGCCCGCCGGCCTCGACTTCGCCGCCCTGCTGGCGGCGGTGGGCGAGGTGCCGGGCCTGCGCCGGGTGCGCTACACCACCTCCCACCCGCGCGACTTCACCCCGGCGATTGTGGCGGCCATGGCCCGCAACCCGGTGCTCTGCGACCACGTCCACCTGCCGGTGCAGTCGGGCTCCAACGCGGTGCTGCGCCAGATGCGCCGCGGCTACACCCGCGAGCAATATTTGGAGATCATCGCCGCCATCCGGAGCTGCCCCCGCCCGCTGGCGGTCACCACCGACATCATCGTCGGCTTCCCCGGCGAGACCGACGCCGACCTCGAGCAGACGCTCGACCTGATGCGCCAGGTGCGCTACTCCGGCGCCTTCATCTTCAAGTACTCGCCCCGCCCCCACACCGAGGCCCAGGCCTGGGAAGACTCCATCCCCGACGCCGAGAAGACCGAGCGCCTCATGGTCCTGCAGCGCCGCCAGCAGGAGCTGCAGCTTGAGGACAACCAAGCCTTCGTGGGCCAGACCCTGGAGGTCATGGTGGAGGCCTACCACCCCAAGCTGGACCAGTGGGCGGGCCGCTCCAGCTCCAACCGGGTGGTGAACTTTGCCGCCATTGTCGCCCCGCCCGCGCCGCCGCCCGCCGCCCTCGCCATCCTGGGGCAAGCGGCGGCGCCCCCGCCGCCGCGGCCCGGCACGCTCGCCCCCGGCGCCTACTGCCCGGTGCGCATCGAAAAGGCCGGACCGAACAGCTTCGTCGGCCGGCAGGCCTAGGAGGCCCAAGCCATGGAAGTCGAGATGAAGATTCGCGGGCTGATGATGGACGCCTCCACCAACACGCCCATCGTGATCCTCAAGGACCTGGAGGGCACCTCGGTGCTGCCCATCTGGGTCGGCATCTACGAGGCCAACGCCATCGCGCTGGAGATCGAAAAGGTGGCCACGCCCCGCCCCATGACCCACGACCTCATCAAGCAGGTGCTGGTGGGCTTCAACGCCATCCTGCAGAAGGTGGTGGTGAGCGAGCTGCGCGACGACACCTTCTACGCCGTGCTTTGGCTCGACCGCGAGGGCGAGACCATCGTGCTCGACGCCCGCCCCAGCGACGCGCTGGCGCTGGCGCTGCGCCTGGACTGCCCCATCTACGTGAACGACGAGGTGCTGAAGAGCTCGCGCATCGCCGCCGCCGCCGCCGACCCCGCCTCCAGCGAAGAGCTGCGCCGCTGGCTGGAGAACCTGGGCGAAGAGGACACCGGCCGCTACAAGATGTAGGCGCGCGGCCTCCGGCCGCGGCGCCGGCGGCTATTTCTTCCGGCGCGGCCAGTGCGCCGTAATGGTGCTGGAGATGCCGCCGCGCGGGGTGAATTTGCCCTCCACCCGCGCCCACACCGGCTCGGTGGCGGCCACCAGGTCGTCGAGGATGCGGTTCACCGCGTTCTCGTAGAAAATGCCCAGGTTGCGGTAGGCGAGCAGGTATTCCTTGAGCGATTTCAGCTCGACGCAGCTCTTCTGCGGCATGTAGGTGATCACCAGCGTGGCGAAGTCGGGCAGCCCGGTCTTGGGGCAGACCGAGGTGTACTCCGGCACGGCGATGGCGATCTCGTAGCCCTGGTACTGGTTGGGCCAGGTCTCCAGCGCCGGCAGCGGAAAGCGGATGCCGGCGGCGGCTTGCTCGTCGGTGTAGCGGCGCTTGGGGGCGGGCATGGCCTAGGATATCAGCGTTGCCGCAGCCACGCATGGTGGAACTCGGCGCCCAGCAGGATAGCCAGGGCGAAGCAGTAGAACCACAGCATCAGGGCGATGACCGCGCCCAGCGAGCCGTAGAGGGCCGAATAGGCGGCGAAGTGGTTGACGTAGGCGGCCAGCAGCGCCGAGGCCAGCACCCACAGCCCCAGCGCCACGGCCACGCCGGCCAGGCGTCCGGCGCGGGCGGGCGGGGCGCTGGGGGCAAATCGGTAGAGCAGCAGCAGCGCCAGCATCATGAAGGCCAGCGTCAGCCCCCAGCGCAGCAGCGGCCAGAAGCGCAGCAGGGCGCTGGCCGCGGGCAGCGGCCCGGCGACGAGGTCGAGCAGGTGCTGGCCCAGCAGCAGCGTGGCCAGCGCCAGCGCGATGAGAATGCCCGCGCTGAACGTCAGCAGCAGCGCCAGCGCCAGGCGACGGAAGTAGGAACGGGTTTCCGGCAGCTCGTAGGCGGCGTTGAGCGCGGCCATCAGCCCGGAGAAGGCCTGGGAGGAGGAGTAGAACACCAGGAGCAAGTCAAGGCTGATGAGCCCGGGCACGGGCTGGCTCAGCAGTTGCCGCAGTTGCGCGGCGACCAGCCGGGCGGCATCGCCCGGCAGGTTGCGGGTCAGGGTGGCAACCAGGTTGGCGGTGAGCGCCTCCAGGTGAAAGACCGACAGCAGCGAGGCAACCAGCAGCACCGTAGGGAAAAGGGCGAAGAGAAAGTAGAACGAGAGCGTCGCCGCCCAATCCAGCAGATCGTCGCGCATGGCCGTGGCCACCGCGTTGTGCACCAGGCGAAGCCATGGCCGCATGGCAACTTAGATGCGGCACTGGGGGCAGAGTGGCCGGCGGGCCGCCGATTTCACCGGTGCGCAGGCGCCGTCGCGAGGTATTGCGTCCAGGAGGCGGGCGCATCGCCCAGCGCCCGCGCCAGCGTCAGCTTGGCCAGGTTGTGGGCGTAGACACTGTTGATGTAGTCCTGCTCGGCGGTGGCCACCGCCTGCTGCGCCTGGATGAGCTCGACCGTGTTGATGACGCCCGCCTGGAAGCGGTCCCGGGTCATCTGCAGCGCCTCGTGGGCGACCTTGAGGTTGTTCTGCGCCACCACCACCTGGCTGGCGGCGGCGCCGAGGTCGAGGAAGGCGTCGCGCACCTGGGCCTCGATCTGGCTGCGGGTGTCGGCCAGCTCGGCCTGGCGCTGGGCCAGGGCGGCGTTGGCCTGCTCGACGTCGCCGCCCACCTTGCCTCCCAGCCAGATCGGGATGCGCAGGGTGCCGGTAACGGTGTAAACCCCGTGCGACGAGGTCCAGGGGTTGGTGCCGATGACGCCGTAGTTGCCGGTGAACACCGCCGAGGGCAGGCGCTCGTCGCGGGCGGCGGCCAGCGCGGCGCGCGCCGCTTCGGCCTGGGCGGCCGCGGCCCGCAGGTCGGCGCGCTGCTCCAGCGCCCGCGCCAGCGCCGCCTGCAGGCTCAGCGGCGGCGGCGGCGCGAACGGCACCGCGTCGCTGAGCTGGAAGTTGCCGTCCGGCGGCAGCCCGATCATGCGCGCCAGGTTGATCTTCTGCTTGGCCAGGTCGTTCCTCAGCGTGGTCAACTGCAACTGCTGGATGGCGGCCTGCACCTGGTTCTGGTCCACCGTGAGTTTCGCCAGCGCCCCCACGCTCTGCCGCTGCTGCGACTGGTTGAGGATGGCGTTGGCGGTCTCGAGCTCGGCCCGGGCCGAGGCCAGCCGCGCCTGGGCGGCGATCACCCCCAAATAGGCCCCGCCCACCCCCAGCACCACCAAGTCGCGCGCGTCCTGGAACTCGAGCTGGTTGGCGCGCAGGCTCTGCTGGCTGGCGCGGTAGTTGTTGAGCGCGGTCAAATCCAGCAGCGACTGCGACAGGCTGGCCTGCAACTGCATGTAGCTGAAGGGCCCGACCACCGAGGGAAAGCTCAGCCCGGCGGCGATGCCCGAGCTGGGCAGGTTCAGCCGGAAGCCCATCGCCTTGAGGTCGGTCTGCTGCGAGGTCTCGGCCACGCTGCCGCTCAGGTTGGGCAGCAGCGCCGAGCGCGCCACCCGCTCCTCGCCCTGCGCCTGGCTCACGGTGTAGGACCACTGCCCGGCGCCGAGGTTATAGGCCAAGCCGCGGTGGATGGCGTCGGCGAGCGACAGCCGTCCGGAAAACGGCCGGCTGGCCGGCGCCGGCGAGCTGCCGGCGAAGGCGCCGGAGGCGCTCACGCTGGGGTTCAGGGTATTGACGCCCGCGCCGGGCGTGGACGCCTGGGTGGCGTTCACCGAGCCCGCCTGCGGCGCCCGGCCGGAGAGCGGCAGATGCGCCGCCTGCGAGGCCGGCGGCACCGCCTGCTGCCCCTCCAGGGCCACGCCGCAGCCCAATGCCAGCGCCAGGCACAGCAGTCCGCGGACGCCCCGGCCCGGCTGCAACTGGCTACTGGCTACTGGCAACTGGCAACTCTCCCTAGAGCAGATCGGATTGCGCGAAAAAGAAGGCGATCTCCTGGCGCGCGGTCTCGGCGGCGTCGGAGCCGTGGATGACGTTGCGCTCGATGGACTGGGCGTAGAGCTGGCGCAGCGTGCCCGCCTCGGCCTTGGCCGGGTCGGTGGCGCCCATGTGGCGGCGCAGCTCCGCCACCGCGCTGTCGCGCTCCAGCGCCGCCACCACCACCGGACCCTCGGTCATGAAGCGGACCAGATCCTGGTAAAAGCCGCGCTCGCGGTGCACGGCGTAAAAGCCCTCGGCCTGGGCGCGCGAGAGCTGCAGCCGGCGCAGTCCGAGGATGCGGAAACCGGCTTTTTCGAGGTGGGCGAGAACGGCGCCGGTGAGGCCGGCGGCCACCCCGTCGGGCTTGATGATGGTGAGTGTGCGTTCCATGGGGGTCGAGAGTGGACAGTGAATCGTGGGCAGTGAACAGCGATCAACGGGTGACGGAGAGCGTGGCCGCCACGGTCGAGCCGATGTCGGCCGGGCTCTGGCAGACGTGGATGCCGGCGGCGCGCATGGCCGCCATCTTCTCCGCCGCCGTGCCCTTGCCGCCCGAGATGATGGCGCCGGCGTGGCCCATCCGCCGCCCCGGCGGCGCCGTCTGCCCGGCGATGAAGCCCACCACCGGCTTGCGCACGTGCGCCTGGATGTAGGCCGCGGCCTCTTCCTCGCCGCTGCCGCCGATCTCGCCGATCATGACGATGGCGTCGGTCGCCGGATCGTCGTTGAACAGCGCGATGGCGTCCAGGTGGGTGGTCCCGATGATGGGGTCGCCGCCGATGCCGATGGCGGTGGATTGCCCGATGCCGAGCTGGGTCAACTGGTGCACCGCCTCGTAGGTCAGGGTGCCGCTGCGGCTGACGATGCCCACCCGCCCGGGCAGGTGGATGGAGCCCGGCATAATGCCGATCTTGCACTCTCCCGGGGTGATGATGCCCGGGCAGTTGGGGCCAATGAGCCGACTCGACGAGCACCGCACCACCGCCCAGGCGCGCGCCATGTCGAGCGTGGGGATGCCCTCGGTGATGCACACGATCAGCGGCACCCCGGCGTCGGTGGCCTCCAGGATGGCGTCGGCGGCGAACGGCGGCGGCACGAAGATCACCGAGACGTTGGCGCCGGTGGCGGCCACGGCCTGGCGCACGGTGTCGTAGACCGGCGTGCCCTCGTGCGTGGTCCCGCCCTTGCCGGGCGTCACCCCCGCCACCACTTGGGTGCCGTATTCCCGGCACATGCGGGCGTGGAAGCTGCCCTCGCGTCCGGTGATGCCCTGGACCAGGAGGCGGGTGTTGCGGTCAACTAGGATGCTCATAGTGCGATCAACCCTTTGCGGCGGCCACCACCTTGGCGGCCGCGTCCTGCATGTTTTCGGCGACGGTGATCTTGAGGCCCGAGGCCGCCAGGATCTCCCGTCCCTTCTGCACGTTGGTGCCCTCCATGCGGATCACCAGCGGCAGCTTGAGCTGCACCGCCCGCGCCGCCTCCACCACGCCGGTGGCCAGGGTGTCGCAGCGCAGGATGCCGCCGAAGATGTTGATCAGCACCGCCTTCACGCTGGGGTCCTTGAGCAGGATCTCGAAGGCGTGCCGCACCTGCTCGCTGTTGGCCCCTCCGCCCACGTCGAGGAAGTTGGCCGGCGCCCCGCCGGCGTACTGGATGATGTCCATGGTCGCCATCGCCAGCCCGGCGCCGTTGACCATGCAGGCCACGCTGCCATCCAGCTTGATGTAGTTGAGCCCGTACTGGCTGGCCTCGACCTCCAGCGGCGCCTCCTCGTTCAGGTCGCGCAGCTCCTTGAGCTGGGAATGGCGGTAGAGGGCGTTGTCGTCCAGGTTGATCTTGGCGTCCAGCGCCACCAGCTGGTTGTCGGCGGTGAGGATGAGCGGGTTGATCTCGGCCAGGGTGCAGTCGAGCGCGACGAAGGCCCGCGCCAGGCTGGTCATGATCTTGACCGCGCTGTTGAGCGCCGCGGCCGGCAGCCCCAGCCCGAAGGCCAGCACCCGCGCCTGGTAGGGCTGCAGCCCGGCGTCGGGGTCGAAGGCGGCCTTGAGGATGGCGTTGGGGTCCTTGGCGGCGACCTCCTCGATCTCCATGCCGCCGGCGGCGGAGGCCATGAACACCGGCTTGCCCGCCACCCGGTCGAGCACGATGCCGAGGTAGAGCTCGCGCGCGATCGCCGCCGTCTCCTCCACCAGCACCTTGCGGACTAGGCGCCCCTCGGGCCCGGTCTGGTGGGTCACCAGGGTCATGCCCAGGATCTTGGTGGCCAGCTCGGCCGCCTCTTCGGGCGACTTGGCCAGCTTGACGCCCCCTCCCTGGCCGCGCCCGCCGGCGTGGATCTGCGCCTTGACCACGGCGCGCCCGCCAAACTCGCGGGCAATGGCGGCGGCCTCGGCGGCATCGTCCCCCGGCCCAATCACCCGCCCCCGGGGCACCGCCACCCCGAAGCCGCGCAGGAGCTCCTTGGCTTGGTATTCGTGGATTTTCATAAAGAGAACCTCCAGAATACCAAACTGGCGGCCACTCTGCTCAGCGAGTTCGCCGCCGGCGTTGAGCCGCTTGCGGCGGGAACCCGAGGGGCGCAACCAGCTTCTCATAGCGGCCAAGAAGGTGCTCAGCGCGGTCGAGGTCGCCGCTGAAGGCCTGCGGGCGGTAGAGCTTGTCCACCGCGGCGTCGAGGGCGCGGTGGGCCTTGCGCAGCGCCGGCGGCATGGCCTCGGCGTCATAGAGGTCGGCCAGGCGGGAGTCGGGAAACTGCGCGCGGGCATCCAGCACGGCTTGCGCCAGGGCGCTGATCTTCTCCCGCTGGGCCGCAGTGGCCTCAGGCCAGGGGAAGGTGTTGTAGACGATGCCGACGGAATAGCGGTAGCGCATCTCCAGTCGGCCGCCAACCTGGCGCAGCCACGCCATGTGCATCGCCGACGTCAAGATGCCGAAGTGCCAGAGGGTCGCATTCTCTAGCACCCGTAAAAGGTTGCTGGGAATTGTCGGCGGTTGTAGCCAGCCGATGGGCGCGTAGGCGCGGCGCTCGGAGCTGACTTCGGGAATGACCAGGAACGGCTGGTCGGGCACGACCGTGACCTGAAATCGGGTCGGGGTCTCGGCCAGGCGCAGCGTCTCGGGGCGGCGGCTGGACAGACGAAACCCGCGGACTGCGGCGATGCGCTTCTTCACGGCGGGGAGGGCCCTAAGTTCGGCTGGCGGGGCGTCCCCGAGGTAGAGAATCGAGCGCTCCGTTCCGTTGATGAACTCTTCCGCGCCAAGAAAAGGATGAAAAAAGCGACGGGCTCCCGGCTCGCTGCCAAGAAAATTGCGGCGCTCCTCGCGGGTGAAAATATAGTTTCCGTCGTCGATCGGCTGGCAGCCGATCACCAAGGGCGGCATGGCGCAAAGCGGGCGGGAGGCCTCGCGGACGACAAGGTGAGGATTGGCCAGGCCGCTGGCGTCGAACAGGTAGGGCGAAATCGCGGCGTGGCCAGATTCAATCGGATCGGGATGGGCGCCGTCGTAGGTGAAGAGCCGGCGGCGCGGCGACGCCTGATTCGGGTGGGCGAGGCCGACGATGACGACATGGACGTGGGCCATCCCGCGGGCCTCGCTCTGCCAGGCGAAGGTGCGGTGGGCAAAGGTGATCTCCAGGCCGAGCCGGTCCAAGAGGATGGGCCAAAGCTGGGCGACCTGCTCGCCCTGGGTGATCGAGTTGGTGGCGACAAAGCCGATTTGCGCGCTCGAGGCGCGCAGGTACTCGCCCGCCTTGATGAACCAAGCGGCCACGTAGTCGAGCGTGCCACCGCTCCCGCCCAGCGCAGCAATGCGGCGGACCTGCGCGCGCTGCCTGGGGCTCTGGTACTTGGCGCCGCCGAAGGGCGGATTGCCCAGGATGTAGCTGCACTCGCTGGGAGGGATCAGCGTGGACCAATCCACTTCAAGAGCATCACCGTTCAAAATGTGGGGCGACCTCTTGAGTGGGATGCGCGGCTGGAATTCGACCACCTCGCGCGAGAGCTCGACATTCATGAGGTGGTCCATCATCCACATGGCCACCTCGGCGATCCGCGCGGGAAACTCGCCGATCTCAATCCCGTAAAATTGGTCCACGTATATGCGGGAGATGTGTGCGACGTCGGCGGAGAGCTGGCCAGATTTCTTTTGTTCCCGAAGTAGGTCGAGCTCGAGCCGGCGGAGCTCACGGTAGGCGATCACGAGGAAGTTGCCACAGCCGCACGCGGGATCGAGCAGGCGAAGGCTGGCGAGCTTATTGTGGAAGGCGCGCAGCCCGGCTTGGCGGTTCGCGCGCTGAGCAACCAGCCGCTCGAATTCCGCGCGAAGGTCATCGAGGAAAAGCGGCTTGATGACCTTGAGGATGTTGTCACCCGAGGTGTAGTGCGCGCCCTGCGAGCGGCGTTCCCCTTTGTCCATGACGGATTGAAAGAGTGAGCCGAAAATAGCCGGGGAGATGGCGTCCCAGCGCTTATTTAGCGCCTCCCGCAGATAGTTGTACATCGCGAGGGTGAACGAGGGGATCCTGAGGCGTTCCGCGAACAGGTCGCCGTTGACCCAGGGAAATTGCGCTAGGTCGGGGTCGAGGTTGATCTCGCGCTCGCTCTCGCTGGTGTTGAGAACCTCGAAGAGACGGGCCAGCCATGCGCCCAGGTCGCCCTCGGGGCCAATCCGCTCTACGCAGTCGGCGAAAATATCGCGTGGCTCGAAGATGCCGGTGTCGTCGGCAAAGAGGCAGAACACCAGGCGGACCAGAAAGCGCTCGAGGTCGTGACCGGTGTAGCCGGAGGCCTTGAGGGCATCGTGAAGCTGGCCCATGATCCCGGCGGCTTCGATATTGACCGGCTCCTGGTCCACAAACGCGCGCGTGGGTTGGCCGAGGATGAAGGCGAAGCTTTCCACCCGTTCTGGTAGTCGCGCCAGCGAAAAACGGACGGGCTCGCCCCCTTCGTCGAGGTTATAGAGCTCGAAGTTCTGGAAGTCGCTGACCAGAACGAATCGCGGCAGCTCGCCCTCGGCGAGGCCCTGGAAATAATCCAGCGCCTGCTGCTTGGCCTTAATCAGGCAGCCGCCGGCGCTCTTCTGCTCGACGATCAGCACGCCTTTCCAGAAGAGGTCTATGAAGCCGCGCCTGTCGCCAATCTTTCTGACCGGCTCCTCGAAGCTGGCAACGCGCCGGCGCGAAACACCGAAAATCTCGAAGAAGTCGTTGTAAAAGGTTTGAGCCTCGCCGCGTTCGTAGTGGGCATCGGCCCAGCTCTGCGCGAAGAGGGTGGCGCGAGTGCGAATTTCGCGCCAACTCAGCCGAGTGGGACGCACCGATGGGACCGTCATGGGCGAAAGCCGATGCGGGTGTGGTTCGCGACGATCGTCGTGGGTCGGTGGGCGCGCATGGCGGCTTCCAGGTGCGGCTGGTTGATGAGCACTTCCCGCCCGACCTTCGTGGACTCGCCCAGCGCCAACCGGGCAGCCTGTTCGCAAAGGTAGGCGATGTCGGCCGCGGTATAGCCCTCGCTGGCGCCGGCCAGCTCGTCCCAACTCATCCGCGCTTTGGGGCGCTTTTCCAGATGCTCTTGAAACAGCGCCGCGCGCGCGGCGTAGTCGGGCAGCCCGACCAGGTAGTGCTGCTCCAGCCGGCCGGCGCGCAGCAACGCCGGGTCGAGCTTGTCGGGGTAGTTGGTGGCGGCAACGACCAGGATCCGGTGGGCGGCGGCGTGGTCCAGGCGGGCGAGGAACTCGTTGACCTCCTGGGCGTAGGCGCCGTGGCTGCTCAGGTCACGCCTCCCGCCAAGGGAGTCCACCTCGTCGAAGAAAAGAACCGTCGGCGCTTCCGCGGCCGCCTTGGCAAAGACCTCGGCGATCTTGATCTGGCTCCCATGGATATAGGGGCTGCCAACGTCGCTCGGCTTGATCTCGATAAAGCGAAAACCGAGCTTCTCGGCGACCTTGCGGGCCATGAACGTCTTCCCGCAGCCCGGTGGCCCGTAGAGCAGGATGCCGTTCGGCGGCAGCACCCGGTAGCGCGCGGCGTACTCGGGGTAGCGCAGCGGCGTGATGAGGTCGCGCTCCAGGGTGGCCTTGAGCTCGAACATGCCGGCCACGCCCGGCCACTGGCTCTCGGCGGCAATGATCGGTGCCGGGGCGGAGGAAAAATCCAGCCGGAGTTGCTCGATCAGGCGGTCGCGCAGGGCCTTGGCCTCTCCCCGCGCCCCCGGCGAAGAGGCCAGCTCGCACTCCAGGCAGGTCCAGGCCAGTGCCTCCGCCGGGCGCCCCCACTCCAGCAGCAAGTGTGTCCGAATCAGCCAGGCAGAACGCCGCGCCTCGAAGACGCCCCGATCGGAAGCAAACAGGGGCAGATGCTGGGCAATGGCTTGCTCGAGGAAGGCCAGCGCCGCCGCCTTCTTACCGCGGGCCACCAAAAACGCAAGCCGATCGTGCCAGTGATCGGAGAGGGTTGCGATCGCGTCCGAGGGCGCCGCCTGGGTAGGAAGGGTGGACACGTGGGCTGCCTGGGCAGCCCTATTGTAGCCGCCAGGAACACAGCGAGCAACCGGCAGGCGGCCCCCAGGCAGCCTGGCGGGCGCGCAGGTTTTAGTGCAGCCGGGCCTGGAGCGCGTGCCAGCGCGCCATCACCGTGGCCGCCTGGGTGCGCGCCTGTTCGCAGGCGGCGACCTGGGCGGCGGTGGGGGTGATGTCGGCGTTTTGCATGGCCATGGCGGCGGCCAGCTCGGCGGCGCCGACGCTGGTGAGCGTGGGCGGACCGACGGGACCGCGGCCGAAGAAGCCGCCGCGCCCGCCGCGCCCGCCCGCGGGCGGGTTGGGGGCCAGCGCCAGCAGCTCGCGCCGCAGGGTGGCGTCGCTGGTTTTGGCCAAGGCTGCGCGCGCCTGCTCGTAGGCGGCGTGCGCCGCGACCGCGCCGTCATACATCTCCTGCGACAGCGCATAGAGCTGGGCCAGGGCGGCGGGCGGCGTGGTCACGCGCGGATCCATCTTCAGGGCCAGCGGCTGGGTCATGCTGTGCCCGTCCACGGTGAGGCGCACGGTGTAGTTGCCCGGCGGCGCCCAGGGCGAGTTGGGGGTGGCATAGGTGCGGTGCGGCACCGCGCCGGTGGCGCCCTCGCCGCCGCCGCCGGCCGCGCCCGGGATGGGATCGAAGTGCAGGTCCCACCAGATGCGGTGCATGCCCGCCGCGGTCGAGATCAGCATGGGCGGCGCCGGCCAGTAGAGCGGCAGGCCGCAGTCGGCGAGGCGCGGGTTCTGCTGGCACAGCCGGTTGTAGGCGGCCGGATCCTCGGCCGGGTTGGGGCCGGTGGGGTTCTCCGCGCTGGTGTAGCTGCGGATCACCTTGCTCCCCTGCAGGATCTGAATCTGCACCGGGCCGCGGGCGGCCTGCGGCAGGTAGTAGTCGAGGATGGCGCCCGGCGGCGGGTTCTGCCCGGCCAGGATTTCCGGTGGCCAGGGGGTGGGATCGTTGGTGCCGAAGCGGATGCGGATGCCGGTCTCGGGCTGGAACAAATAGGCAGTGCTGGCGGCCAGCGCGGCGGCGCGCTGCCGCAGCGGGGTGACGTCGTCCAGGATCCAGAAGCCGCGCCCGTGCGTGCCCGCCACCAGGTCGGCGCAGAGGCAGTGGGCGTCGTCCTTGACCGCGATGTCGCGCACCGAGATGGCGGGCATGTTCAGCCGCAGCGAGTGCCAGTTGTCGCCGTCGTCGAACGACACCCACACCTGGGTGTCGGTGGAGGCGTAGAGCAGCCCCTTCACCCGCGGGTCTTCGCGGATGGAGTTGGCCACCGCCCCGGGAGCGATGCCGTGGTCAATCTCGGTCCAGGTCTTGCCGCCGTCGTGGGTGCGCCAGAAGTGCGGGTTCATGTCGTCCAGCCGCATGGTGTTGGCGGCGGCGTAGGCGGTGAGCGGGTCGAAGTGGCCGGCGTCCATGTTGAAGATGCGCGTCCAGGGCTTGATCCCCGGCGGGGTGACGTTGGTCCAGTGCGCGCCGCCGTCGCGGGTCACCTGAATGTTGCCGTCGTCGGTGCCCGCCCAGAGCACGGCGGCATTGACCGGCGAGGGCGCCAGCGCGGTGATGGTGCCCAGCGGCGAGGGGGTGACGTTGGCGGCGTACTTGCCCGCGCTGGCCGGCACCGCCCAGGCGGCGCCGCGCGTCAGGTCGCCGCTGATGCGGCTCCAGCTATGCCCGCCGTTGAGCGTCTGCCACACCGCGTTGGAGGCGTAGTAGAGCAAGTTGGGGTTCAGCGGCGACCACACCAGCGGCTGGGTGCGCACGTTGCGCCCGAAGGGGCCGCCGCGCCCGCCCTCGTCGGGGCCCACCTGCGCCGTCTGCCCGGTCTTGCGGTTGTAGAGGGTGACGCCGGTGCGCTCGCCGCCATAGACCAGGTCGGGGTTCTTGGGGTCGGGCGCGGCCATGCCGTACTCCTGGATGTTGACCGGATGCCAGTCGTGGAAGGTGATCTCGCCGTCCATCGAGCGGCTGGCCACGCAGGCCGAGCCCGAGTCCTGCTGTCCGCCGCAGAGGCGGTAGGGGAAGGCGTCGTCGGGGGAGACGTGGTACATGGCCGCGGTGGGCTGGGTGTACCAGTTGCTCCACGACACCCCGCGGTTGGCCGAGACCACCCCGCCCTGGTCGGAGACCAGCAGGATGATGTTGGAGTTGTCGGGGTTGACCCAGGTCTTCTGGTAGTCGTCGCCGCCGGGCGCGCCGCGCACCGCCGACCAGGTGGCGCCGCCGTCCTCGGTGCGCCAGAACACCGTCGAGCAGTCATACACCACGTTGGGGTTGTGCCCGTCCACCGCCAGCGTGGGCACGTCGCCGCCGCCGATGCGCACCATCGGCCGGGGATCCCGGCCGGACACCGCCCAGGTCTGGCCGCCGTCGCTGGACTTATAGAACTGCACCGAGCCCCGGCCCGCGCCGAAGCGCCCGCCCGGCGCCCCCGTGGCCACGTCGGCGTAGAGCACCTGCGGGTTGGAGGGCGCGATCGCCAGGTTGGCCTCCAGCACCTGCGGCAGCCCGCCGCCCAACTGCTGCCAGGTCGTGCCGCCGTCGCTGGACTTGTAGATGCCCCCGGTGGCCGCGCCAAAGCTCACGTTCTCGCTGTAGCCCTCCTGCTGCTGCCACAGCGCCGCATAGACGATGTTGGGGTCGGCCGGGTCTATCGCCACGTCGTTGGCGCTGGTGTACTCGTCCTTGTAAAGCACCTTTTGGAAGGTGGCGCCGCCGTCGGTGGAGCGGAAGATGCCGCGCTCCGGGTTGGGCCCGTAGGGGTGGCCCAGCGCCGCCACGAAGACGCGGTTGGGGTCGCGCGGATCCACCGCGATGTTGGCGATCATCTGGGTGTCGCGCAGGCCGGCGAGGTGGGTCCAGGTGCGCCCCGCGTCGGTGGACTTGTAGACGCCGTCGCCGGTGGCCAGGTCGGGGCGGATGATGCCCGCGCCGGTGCCCACATAGATCACGTTGGGATTGGAGGGCGAGACCGCGATGGCGCCGATCGAGCCGGTGGGCTGGTGGTCGAACAGGGGATGCCAGGTGGACCCGTAGTCGGTGGAGCGCCACACCCCGCCGTTGTCGAAGCCGATGTAGGCGACGTTGGGCTGGCTCGGCACCCCCGCCACCGCGCGCGCGCGGCCGGCGCGGGTGGGCCCGATCTGGCGCCAGCGCATGGCGCCGTAGGGGGTGGGCGCCTGCGCGGCGGCGGCGCAAGCCAGGGCGGCGGTGACTGCCAGAGCCAGATAGGAGCGAGAAAGAAATGTGCGCACGGGACCGGCCTCCGGGAAACGCTTTGAGTGTAGCGCAAAATGGCCGGGGAACGGGAACCGGGGCCGGGGGGGGCTTTGACATCCCGGCGGCGGTGGATTAGGCTTCCTGGCAGCCATGGACCTGGCCTCCATCCTGCGCATCGCGCTGCGCGCCCTCACCCGCAACGCCCTGCGCTCCGGCCTCACCATGCTGGGCATCGTCATCGGCGTGGGCGCGGTGATCGCCATGGTGGCGGTGGGCCGCGGCGCCAACGACGAGGTGCAGCGCCAGATGGCGCTCAAGGGCTCCAACGAGCTGGTGGTGCAGGCCGGCAGCCGCCAGGCGGGCGTGGTCCGCGTCGGCTGGGGCGCCACCAAGACCCTCACCTACGCCGACGAGCGCGCCATCCTGCGCCAGGTGCCCCAGGTGAGCCGCGCCGCCGCCGGCGCCATGAGCCACCAGCAGGTCGTCTACGGCGACAACAACTGGGGCACCAACATCGTCGGCACCGAGCCCGACGAGTTCCCCATCCGCAACTGGCACTATGACCTCGGCGCCAGCTTCAGCGACGACGACGTCCGCTACGCCAACAACGTCACCGTGCTGGGCGCCACCGTCTACGAGAACCTCTTCCCCGACGGCAGCAACCCCATCGGCAAGACCGTCCGCATCAAGAACCTGCCCTTCACCGTGGTCGGCCTGCTCGCCTCCAAGGGCCAGGACGCCAACGGCCACGACGAGGACGACAACGAGTACGTCCCCTACACCACCTACTACAAAAAGCTCAGCGGCCAGGACTGGCTGCAGATGATCTTCGTCGGCTGCGTCTCCCGGGGCGCGGTCGCCGCCGCCCAGCAGCAGGTCGCCGCCCTGCTGCGCAGCCGCCACCGCATCCGCCCGGGCGAGGCCGACGACTTCCAGGTGCAGAACCTGACCTCGGTGGCCGAGGTCGCCGACGCCGCCAGCGGCATCATGACCCTGCTGCTGGCCGCCATCGCCTCGGTCTCGCTGCTGGTGGGCGGCATCGGCATCATGAACATCATGCTGGTCTCGGTCACCGAGCGCACCCGCGAGATCGGCCTGCGCCTGGCGGTGGGCGCCACCGCCGCCGACGTGCAGCGCCAGTTCCTGATCGAGGCCACGCTGCTGGCGGCGCTGGGCGGCGCGGTGGGCATCGGCCTGGGCGTGGCCGGAAGCTGGATGATCTCCGCCTTCGCCGGCTGGCGGGTGGACGTCTCGGTGCTCTCGATCGTGGGCGCGGCGGTGTTTTCGGCGGTGGTGGGGGTGTTCTTCGGCTACTACCCGGCGCAGAAGGCCGCCGCGCTCGACCCCATCGAAGCCCTGCGCTACGAGTGACGCCTACGGGCTGGGGATGGTCGTCAGCTCCTGCCACCAGTCCGCGGCGAAGCGCCACGCCGGTTCGGGATGGGGCTGGCGCGGGCGGGCGGGAACCAACAGCTTGCCGTGGCCGTGGGGACAGAGATACTCGGTGGCCGGGGCGGCGAGCAGGATGCCGCCCAGCGTGCCCTGGCCCCGCGGCATGCGCAGCCGGCGCAGGCACGTGCGGCAGCGGTAGCGCTGGTCCTGGAGACAGCCGCGCAGCCCCGCCAGCGACAGCAGGAGGTAGCCCAGCAGGGTGAGCACCACCGCCGGCGCCGAGGCCGTGGGCCAGTAAACCACCAGATACCCGCACAGGGCCAGCAGCAGCCAGCCCAGGCACGCCACCGTGGCCAGGGCGTAGAGCCAATAGGCGGCGGCGTGATGCAAGCGGCGGACGCCCTGGCGGCGCGCCAGCCGCGCCAGGTCGCCCAGGCCGAGCAGCAGCCACAGCCCCAGCACCAGCGCCCAGCCGCGGCGGGCCAAGGCCATGTCGTCGAGGAAATAGCGCGCCAGCGGCTCCGCCGCCATGCCCACCAGCGGCGCGGGTGCGATGACCAGGTAGCGCTCGGCGGGGTCGCTCCGCGGCGGCAGCGGCGCCCAGGCCTGGGCGCGGCGAAACAGGAAGCCGTCGGCGGCGGGCACGATGCCGCCGACCCGCACCTCGCGGTTGTCGAGGCCGAGGGCTTGGCCCACCACCGCCGCGCTGGCGCGGTACTGCGCTCGCCAGAACGCCGGCGCAAACAGCAGCGGCCGCCCTCGCACGCCCAGCAGCGCCGGCAGGTTGCCGGTCATCGCCACCACGGTGATCGGCTCTTGTCCGTGATGGCCGTCCCAGGTGAGGTGCTCGTAGCGGAACGCGGCCAGCGCCGGCAGGGTGCGGCGCAGCCGCTGCCAGTGCAGGGCGGTCACACCCAGCCAGCGGCCCCGGCGGTCGCGCGGCGAGACCAGCCACAGCGCATTGCTGGGGCCAAACGGCAGGCGGCCGCGCAGGCTGGCGCGCACCCGCGGCGCGCTGGCGGGAAGGTACAGCAGCAGCAGGGCGCAGGCGAGCAGCAGCAGCGGCAGCACGCCCGGAAGCCGCAAGACGCGCAGTCCGTCGCCGAGCGCCAGCGGCGCTGCGCCGCAGTCGCGATAGAGGCGGCGGCGCTGGCCAATGCGGGCGCGCATCCGCGCCCGCCACCAGCCCGCGCCCGCGGCGCGCAGCTCCTGGCGGCGCAGCCGGGCGTGCAGCGCCAGTTCCCGCCGCAGCCGCAGCCGCAGCCGGCAGGCGTTGGCGAAGCTGCTCCAGCCGCTGCCCATCACGGCTCCTGGCCCAGCCCTTTGCCCAGCACCGCGTCCACCGCCTCGGAAAACGCCTCCCAGCCGCGGCGCTCGGCCGCGAGCTGGCGCCGGCCGGCGGGGGTGAGATGGTAGAGCCGGGCCTTGCGGTTGTTTTCCGACCGTCCCCACGCCGAGGCGATCCAGCCCCGCCGCTCCAGCCGATACAGCGCCGGATACAGCGAGCCCTCCTCCACCCGCAGCCGCCCGCGGGAAAGCCGCTCGAGGCGCGCCTGGACGGCGGAGCCGTGCAGGCGCGCCTCCGGGCTCAGCGCCTGCAACACCAGCAAATCGAGCGTGCCTTGCAACAGCTCCACCCGGCGATCCTGCTCCTTTCAGTCGCGCGAAAACAAGGTCACCACCAACGCCTCGGGCTCGTCGTCGAACTGGCAGCCGGGCAATTGCCGCCGCCAGCGCCGCCCCTCCCACGCCAGCGCCCCGACCAGCGCGGCGGTAGCCAGCAACGTCGCCGCCCATCGCCACGGCTGCGACCACTCGCGGTATTCCAGCCTGGCCATGGTTTGCGCGTATAGGGTGAAGCCCAGCCAGTAGAGCACCCACAGGATCTTGAAGTTCGCCTGGTCGGGCAGGTAGGGGCAGGTGAAGGGCAGCTTGCGAAAGCGCAGCAGCAATACCTCGATCAACACGACGGCGAGCAGCCCTACCCAGGCGAGGTGCATGACGGCGCGCCGCCATCCCCACAGGCGCACCCCAAGCGGCAGCGCGGCCAGCAGCACCGGCGCGGCGCAGAACGCAAACATCAGCTTGGGCGCGGCGCCAAGGCGCTCCGGCTGGGCATCGGTCTCGCTGAGCCGAAAGATCCAATTGGCGGCGGGCTGGATCGGCAGGGTGAAAGTGTGCCGCAGGCCGAGCAACAGGAAAAAGCAGAGCACCAGCGGCAGCCCCAGCAGCGGCACCGGCGCCGCCGAGGCGCGCCCGGGCGAGGCCAGCAGCGTCTCCAGTCCCACGGCCACGCCCGCGCCCAGCCAAGCCGAGAGATAGAGGCGGTGGCGGCGGCTGCGCGCCAGCGTGGCCGCGGCAAAGCCGAACACGGCGCGCTGCCGTGGCTGCGGCAGGAAGCGGTCGAGCCCCGGGCGCAGCGCTCGCGCCAGCGCGCCCGTCGGCGCGCTGGCCGCGCCCAGCGCCGCGCGGAACTGGCGCCGGCAGCCCAACGGATAGAGCGCCACCGCCGCCAGCGCCGCCCCTGCCAGCGCGGGGAGCGCGCCGCGGCCATAGCCCGCCCATGCCGGCGGGGCGTTCCCCAGCAGCCGCCGGTCGAGCCCGATGAACCAGAACAGCGGCCGGCACCAGGCCGGGCCGCGCGCCGCCAACCGGAAAAATTCCCGCGGCGCCAGCAGGTTGGGCGACAGCAACAGCGCGGCCAACAGCGCCGCCAACAGGCCGAAGCGCAGCAGCGCCGCCAGCCGCAGCCGCTCCGCTTCCCTGCCCAGCGCCAGCACCAGCCCCTTCAGCGCCAGCACCACCAGAAAGGCCCAAGCGCCGCCGGCGGCGGTCGCCACCGCCTGGGCAGCCATCATGCGCGCCACCAAGCTGTCGCTGGCGGCGCCCGGAGCCGACATCCAGGGCAGCAACAGGGTGGGATAGGCGTTGACGATGACGGCAAAACCCGCCACCAGGCTGGCCAGCGCCGCCAGCTTGGCGCCCACGATCCGGCGGGCCGACACCGGCAGCGGCCGCAGCACCAACACGTCGGTGCGGCTGGGAAACAGATCCTCCCACGCCAGCACCGCCAACAAGCCGGTGAGGATCATGCTCAGCGCCACAAAAAACGCCAGCTCCGGCGTGGCATCGCCCTGCCCGCCCAGCAGCGCCAGATAGAGGCAGAGGATCACCCCCGGCGCGCCGAAGAAAGCCGCCGCCGCCACCGCCAGCGAGCGCGGATCGCCGCCGCGCGCCACCAGGTCGCTGTGGAAGAACGAGCGCAGGAAATAGCGGTACAGGCGCATCCGGTTCCTCCGTGGTCAGGTGCCCATCAGCTCGACCAACCGCGCCGCGCTCTGCTCGAAATCGGGCTGCTGCGTGAGCTGGGCGAAGATGGCTTCCAGCGAGGGCAATTGCATCAGCGCGCCCAGGTTGGCCACCGAGTCGTCGGCCACTACCTCGCCCTGGTGCAGCACGATCACCCGCGAGCAGGCCTTTTCCACCACCTCCAGCGCGTGCGAGCTGAGCAGCACGATCTTGCCCCGCCGGGCGAGCGCGGCGAAGACGTGGCGCATCAGCAGCACCGCCGACACGTCGAGCCCGGAGAGCGGCTCGTCCAGGATGAGCAGCTCCGGGTCGTGCAGCAGCGCCGCCGCCAGCAGGATCTTTTGCTTCATGCCCTTCGAGTACGATTCGATCGCGGCCTCGCGGCTGCCCAACAATCCAAAGGCCTCGAGCCCGCCCTCGATCTTCTCCCGCAGCCGGCGCGGCTCGAGCCCGCGCAGGCCACCCACCAGCTCCAGATACTCCTGCCCGCTGAGGTGGCCGTAGAGGTAGGGCTCCTCCGGCACATAGCCGAAGCGGCGCTTGTAGCCCCCAGGGTCGGCGGCGATGTCGCCGCCGTCGAAGTAGATGGCGCCGCGCGTGGGCGGCAGCAGCCCCGCCAGCATGCGCACCGTGGTGGTCTTGCCCGAGCCGTTGGCGCCGAGGTAGCCCACCACCTCGCCCGGCCGCAGGGTGAAGCTCACCCCCCGCACCACCGGAATGCGGGCATAGGAGCGGAACACGCCGCGCAGCTCCAACCCACCCTGAGACATTCTGGGGGAAGGATGGCGCCGCTTCCTATGAGTGTCAAGCGGGCGGCCTTAGGCGGGCGCCAGCAGCGCCCGCAGCACGTCGCCGGCGCTGTACTCCCAGCCGCCGCCGGCGGGCAGGAAGCGGGCCAGGTCGGCGAGCCCGTTGCCGGCGGTGACCAGGCGGGGCTCGGTGCGCTGGCCGTTGCGGCGCTGCGCCAGCCCGATGTTGGCCAGCAGCGCGTTGCACAGGCACTTGCGCCCCAGCGTGTCTGCCAGCGCGCCGCCCTTGGCGACATAGGTGGACGCCGGCTCGGCGGCGCAGCGAAAGCCGATCTCGCCCTCCGGCGTGCGGTAGGCTTCGCGCAGATAGCCCAGGTCGCAGATGCGCGGCCGGGCGGCGTAGACCGCGGCGTCGGAGAGCGAGCCGGGAAGCTGCACCACCTTGAACGGAAAGTGGGTGGGCGAGGCGCGGGGATCGGTGGCGACGCGCGCGGCGCCGGCGGCGACGCCCGCCAAAATGGCGTGGCGGGATCGGCGCGCCAGGCCGGATTCGGAGCAGAAGGCAAAGGGCGTGCCCACCTGCACCCCGGCGGCCCCGGCCGCCAGGGCTTGGCGCAGGCGTTCCGGAGTGCCGTACTCTCCCGCCAGCCAGAAGGGCAGCCCCAGGGCGCGCACCCGCTCCAGATCCACCCGGTCGCGGTCGCCATAGATGGGCTCGCCCGCCGCATCGAGCCGCAGCGCGCCCCGGGGCGGGGCGTTGTGCCCGCCCGCGGTCGGGCCCTCGACGATGAGGCCGTCCACCCGCCCGTTGGCCCGCTGCACGATGCTGGCGGCCAGCACATGCGAGGAGGCGATGGCGAAGAAGCGCGGCCGCGCCAGCGGCGGCAACTCGCACTCCTGGAAGTCGGCGGGGTCGAACTGCAGCGTGGTGTCGTCGTCCGGCTGCGCCCCCGTGACTTGCAGCCCATAGCTCGCGGGCTGGTGGCGGGCCAGGGCATCGAGCACGCCCGGAATGCGGGTGGGGATGCCGGCCCCCATCAGCACGCAGCCCACCCCGGCCAGCATGGCGCCATAGAGCGAGGGCAGGTGCGGAATCTGGATGGTCTCCAGGTAGTTGATCCCGACCGGATGGCCATGCCCTTGGCGCGCCAGCCACACCTCGACGAAGTTGGCCACCAGGCACAGCTCCTGCAGCGCCCGGGGATTGTCCTTGGCCGGCAGCGGCAAGCTCTGGTAGGCGGCGTCGGGCGCCTTGCCGCCGGAGACGTAATAGGCGCGCCGGATGCGCTCGGCCATCGCGGGGAAGGGGAAATGGTCGAGGCCGCGGCGCATGGCCCCGCCCGGGTCGCCGTCCTGCAGCCGGCGGGCGAAGATCTGGTCCAGCGCCGTGCCCGAGACCACGCCGAGCTGCCCGCGCGACGACACCGCCCGCGCCAACCGCCAGTCGGAGACCCCGGCCCCCATGCCGCCCTGGATGATGCAAGGTTGCCAAGCCATCGTGGGCACTAGTCTGGCACCGGGGCCGCAGCGCGATTGTCAGAGTTTTGTATTGTTCCCGGCTCGCCCGTTGGTGGGCGCGGACTCCAGCGCGCCTGCCCGGCCCGGCTGGAGCAGCGCCGGGCCGGTGCGGCGCGCGTCCCGCTTGTGCTCACGCCGACTCGCGGGCCCCGGGGCCCCAAGTCGGCGCTGCGCTTCGATCGCCGCTTGGGCAATACTGGAAGCCGTGAGGATTTCGCCCACCCTTCCCTTCCCCGCGCTGCTGCTGGGGCTGGCGCTGGGCGCCGCCGCCTGCCGCAGCGCGCCCGCGCCCGCGCCGGCGCCGCCCACCCGCGACGTCGCCACCGAGTACGACCTCATTTACGCCATCGCCAACGGGCGCATGAGCACCGCCCCCAGCCCCTTCCTGGTGGCCACCCTGCGCCGCCTGCATCCCCCGCCCGGCGCCACCGCGCTCGACATCGGCGGCGGGGCGGGGCGCAACTCGCTCTACCTGGCGCGCCGGGGCTATCGCACCACCGACCTCGACGTCTCGCACATTGGCCTCGACCTGGCCCGCCAGCAGGCCGCGGCCGAGCGCCTGCCGGTGGCCACCGTGGCGCAGGACGTCAACACCTTCGACTTCGGCCAGGCGCGCTGGGACCTGATCGCGCTGGTGGATTTCCCCTTCCCCTACCGCGCGCTGCTGCCCAAGATCGCCGCCGGGCTGAAGCCGGGCGGGGTGGTGGTGATCCAGGCGGTGGCGGTGGGGCAGCCGGGAGCGGAGTCGCCCGACCACGTGCTGCACTACACCTATATGGACCGCCGCGACCTGGCCGCACCCTTCGCCGGCTTCCAGGTCCTGCACGACGAGCAGGGCGAGCAGCCCACGGTGTGGGGCGTCCAGGCGCTGATGCTGCGCTTCGCCGCCCGCAAGCCTTGACTCCGCAAGCCTTGACTACAATGGACGGGCCATGCCAGCAGAGTTGAAAACCGCCAGCGAGGGCGAGCGCCGCCGCCGCGCAGCGATGCGCTTCATCGTCACCCTGGGGGTGGTGAGCCTGTTCGCCGACATGACCTACGAGGGGGCGCGCTCCATCGTCGGCCCCTACCTGCAGACGCTGGGGGCGAGCGGCTTCGAGATGGGGCTGGTGGTGGGGCTGGGGGAGATGTGCGCCGCCAGCCTGCGCTACTTCACCGGGCGGCTGGCCGACCGCACCCGCGCCTACTGGGGGCTGGCCATCGCCGGCTACGCCGTCAACCTGGTGGTGGTGCCGGCGCTGGCGTTCGTGGGCAACTGGCAGATGGCGGCGCTGCTGGTGATCGCCGAGCGCACCGGCAAGGCGCTGCGCGGCCCGGCGCGCGACGTGCTGCTGTCGGAGGCCACCGGCGAGGTGGGGCACGGCTGGGGCTACGGCATCCACAGCGCCATGGACCAGACCGGGGCGGTGCTGGGGCCGTTGTGGGTGGCGCTGGCGGTGGAGCGGGCGCACGGCTTCCGCCAGGCCTTTGTGCCGCTGCTGCTGCCGGCGGCGGCGGCGCTTACCGCCCTGCTGGTGGCCAAGGCGCTGCATCCCAGCCGCGGCGGCGCCGCCCCCACGCCCGCCACCATCGTGCTGCCGCAGGTGTTCTGGCTCTACGCCATCGCCGCCGGCCTGTTGGCCTTCGGCTATCTCGACTTCCCTTTCTTCGCCTACTTCTGGGTCAAGCACGCCCTCTTCCACGATCCGGTGGTCCCGGTGCTCTACGCCGGCGCCATGGGCTGCGAGGGTGCGGTCGGGCTGGCGCTGGGCCGCCTCTACGACCGCTGGGGCATCGCCACGCTCAGCGCCGCCACCTTGGTCTCGCTGCTGGCGCTGCCGCTGGGCTTCCTGGGAGGGCCGCCGGCGGCGCTGGCGGCGATCGTCTGCTGGGCGGTCGGCACCGGGGCGCAGAGCGCCTGCCTGCGCTCCGGCATCGCCCAGGTGGTCTCCATGAACAAGCGCGGCTCCGCCTTCGGCACCTTTCACGCCATCTGGGGCGTGAGCTGGTTTCTCGGCAGCGCGCTGCTGGGCCTGCTGCTCGACCGCGACTTGGCGGCCATGATCGCGGTCGGCATGGCGGCGCAGGCGATGGGCGCGCTGCTGTTTCTGCTGCTGCGCCGCCCGCTGGCGCGGGCGCGCGCCCTGCCCTAGCGCGCCGGCTGGGGAATGCGCTTGCGGCCGGCCAGCTCGGCGTCGGTCTGGAGCAGGTTGAGGCGGATGAAATGGTCGAAGAACCCCCAGCCGCCGTACTGCGCCTGGAACCGCGGCCGCAGCGCCGCCGCCAGCACATCGCCGCTGAGGCCGCGGGCGCGCGCCGCCGCCACTTGCGTGCGCAGCGCCAGCACATAGCCGCGGAAGGCGGCTAGGTCAGCGGCGTGGCCCACCTCGCCGTGGCCGGGCACGAAGGTGGCGCGCCGCGCCTTGGGCCACGCCAGCAGCTTCGCCAGGCTGTCCAGCAGCGGGCCGGTGCTGGCGTCAACCAGGTTGGGCAGCGAATGGCACCAGAACAGGTCGCCGGTGAAGACCACCCCGGTGCCCGCCACCAGCACCGCCGAGTCGCCGCCGGTATGGCCCGGCAAGGCGCGCACGAGCAGCCGCCGCCCGCCCAGCGCGATCTCGATGCCATGCACATAGGTCACGTCCGGGGCGCGCAGCCCCTGCACCCACGCCCGCTGCGCCGGGGTGGGGACCGGAGCAAAAAACTTCAGGTTCTCGCTGTGGATCCAGGCCGGCACGTTGCGCTGCGCCAGGATGACGGCGCCGGCGTTGGCGAAGACCTGGTTTCCGGTGACGTGGTCAATGTGGTAGTGGGTGTTGATGACGTAGCGCACCGGCAGCGCGGTCTGGCGGCGGATGGCGGCCAGCAGTTGGCGCGCGGCGTTGGCGTCCTGAAAGGTGTCAATCACCGCCACCGCGCGCGTGCCGACCACGAAGCCGGCGTTGGACCCGGCGCCGCTGCCGGCGACGCCGATGGCGGCGAAGACCCCGGGCGCGACCGGGTGCAGGGTGAAGTAGCGCTGGGCGGCGGGGCGCTGCGCCGCCGCCGCCGCCAGCAGGCAGAGGGTCAGGGCAAGCCGGCACCGGCGCAGCGTCCGCATCAGCAGGGATTATAGCCCGGGGCCGGCCGCGCCGGAGGGCGGCCGGCCCAGCCGCGCCGCCAGCGCCAGGGCCCGCTGGCGCAGGGTGAAATCGGCGTCGGCGCCCGCCAGCAGGCTCAGCAGCGGCGCCAAGTCGGCGGCGGCGGCGGCGCGGTGGCCCAGCGCCCAGTCGTCGCGGGCCAGCCAATAGTAGGCCGCCTGCGCCCGCGGCTGCGGCTCCCAGCCCAGCAGCCCCTGCGGCGCGATCACCTTGCGGTACCAGAGCGCGGCCTGGCGCAGGTGCCCGGCCCGCTGGTCGGCATGGGCGATGGCCTCGACGGTGAGGAAGGCCACCGCGCTGCCAGCCGCCGGGTCGGGCAGCCCGAACCGCGCCAGGCCCTGCCCCGGGTGGCCCTGCGCCACCGCGATCTCCCCCTGCAGCAGGCGCAGGTAGGCGGTGTCCTGGGGCTTGTTGGCGGCGGCCAGCGGGGTGATGGCGGCCAGCAGTTGCCGCGCCCGGTCCTCCTCCCCCAGCCGCGCCCACTCCTGCCCCAGCAGCGACCCGAAGGCCACCCGCGAGGAGAGGTGCGCCCAGTCGCTGCCCGCCGCCGCCAGCTCGCGCTCCGCCCCGGCGCGGTCGCCGCAGGCGGCCGCGATCTGGCCCAACAGCAGGTGGCTGCGCGCGGTGCGCAGCGCATCCGGACGGATGGCCGCCTGCATCCCCGCCAGCGCCTGCGCCCGGGCGTTGGCCGCCCGCCCCTGCCAAAACTCCAGCCGCGCCAGCGAGGTCAGCCCGGTCGCGCGCCACTCCGGGTTTTGCAGCAGCAGGTCGAAGGCCGCCGCCGCCTGGCTCAACTGCCCCGCCCGCACCAGGGTGAAGCCGTACTCGCGATTGGTGTCGCCGGCGAACTGCCAGTGCGGATCGAGCGCGAACGCCCGCCGGTAGGCCCGCAGCGCCGCCTGGTTGTCGCCCAGGTCCATCTCCGCCGTCGCCATCTCGATGTAGGCGTGGGCGTCGTCGGGCGCCACCCGCAGCACTTGCCGGTACACCCCCAGCGCCTCCGCCGCGCGCCCGTGCAGCCGCAGCAGGTGGGCGTAGTCGTTCAGCATGTCCCAGTCGTCGGGGTACTGCCGCAGGTAGTCCTGATAGAGGGTCAGCGCCCGGGGGAACTGGCCGGTGTCGTCGGCGTAGCTGGTGGCGATGAGCAAGCGCTCGCGGTCGGTGAGCCGCTGCGGGGAGGCCAGCGCCTGCGCGTACTGCGCCTGGCAGGCCGAGCGCGCGTCGAAGACGTAGCTGCAATCGGCCTCCGCCAGCGCGGCGTGGGCCATGGCGAAGTGCGGGTCGTCGGCCAGCGCGGCGCGGTAGAGGGTCACCGCCTGCGGAAACCGCCCCCGGTCCCACTGCTGCTGCCCCGCGGCGTAGTCCTGCAGCGCCGCCAGCGAGGCGGTGGTCACCTGCGGCAGCGGCCTGCTGGCGGCCTCCACCTGGAACAGCGACTCGCCCAGGTCGCGCCGGATGGCGTCGGCGATCTGGCCCAGCTTGTCCAGAATCTCCCCCTGGCCGTGGGCGCGCTGGCTGTAGGAGCGCACCGTGGCCCCGCTGGCCGGATCAATCAGTTCGGCGGTGAGGGCATACTCCTGCCCGGTGCGGGTGATGCCCGGCGCGATCAGGGCGCGGATGCCCTCGCGCCGGCAGATCTCCCGCCCCAGCGCCGGGGTGATGCGGGCGTGGGCGGGCTGGTCCATCAGCCGCAGCACCGCCGGCAGCCGGTCGCGGGGAAACACCAGCGCCCGCCCGGATTGCTCCAGGCTCACCGCCAGCGCCCCGTCCAGCGCCCGGTCCAGGCGCGCGTCCCCGGTCTGGTTGTCCATGTCGGCGATCAACACCGAGTCGCGCGGGCGGAAGGCCATCACCGCGCGGTAGCGAAACAGCCCGACCGCGGCCGCCGCCGCCAGCGCCAGCCCCGCCGCCCCCGCCCAGGCCCAGCCCCGCCAGCGCCGCCGCCGCCCCGGCACCGCCCCGGCCGCCGCCTCGGCCGCCGGCGCCGCCGCTGCCGGCGCTGCCGGCACCACCTCCCTCACCGGCGCGATCCAGCGGTAGCCCCGCCGCGGCACCGTCTGCAGGTAGCGCGGCCGCTCCGCCGAGTCCCCCAGCGCCTCGCGCAGCTTGCGCACCGCCGTGTTCAGCCCGTCCTCGAAGTCCAGGAACGTCTCCGCCGGCCACAGCTCCTTGTGCAGCTCCGGGCGCGACACCAGCTCCCCCGGGTGGCGCAGCAAGAACTGCAGCAGCCGCAGCGGCTTGTCCTGGATGTGGACGCGGACCCCTTGGCGAAGCAATTCCCCGGTGCGCGGATCCAGTTCGAAGCGCCCGAAGTGCAGCCGGGATGGCGACGGTGCTGCGCCCATGCGGTCATCCTGCGCGGCCAAGTGACCGCAGCTTAGCACAGATAAAACGCCATTGCTACTCCCGCAAGGGGATAGCAGGCCAGCCCGAGTTCAGACGCGATTCAGCCGCAGTTCATCCCGCCGTCCGGCTGGCGAGTTAGCCTGGCCGGCGCCCCCCTCAGCGCCCCGCCCCGCCCGGACGCTTGGGCGGCAGCAGGCTGCCGATGTTCTCCCACACCAAAAAATGCCGCTTCAGCGGGATGGCCCCGTGGCGCGCGTAGAACCGCCGCGCGTCGGCATTGGCCGGGCTGACGTCCACGCACACCCGCAGCGCGCTCTGCGCCACCAACCAAGTGGCCAGCATGCGCAGCAGCGCCAGCCCGATGCCGTGCTGGCGGTACTCCGGCAGCACGTTGATCCACTCCAACTCGGCTTGGCAGTCGAAGTGGCGGCTGAGGTGGCCCGCCACGAAGCCGACGCTCATGCCCTCCGCCGTGGCCAGATAGGCCACCCGCGGCCCCAGCGCCTGGTCGGGGTGGTAGGTGCGGTCGAGGTAGCCGCCGATGCGCTCGTTCCAGTAGTCCTCGCTGCCGCCGTCGTAGGTCCGGATGCGCGCCATGTCCGGCACGTCGCCCTTGCTGGCCTGCCGATAGCGGCAGACGAAGGTGGATTCGGGGGAAGCCATCAGCCGCAGTCTAGCAGCAAGGCCGCGCCGCCAGCGGCCTGCCCGCCGCCCCGCATCTTTCTGGGCACGGCTGCGCCCGCTCAGGCGCCCGGCGGCATGTGGGAGGCCAGCCGGGTGAAGTCCTCCCAGACATACCAGTGCCGCTTCAGCGGCACCGCGCCATGGCGGGCGTAGAAGCGCCGGGCGTCGGCGTTGACCGGACTGACATCCACGCACACCCGCCGCGCCCGCTGCATCGCAAACCACGACGCCAGGAAGCGCAGCAGGGTCGTCCCGATCCCCTGGTTGCGGTAATGGGGCAGCACGCTGATCCAAGCCAGCTCCCCCGCGCAGTCGAAGCGGCCGGTGAGATGGCCCGCGGCAAAGCCCACCACCTCGTGGTTGTCATTGGAGGCCACATAGCCCATGCGCGGCCCCAGCGCCTCTTCCGGGTTGATGACGCGGTCGAAGTAATTGCCCAGGTGCGAGATCCAGTAGTCTTCCGACCCCAAGTCGGTGCTGCGGATCAGCGCCATGGCCGGCACGTCGCTGCGGTCGGCTTGGCGGTAATGGTAGGCGATCAAACCCGACATTAGCGGCAGCATAGCAGGACTAGGGGAATCCGGCCACCCCGCCGCCAGTGGCGTTCATGGTTCGCGCAGCGCGATCAGCGGGTCCACCCGGGTGGCGTGCCGGGCCGGCACCAGGCAGGCGATGGCGGCCATGGCGGCCAGCACTAGGCAGATGGCGGCGTAGGTCGCCAGATCGCCCGGGCTGATGCCCAAAATCAGGCTCTGCAGCCCGCGCGCCAGCAGGTAGGCCACCGGCAGCCCCAACGCGAACCCCCAGGCCAGCATCCCCGCCCCGCGGCGCAGCACCAGGCCCAGGATGGCGCCCTGGGAGGCGCCCAGCGCCCGCCGGATGCCGAACTCGTGCACGCGCTCGCTCACCAAAAAGGCCATCACCCCGTAGACCCCGATGGCGGCCAGCACCAGCGCCAGCACCCCCGCCACCGTCAGCATCACCGCCACGTAGGCGAGCCCGATGCTGGCGTCGTGGATGGACTCGGCCAGCGACATCACCTGGTACAGCGGCTGTTGCGCGTCCACCGCCGCCACCGCCCGCCGCGCCGATCCCCCCAGCGCGGTGACGTTGCCCCCGCCCGCCCCGCGCAGCAGGAAATAGGCCGAGGAGAAGGCGGCCTGCGCCGCCGGGCGGTAGAGGGTGTACTCCGGGTTGGTGTCGCCCCAGGCCCAGGTCACGTCCGCACTCACCCCCACGATCGTCAGCCAGCGGCTGCTGGCGGCGTCGCCGCCCACCTTGACGTGCTCGCCGATCGGGTCCCGGCCGGGAAAGTAGCGCTGCGCCAGCCGGCGGCTCACGATCGCCACCGCGGGCGCGTCGGTGCCGTCGGAGGCGGTGAAGCCGCGGCCGGAGAGCAGCGGAATCTGCAGCAGGGCGAAGAAGTTGGGGCTGATCGCCTGCACCACGGCATAGCGCTTGCGGCTGGCGTCGGCGATGGGGCGGCCCTCGATGCTGAAGCCGCTCTCGCTGAGGTTGTTGCCCAGCGGCAGGAAGCTGGCGGTGCCGGCGGCGGCGACCCCGGGCAGCGCGCCCAGCTTGGCCAGCGCCTGCTGCCAGAAGGCGGCGCGGGCGCTGGGCTGGGCATACTGCGGAATCTTGGGCAGGTCGGCGGCGGCGGTGAGCACACTCGCCCCCTGGAAGTTTTGGCCGGCGTTCAACAGCACGGCAAACCCCTGGACCATCAGCCCCGCCCCCACCAGCAGGATGAGCGCCAGCGCGATCTGCACCACCACCAGCGCGCTGCGCAGCCGGCGGCGCGAATGCCCGATCGCCCCGCGCCCGCCCTCCTTCAGCGTGGCGTTGAGGTCGGGCCGGGAGGCGTGCCAGGCCGGCGCCACCCCGGCCGCCAGCCCCGCCAGCAGCGCGATCCCCAAGGTGAACAGCAGCGCCGTGCTGTCCAGCTGAATGCGGCTCCAGCCCCCGATCCATTGCGCCACGTCGGCCGGCATGTAGGCCAAGATCAGCCGGATCGAGACCGCCGCGAAGCCGGTGCCCACCACCGCCCCGCCCAGCCCCAGCAGGATGTTCTCGGTCAGCAGTTGCCGCAGCAGCCGCCCCCGCCCCGCCCCCAGCGCCGTGCGCAGCGCCAGCTCGTGGTTGCGCCCCAGCGCCCGCGCAAACTGCAGGTTGGCGACGTTGGCGCAGGCGATCAGCAGCAGGAACCCCACCGCCCCCATCAAGAGGAAGACGTAGCTGGCGGTCTCGTTGCCGATGATGCGCTGCGCCAGCGGCTGCACGTGGATCCCCCAGCCGCGGTTGGTCGCCGGGTAGGCGGCGTCGGTGCGCTCCACGATCGTCCGCAGCTCCGCCGCCGCCGCTCCCGGCGCCACCCCGGCCCGCAGCCGCCCGATGACGTGCAGGAAATGGTCGCTGCGGTCCTGGCGCTGCGCCGGGGTGAGCGCCAGCGGCAGCCACAGCTCCGCCGTCTGCGGCATCACCGCCTCCGGCCCCAGGATGCCGACCACGGTGTAGGCCTCCTGGTTGAGCTCCACCGTCTGCCCCACGATGTCCGGCCGCGCCCCGAACTGGTGCTCCCACAGCTCCCGGCTGAGGATGGCCACGCGCTCGTGCCCGGGCTGGTTCTCCGCCGGCAGGAAGGTCCGCCCCCGCAGCGGCGGCGCCGGCAGCAGCGCGAAAAACTGGCTCGAGACCCGGGCCCCGGTCACCATCGCCGGCGTGCCCGCCCCGCGCAAGTTGAACTGGTCGTAGCGGTAGGCCGCCATCGCCGCGAACGCCTGCGCCTGTTGCCGCCAGGCCTCGTAGTTGAAGCCCGAGACGTTGTTGGTGGCGGTGGGCGGGCTGTGGGGCGGCACCTCGCTCAGGTCCAGCACCCGGCCCAGGTGGGCATAGGGCAGCGGATGCAGCAGGATGCCGTTGGCCACGCTGAAGATGGCGGTGTTGGCGCCGATGCCCAGCCCCAGCGCCAGCATGGCGATCAGGCTTGCCCCCGGCGCCTTCAGCACCAGCCGCAGGCCAAACTTGAGGTCGCTCCAAAACATAGTCGCCCCTGGGGATGTACTACGCCGCCGCACGCTGCCGGTTCAGGAAGATTCAGCCCTGGGGGGCGAAGATCGCCGCCAGCTCCAGCGCCCAGCCGGGCAGCAGCTCGGGCTCTTGCAGCACCGTGGCCGCGCCCACGCCGCCACCCCCATGCCGATGGGCCAGGCCCAGCTTTGGATATAGCAGCCACACCGCGCCGCTGCCCGCGGCAAGGTACTGCTGCACTTTCTGCAGCAGGGCGGCGGCCCGGTCGTTGTCGGAGACCACCTCAAACACCACATCCGGCGCCAGCGGAATCGGCACCTGCTGGCGATACTCGGGGCGGAAGCGCGCCGCCGCCAGGAAGGCCACATCCGGCCGGCGCACGGTCGCCGACGACAACTGGAAGTCGGTTTCGCTCGTGACCTCGCCCATCCGGCGCGGTTCCACAAAGGCGCGCAGGTGGGCGTTGAGCCGGTCGCGGATCTCGTTGTGGCTGAACGTGGTGGAGGGCGACACGATCAGTTCCCCCTCGCTCAACTCGTACTGCGCCCCGTCGGGCTCGTCGAGCGCCTGGTAATCGGCGACGCTGAACAGGGTCTTGGCCCCCATGGCTGCGACTCCCCCGCTTCGAGGTTAGCACGGCCGTTGCCGCGATGCGGTAAGCTGGGGGGCTATGAAGACCCCTGCTTGGCTGTTGCTGGCGGCCTGCGCGCCCTTGGCGCTGGCGGCGCAGTCGCCGCTCCGCCTCAAGGTCAGCGCCAAAACCGTGACCTGGGGACATTACTGGGCCCAAGACAAGCCGGTGCTCACCATCCGCCCCGGCCAGACCGTGGTGGTGGACACCCTGCTGACCAATAGCCCCATCGGCCTCAGCCGCGCCGGCGTACCCCAGAACCAGATCGAGGCCACGCTCAAGGAGGTCTACGCCGACGTCCCCCGCGCCGACCGCGGCCCCGGCGGCCACATCCTCACCGGCCCCATCTACGTCGCGGGGGCCGAGCCCGGCGACACCCTGGCGGTGCACATCCTCAAGATCACCGGCCGCATCCCCTACGCCTACAATGCCTTCGGCCCCCGCAGCGGCTTCCTGCCCGAATACTTCCCCGGCCAGCACCAGATGAAGATCATCCCGCTCGACTGGAAGACAATGCTGGCCCACTTCGCCCCCGGCATTGACATCCCCATGCACCCCTTCTTTGGCAGCATGGGCGTCGCCCCGCCGCTCGCCGACGGCAAGCACAGCTCGGTCCCGCCCGACCTCATGGGCGGCAACATGGACAACAAGGACCTGGTGGCGGGCTCGACCGTCTACTTCCCCGTCTTTACCCCCGGCGCGCTCTTCTACGTCGGCGACGGCCACGCCGGCCAGGGCGACGGCGAGATTGACATCACCGCGCTCGAGACCTCGCTCGAAGGCACCTTCCGCTTCGAGCTCATCAAGCACACCCACCAGAGCTGGCCCCGCGCCGAGACCCCCACCGAGTACATCAGCATGGGCTTCAACCGGGACCTGGTGGCCGCCACCAAGCAGGCCACCGAGCAGATGATCGATTTTCTCGCTGCCACCAAGGGCCTCAGCAAGCAGGATGCCTATATGCTCTGCAGCGTGGCCGGCAACGTCCACATCACCGAGCTGGTGGACCAAAACGTCGGCGTGCACGTGCTGGTGGCTAAAAGCCTCTTCCACTAGCGCGGTGCCACGATGGTGGGCGCGGGCCCCAGCGCGCCTGCCCGGCCCGGCTTTAGCAGCGCCAGGCCGCCCGCACCCCGAACCCTCGCGCCGTCTCCGCACTCTCACCCATCCCCGCTCCCACTGTCCACTGTCCACCGTCCACTGTTCACTAACGGCCCTCCGGCCGCACCAGCGAGTAGAGGAACAACAGCACCCCGGCCAGCACCAAAGGGCAGCCGACCAGCAGGAAGGCCACAAACGCCAGCGGGTGGATCTTGAGCAGGCTCAGGGCCTGCACCAGCAGCCCGGCCACCACCAGGCTGCCGGCCAGGCGAATGCGCAACTCGATGGGTTGGGGGGCCATGGTCAGTTCTCCGGCTTCCAAAAGCTGGCGTCGTGGAGCGTGTCCACCGCATGCACGGTGTCGTGGCATTTGCTGGTCATGCAGGAGAGGCGGTCGGCCTTGATGTCGGCCATCTCGGTGGGGGTGCGGTGGTGGGCGCGTTCCTCCTCGAAGGTGCGCGCGCCCAGGTGGCAGTGCAGGCACTCGCGGTTGTTGAAGGGCACATAGAGCCGTATCTTGTCGGGGGCGGGTATGGTCCCCAGGTACTCCACCTCCAGATGGTGCAGCCCGCGCAGCTTGGAGTGCACCGTGCCAAACAGGGTGTAGTCGGTATGGCAGGTATAGCAGGCGTGGTCGCGCGGCACAAAGCGGTTTTGGAAGTGGACGGCGGGGATGTAGCTGGGGTCGTCCACGTAGAGGCTGTGGCCGTAGTCGGACATGACGTGGCAGGAGAGGCAGAACTGGGTGCTCTCGGCGAGCTGCATCTGCTGGTTGAAGCCGCTCCACACCGCCAGCGTCGGCAGCAGGAACAGCGCCACAAAGGCCAGCACCTTGCCCGCCGGGGCGCGCGTCAGCTCGGCGCGCATGGTGACCAGCAGCGCCAGCACCAGGGCAACGGCGATCAGGGCGACAACCAGGGCGGTGGCGAGGCTCACGGGCTCCCTCCGGCGGCTACGGCTTGGCGAACGTGCGCACGTACTTCACCAGGTCGGCGATCTGTGCCGGGGTGAAGTCGCCGGCGAAGCCGTCCATGTTGGGCTTCTTGCCCTTGGCGATGACCTGCGCGATCTGGGCGTCGGTGAGCTTTTGCACCGCGGCTGAGCTCAGGTCCTTGACCTTGAGCTTGCGCCCCTTCATGGTGTGGCCGGCGCCGTCGTTGCCGTGGCAGATGGCGCATTTGTGCTGGTACAGGTCCTCGGCGCCCTGGGCGCGGGCGCGCGGCGCCAGCGCCCCCGTGCCCAGGACGGCGGCGATCAGCGCGGCCAGTGTGTATTGGCTTGGGGTCATGGTGGGAGATCTTCCTGCGGTCACATGGTGAAGCGGATGCTGAAGTCGGCGTCGCTGGCGTCGAAGTTCTGCCCCCCCAGCGCCGCCAGCCCGGCCGGGCTCTGGTTGCCGTGGGTGAAGTAGTTGTACATGCGCCAGTCCACCCGGTAGGCGACATGCGGGGTCATGGCATAGTTCAGCGAGAGATAGGGCTGCTGGTAGTTGAAGCGCAGCGGGCCCCACGGGGTCAGCGGGTTGAGGAAGTTGCCCAGCGGCGCCCCGCTGAGGTTGAAAAACAGCGGCACCCCGTTGACGAAGCTGCTGGCCACGCCGAAGCGCAGCGTCAGGCTCTCCAGCGGCTGCGCCATCAGGTCGGCGTTGACGAAGTGCGACTTGTCGGAGTAGGTGGAGAGCGAGCCCAGCCCCACCGGCGAGCCGGCGATGGGGCAGGCGCTGGTGCCGGCCGCGGCCGGGGTGAAGGCGTAGCACACCAGCGCCTGGGTGTAGGTGTTGTTGTAGTTGTAGCTCAGCTCCAGGGCGAAGCTGGAGCGGGGCGAGAGGGTGGCGGCGAAACCGAGGTTGCGGTTGTGGTTGCGGTTGTTGACCTCGGCCACGTTGTCGCGGCTCTCCAGCGCGTCGCCGCTGGCGTTGAGCTGCAGCCAGGCGATGGGCTGGTATTGCACCCGGGCGGTGTAGTGCTGCCACTGCCGCGGGGTGATGCGGGTGTAGGCCTGGTCGGCGGTGAAGGCCTCCACCCCGGCGTTGATCCGCAGTTGCGGCGTGGGCCGGGCCCAGGCGCTGGCCAGCGCCGAGTTGCCGTGGATGGCCACCGCCTGCAGGTGGCTGGCGTCGCTGGCCGCGGTCTGCCCGCTGAACACCACCGCGCCGTCGGCCTGCAGCGCGCAGCCCGCCGGCAGCGACGCCGGGAAGGTGCCCCCCTTGGGCAGGGCGCAGTCGCCCCGCGCCGCCGCCAGCGCCCCCGTCGCCCCGCCCGGATCGAAGGTCTCGGCGGCGTAGTCCACCGCCGCGTAGTCGTAGATCGAGCGGTAGGTGTAGCGGTAGCCCACCTGCCCGCCCCAGCGCTGCGATGGGTTGTAGCCGAGCTGCACCGTCTCCGTCGCCAGGTTCTGCCCCAGGTACTCCAGCGCCGTGCCCTGGGCCGCGTCCGCCGGCGCCGAGGCGCTGTGCTGCGGGCAGGTGGCGGCGGTGTAGGGCGCCGGACAGGTCGCCGCCGAGAACACCGCCGCCGGCGTCAGCAGCGTGATCGCACCCCCGCCCTGCGCGAATTGGTTCACTGCCGCAAAGCCGAACTGCGTCGGCAGCCGGAAGGAGTTGTAGCTGCTGTCGTCGCTCAGCCGCAGCTTGGGGGTGATCTGGTACACCGCCGCCAGGTCGCCGTCCACCAGCACCCGCTTGGCCCGGTCCTGCCCGCTGGTGGTGTTCCCCAGCGCCCCCAGCCGCGTGTTCAGCCCCGCCCAGGCGGTGCTGCTGTTGGCCGCCGAGTTCACCCCCGAGCTGTAGCTGAACAGGCCCTCCAGCGCCAGCTTGCTGAAGTAGCCGCTCTGGAACCCGAACTGTTCGGTGGGCATGGTCAGCCGCGGGCGCTGGTCGCCGGTATAGGAGATCAGCCCCTGGCAGGCGGGGTTGGCGGTGGGCGGCGTGGTGGCGGCGTTGGCGATCGGCGCCGCGCACGGCGTCCCGCCCCCGGTGTTGAACACCACCCCCAGGTCCAGCGGCGTCCCGTTGGAAAGCTGGTACAGCAAGTTCTGGTCCTCGATGGCGGTGTCGCCTTTGGTGTGCTGCACCACCTCGGTGAAGCTCACCCGCGTGCGCCGCGCCACCAGGTAGTCGAAGCCGGCGCGGTAGAGGTCGGTGGAGGTGGCATAGCCCTGGAACAACTGCGTCGTGGTGCCCACCTCCGCCACGGCGGGCGCCATGGACGCCCCCACCGTGGTGAACGAGGGCCCGCTCTCGGCCAAGTGCGAGTACCCCAGCCGGATGTGGAACCGCCCCTCCGGCAGCAGCGTCAGGTGGTAGTCGCCCATCCGCCGCGCGTAGTCCAGATTGTGCAGCGCCGTGGTCACCGGCAGCGCCGGATTCGAGCTGGCCGGGTTGAGCGGGTTGGCCAGCAGGTTGTAGCCAAAAAAGTAGCGGTCGTGCCGGTAGGTGCCGTCGAAGCGGTACCAGCGCCCCTTCGCCGCCTGCAGCCGCACCACCGTGTTGGGGTCGCCCCCCAGCCCGAAGCCCGACAGCGAGAAGCTGTCGAACAGCCCGCCGGCGGGCTGCAGCGACCGCATCCCCAGGCTGAAATCGTACAGCCGCGCCCCCGACTGCAGGTTCACCAGGGTGTCGTAGTTGCTGGCGCTGCCGTTGTAGACCGCGCTGCGGGCGCCCACCGCCGTGGACTCCTGCACGTTGTAGCCCCGCCAGTTGATGCCGCTGCTGGGCTGCAGCTCCTGCCCCGCCGCCGCCAACAACAGGCCGCAGGCGCACAACCCCAGGCGGACAATTCGGCCACTCGCAAGTTTGTGGGTTGGGGACATGGGATCACCGCGTGAACGCCGGGTCGAGGTTCGACCCGTGGATTTGGGTGTGGCACAGGGTGCAAGCCTGGAACTGCGTGGCTTGATTGTGGAAGCTGGGCGTGCCCGGCGCCCCGCTGAAGCTGGAGGCGGTGTGGCACTGCAGGCAGAGCTGGTTGACGTTGGCCACCGTCATCAGGTGCGGGTTGGGCGAGCCGTGCGGGCTGTGGCAGTCCAGGCAGCCCTCCGTCTTCACCGGCTCGTGCTCGAACACGAACGGCCCCTGCTTGTCCTCGTGGCAGGTGAAGCACACCAAGTCCTGCGCCGCCGCGGTGCGCAACTGGGTGGGGATGAAGCTGCCGTGCGGATTGTGGCAGTCCGAGCAGCGCACCAGCCCCTCGTTGACGCGGTGGTGGAAGGGCAGGTTGAACTGCGCCTTCTGCGCCAGGTGGCACTGGTAGCACAGCGCCGGCTGCGCCGCCCGCAGCAGCGTGCGCACCGTCTGGGCGGCGTGGATGCTGTGGCAGCTCAGGCAGACCACCTTGTTGTCGGCGTGGGTGGAGTGGGCGAAGTGCTCGGTCTCCCGCCGCCCCTGGTGGCACCCCAGGCAGGGCTGGCTGTCGAGCACCTCGGCCGAGCCCGGCGCGAAGCTGCCGATGGGATGCTGCCGCAGCCCCGCCTCCACCGCCGCGTCGCTGCCCCCCGCCGCCTCCATCGCCGCCACGTGGGCCTGGCCCGGCCCGTGGCAGGCCTCGCAGCCCGCCACCTGCGGCCGCCCCGCCTGCCGCTCCGCCGCCAGCACCGCCCCCGCCGCCGCGTGCGGGTTCGCCTGGAAGCTGTGGGTGCGCTCGGTGTGGCAGGAGCGGCAGGCCGCCGCCCCCGCGTATCCCGCCGGCAGTGCCGCCGGCTTCTGCTGCGCCGCCAGCGCCGCACTCAGGAACAACATCCCAACTGCAACCGCCCCTCGCCCAGAACATCCGGTGGCTTTTCTCATTCGACCGCCCCCAGCCACAGTATTGGATCATCGCGCGATGGGTTGTCAAGTTATTTTGGCAAATCAAACAAATATGACGGCGATGAGCAATTTCCGCACTCCTCTTGGGTGAAAACCCACACGCCGCTGTTATCCCGTGTTATCCCCGCGCGCCCGCCTTGGGGAAAAGCACGCAGCCCCGCCTCCTTGCCAGGATGCCTGTTATCTAGGGCTTGGCCATGGGTCCAAGGTGGAGTTGCGCGAAAACGCCCCGCCGCGCCGCCAAATCCCCCAGCATGACGCCCCCCGCAAGGCCGCCCGCCCGCCCGCCCCGGCCTGCGCCTAGTCTGCGCGCAGCGCGGTGAGCGGATCCACCCGGCTGGCGCGCAGCGCCGGCAAGTAGCCCGCCGCGCAGGCGGCCGCCGCCAAGATCGCCGCCGCCCACAACAGCGAAATCGGATCGTAGAAGGCCAAGCCATACAGATGGATCTGGCTCGCCACCGCCTTGGCCCCCGCCAGGCTGGCGGGCACGCCCAGCACCACGCCGAACAACACCAGCAGCAGCGTCTCGCCCAGGATCATGCCGATCACCGCGCCCCGGTCGGCCCCCAGCGCCATCCGCACCCCGATCTCCGGCGTGCGCCGCGCCACCCCGTACGACATCACCCCATACAGCCCGATCGCCGCCAGCAGCAAGGCCAAGCCGCCGAAGAAGCTGCTCAATTTCGCCAGCAGCTTCTGGGTGGTCAACGACTCCCCGATCAGTTCGGTCTCGGGGAGAAAATCCCCCACGCGGACTTTGGGGTCGAGCCGGGTGAGGATTTGCCGCAGTCCGCCGGTCACCGCCCCGCTGCCGCCCGCCGTGCGCACGAAGTAATTCGCTCCGCCCACCGGGTCGCCCGGGATGCCATTGAAAATGTCCAGATAGAAGCGCGGCGGCGTCTTTTCGCCCAGGTCGTTGTACTTGGCGTCGGCGCACACCCCGACCACGGTGTAGCTGGCATGGTTGTCGTCGGGGTAGAGGTCGTGCAGTTGCATGCCCAGCGGGTTGCGCCCGGCGAAGAATTGCTTCTCCATGGTCTGGTTGATGACGGCGTTCTTCACCCCGCTGTCGTCGGCGGCGGTGAAGCCGCGGCCCAGCACGATGGGGATGCCGACCGTCTGAAAATAGTCCGCCGAGACCGAATCGAAGCGCGCCGCGGAAGCCGGCTGGCCGTTGGCAGCCGTGTAGCCCGACACCGCGATGGGCAGTCCCGACTCGCTGTGGGCGAACAGGCCGTCTTCGGTGTAGGCGATGTGCCGCACCCCCGGCGCCGCCGCCGCCTGTTCCAGAAAGCGGTGCAGGAAATTCGGCGCCGCCGCGCCCTTGTACCCCGCGGCGCCCGGATTGATCCCGGAAAACAGCAGATGGTCGGGCTGGAAGCCCAACGCCACGCCCTGCAATTTCTGCAGGCTGCGCACGAACAGCCCCGCCCCCACCAGCAGCACGATCGACAGCGCCACTTGCCCGATCACCAGCACCTTGCCCAGCGGCAGCCCGCCGCGGATGAAGCGCCCCAGCACGTGCCGGCTGCGCCCCGCCCCGCCCCGCCCCTGCGACTGCAGCGTGGCGTTGAGGTTCAGGCGCGACATGCGCCAGGCCGGCACCAGGCCAAACAACACCCCGCTCAGCAGGCACAGCGCGGCGATAAAGCCCAGCACGCGCCCGTCGGGCGACAGGTTGAGGCTGATGCGGTTGTGGGCGGGTGTCACCAGCCCCAGCAGCAGGCGCTCGCCCCACACCGCCAGCAGGGCGCCCAGCAGCCCGCCCAGCACCGACAGCAGCACGCTCTCGGTGAGCAGTTGGCGCAGAATGCGCCCCCGCCCCGCCCCCAGCGCCAGCCGCACCCCCAACTCCTTCTGCCGCGCGGCTGCGCGCGCCAGCAGCAGGCTGGCCAGGTTCACCAGCGCCACCACCAGCACCAGCCCCACCAGCGCCAACAGCGCCAACAGCGGCTCGCCAAACTCGCCCCGCACCCCCGAGGCCCCCTCCGCCCCGCTCGCCAGCCGCAGCTTCTGCGTCAGAATGTCGCGCCGGCTCTGCGCATCGTTGGCCTCGGCCGCCTGCCGCTCGACCGACTGCAAGAAGATCACGTTGCTCGCCGCCTGCGCCTCGGCCAGCGTCACCCCCGGCTTCAGCCGCCCGACCACCTGCAGCCACATCATCCGCGACACCCCCGGCGGATCGTGCAGCCGGTCGCGCCCCGGCCACGCCTCCGCCTGCATGGTGAGCGGCAGCCACAGGTCGGGCGCGTTGCCCACGTTCTCGCCAAAAAAGCCCGGCGGGGCCACGCCGATGACGGTGAAGGGATACCCGTGCAGCCGAAAGCTCCGCCCCACCACCCCCGGGTCCCGCCCGAAGCGGTGGTTCCAGTAGGCGTAGCTCATCACCGCCACCGCATCCGCCCCGAGCTTCACCCCCTCGTTGGCGGCAAAGGTGCGCCCGCGGTAGGCGGAGATCCCCAGCACCGCAAAGTAGTTGGCGCTCACCAGTTTGGCCTTCACCGGCTCCGGCGCCGACGCCCCGCCCCACTCGATGTCGGGCCCCTGCGTGTCGCTCTCGGCCGCCAGCAGGCCGCTGAAAACCTGGTTGTGGTCGCGCAGCGCCAGGTACTCGGAATAGCCCAGCAGCCCCCGCCTCCCGCCCGAGGTGCCGTAGTCGGTCCCCATGTCGGTGGGATCGGTGAGGATGGCCAACTGCCCGGGATGGCTCACCGGCAGCGGCCGCAGCAGGGTGGCGTCCACCAGCGAGAAGATGGCCACGTTGGCGCCGATGCCCAGCGCCAGCGTCAGCAGCGCCACCGCGGTGAAGCCCGGCGCCTTCACCAGCATGCGAACAGCGTATTTGAGGTCGGAAAGCATAGGGCGAACCCGTGAGCTTGGACGCGGGCCTGGGCCCGGGGTTAGCCTCGGTACGGCCACCGCCCGCACCAGGTTCCCGTTAATCGCGGCGCAGGGCTTGCCCGGGTGCGAGCCGCGTGGCGCGGTGGAGGGGGAGCGCACGGGCGCGCAGGCCCACCCCGAGCATTGGTGGGCGCGGGCCCCTCTATAACGACTCCCCCTCTTGTCAAGAGTGTTTTTGAGACACGCCGCCGTCGTCGTCGCGGGTGTGGAAAAGTGGAGCCGCTGTTTGGATCCACTTTTCCATGCCCGG
>Ga0307374_10000293_pt1 | contig 96013 bp, 94 predicted proteins | sample OX3MG_FD_202532 | JGI IMG/M metagenome (GOLD analysis project Ga0307374, IMG submission 202532) | Soil microbial communities from Risofladan, Vaasa, Finland - OX-3 | ecosystem: Environmental > Terrestrial > Soil > Coastal area > Acid sulfate soil | place: Finland: Risofladan, Vaasa | collected...
TTCGTCCCGAGCGGCTGGTTTTTTTACGCAAACCCACTCTACTCGGGATTGGAGGCCGGGGTCGTTATCAGATCAAGCGCGCCTGCCCGGCCCGGCTGTAGCAGCGCCAGGCCGGTGCGGCGCGCGTCCCGCTTGTGAGCCGCCCCGCTGTAGCGGCGCGGGGCGGCGTGCTCGCACCGACATGGGGCCCCGTGGCCCCAAGTCGGCGCTGCGCCTCGCTGGGGCCGCGCCGATTTTGCCAGCGGGCAAAGCGGCGCGACCCCCGCGAGCGGTGGGCCACAGCACCAGCGGGCTATGATGGATGTCCTATGGCGGAGGCGGGGGAGATCAGTCTGCAGTTGGCGGAGGGGCTGGTGGGGGCCGAGGCTCTGCCGGAGGCGGCGCGGCGGGCTGCGCTGCGGCTAGTGCGGGATTGGTGGGGGGTGGCGCGGGCGGGGACGGCGGCGCCGGCGGCGCGGCTGGTGCGGGAGTGGATTGGGGGGCAGGGGGAGAGCGCGCAATGCCGCGTTCTCGGGGGTGGCCGGGCGGCGGCGGCGGCGGCGGCGATGGCCAACGCAGCGGCGGCGCATGGGCTGGAGCTTGACGACCTGCACGCCGGCGCGACGCTGCATCCCGGGGCGCCGATCATCGCCGCCGCGCTCGCGGTGGCGGAACGCGAACACGCCAGCGGGAGGGCGTTTTTGCGGGCGGTGGCCTTGGGCTACGAGGCGGCGCTGCGCATTGGGGAGGCGGTGAACCCCGCGCACTACCGCTATTGGCATCCGACCGGGACGGTGGCGACGTTTGGGGCGGCGGTGGCGGCCGGGTCGCTCCTGGGGCTGAAGGCGGAAGCCATGAACCACGCGCTGGGGACGGCCGGAACGCAAGCGGCCGGGCTTTGGGAGTTCAACTGCGACGGGGCGATGAGCAAGCCGCTGCACGCCGGCAAGGCGGCGTTCAACGGGGTGCTGGCCGCCGATCTCGCCCGCAGCGGTTTCACCGGCGCTGGCCGGATCCTCGAGGGCGCGCGCGGATTCTTCCACGCCACCAGCGCGGCGTTTGACCCCTCGCGCGTGACCGAGGGGCTGGGCCACCATTGGAAGATCGGCGAGACCAGCTTCAAGCTGCACGCCTGCTGCGGACACACCCATACCGCGGCGGATGCGGTGCTGGAGTTGCGCACGGCCGCCGGCGGGGGCGGGCTGCGGGCGCTGGAGATCGCCACCTATGGGCCGGGCTTTGCCATCGTGGCGCAGAGCAACCCGCGCTCGGCGGCGCAAGCGCAGTTCAGCCTGGCCTATGTCGCCGCGGTGGCTTGGCACGAGGGCGCGGTGGGGCTGGCGCAGTTCACCGCGGAGCGCTTTGGCCCCGACGGCGTGCGCGCGCCGGCGCTGGCGGCGCTGCTGCCGAAGATACAGATTACCGTGGCCGACGAGCTCAGCGCGCGCTACCCGCAGGCTTGGCCGGCGCGGGTGCGGGTTCGGCTTGCCGACGGCGCCACCCTCGAGGCGAGCGTGGACCATCCCCGCGGCAGCCCGGAGAACCCGGCCAGCGAGGCGGAATTGGAGAGCAAATTGCGCGGGTTGCTGGGCTGCCCACAGGCTTGGCTGGACAGCTTCGCCGCGCTGCCGCACACTGCCGACATGGCGACTTTCGGACTCGACAGCCAATATGGAAATCAACCCCCGCGCCCATCTGCATAGCGATATCCGCATCTCGGTGCGGGAGCTTTGCCGCGACTTCGACAGCGCCTACTGGCAGAAGGTCGAGGCCGCGGGCGCCTATCCCGACGATTTTGTGGCGGCGCTGACGCGGGCGGGGTGGCTGGCGGCGCTGATTCCGGAGGCCTATGGCGGGGGCGAGCTCAGCTTGGCCGAGGCCTCGGTGATTCTGGAGGAGATCAACCGCTCGGGGGCGAACTCGGGCGCCTGCCACGCGCAGATGTACACCATGGGGACGCTGCTGCGGCACGGCTCGGAGGCGCAGAAGCAGCGCTACCTGCCGGCCCTAGCGCGGGGCGAACTGCGGCTGCAGTCGTTTGCCATCACCGAGCCCACGACCGGCACCGACACCACCAGCACGCGCACGGTGGCGGAGCGCGAGGGCGAGCGCTACTTGATCTCCGGGCAGAAGGTCTGGATCTCGCGTTTGCGCCACACCGACCTGATGCTGCTGTTGGCCCGCACCACGCCGCGGACGGAGGTGAAGAAGAAGACCGAGGGGCTGTCGGTGTTTTTGGTGGAGCTGCCGCGCGATCTGGATTCGACGCCGGGGATCGCGGTGCGGCCCATCCGCAACATGGTGAACCACGAGACCAGCGAGGTGTTCTTCGACCGCTTTCCGGTGCCGGCGGAGAACCGGGTTGGGGAGGAGGGCCAGGGGCTGCGCTACATCCTGGACGGGATGAACGCGGAGCGCATCCTGATCGCCGCCGAGTGCATCGGCGACGGCTTTTGGTTTTTGGACAAGGCGCGGATCTACGCGGGCGAGCGGCGGGTGTTCCAGCGGCCGATCGGGCAGAACCAGGGGGTGCAGTTTCCCATCGCGCGGGCCTACGCCAACCTGCTGGCGGCGGATTTGATGCGCTACGAGGCGGCGGCGCTGTTCGACCAGGGCAAGCCCTGCGGGGCGGCGGCCAACATGGCCAAGCTGCTGGCGGCGGATGCCTCGTGGGAGGCGGCCAATGTCTGCCTGCAGACGCACGGCGGGTTCGGGTTCGCCGCCGAGTACGATGTGGAGCGCAAGTTCCGCGAGACGCGGCTCTACCAGGTGGCGCCGGTCTCGACCAACCTGATCCTGGCCTACCTGGCCGAGCACGTGCTCGGCCTGCCGCGGTCGTTCTAGTAAGATGCCTTTGCGCGGAACGCGAGTGGTGGCGGTGGAGCAGGCGGTCGCGGGGCCCTTCTGCTCGCGCCAGCTCGCCGACCTGGGCGCGGACGTGATCAAGATCGAGCGGCCGGACGGGGGCGACTTCGCCCGCGGCTACGACGGCGCGCTGAACGGCCTCTCGGCCTATTTCGCCTGGCTGAACCGGGGCAAGCGCAGCGTGGCGCTGGACCTGCGAACCGAAGAGGGCCGGCGCGCGCTGGGGACGCTGCTGGGGACCGCCGATGTGTTCGTGCACAACCTGGCGCCGGGGGTGGTGGAGCGCTGGGGCTTTGGGTATGAAGCGCTGCGGGCGCGGCTGCCGCGGCTGATCTGGTGCGGCATCAGCGGCTACGGCCCGGACGGCCCCTACCGCAACCACAAGGCCTACGACCTGCTGGTGCAGGCGGAGGCGGGCCTGATCAGCCTGACCGGGACGCCGGAGGCGCCGGCGAAGGCGGGCGTCTCGGTGGCCGACATCGCCGCCGGCGGCTACGCCTATTCGTCGGTGTTGGCGGCGTTGCTGGGGCGGGCGCGCTCCGGGCAAGGCGAGCGCATTGATATCTCGATGCTGGAGTGCCTGGTGGAGTGGGCGACGCCGGCGCTCTACCTCTACCAGGGGACCGGCGTGGTCGCGGCCCGCGCCGGCATGCGGCACGCCATGGTCGTGCCCTATGGCGCCTATGCCTGCCGCGACGGCAGGGTGCTGCTGGCGGTGCAGAACGAGCGCGAGTGGGAGCGCTTCTGCCGCGAGGTGCTGCGGCGTCCGGAGCTGGCGGAGGCGGCCGCGTACAGGGGCAACGGGGCGCGGGTGGCGCAGCGCGAGGGGCTGGAAGCGGCGATCGAGGCCTGCTTCGCCGAACTGGACCGGGACGAGGTCGAGCGGCGGCTGGAGCAGGCCGGGATCGCCCAGGGAGCGCTGAACGACGTGGCGGCGGTGGTCGGGCACCCGCAGCTCGCCGCGCGCGGGCGCTGGTCGAGCGCCGACACGCCCCAGGGACCGATCCCGGCGCTGCTGCCGCCGCACAACCTGGCCAGCGTATTGGCGCGCGCGCCCAGCCGCCTGGGGCGGGTGCCGGAGCTGGGGGAACACACCGAAGAGGTACTCAGCGAGTTGCTCGGGTTAGAATAGCGGCGATGGCCCCTCCCCTGCGCCTGGAACGCACCCTGCTGTTCGTGCCCGCCAACAACTGGCGGATGATCGAGAAGGCGGCGGCCTCCGACGCCGACGCGGTCTGCCTGGACCTGGAAGACGCGGTGCCGGTGGAGCACAAGGCGGCCAGCCGGGCGGTGGTGGCGCGGGCGCTGCGCGAGCTGGACTTTGGGCCGCGGCTGCGGATGTTCCGCATCAACGGGCTGGACACCGGCTTTGCCTACCGCGACCTGATCGAGGTGGTGGAGGCGGCGGGGGAGCGGCTGGACCTAGTGATGCTGCCCAAGGCCTCGGGGGCGGGGGAGGTGGAGTTTGTGGACCGGCTGCTGACGCAGATCGAGCAGCAGCGGCCGGGCAACACGAGGCCGCCGATCGGGATTGAGGCGCAGATCGAGACGGCACGGGGCTTTGTCTATTGCCGCGAGATCGCGGCGGCTTCGCCGCGGCTGGAGGCGCTGATCTTCGGGGCGGGCGACTACGCCGCCTCGATGCAGATGCCCTCGAGCGGGATCGGGGAGTTCGACGCGCACGATGCGCTCTACCCGGGGCACCGCTGGCACGCCGCCATGCACGCGATCGTCGCCTGCGCGCGGGCGTTCGGACTGCGGGCGATGGACAGCCCGTATGCGGCGTACCGGGACGCGGCCGGGTTCGAGCGCTCGTGCCGGATCGCGCTGGCTCTGGGGTTTGACGGCAAGCAGTGCATCCACCCGGCGCAACTGGAGATGGCACGCAGCGTCTTCACCCCCACCGCCGAGGCGGCCGCCCACGCCGCGCGCGTGGTGGCGGCCTACGAGGAGGCGGCGGCGGCCGGGCGCGGCGCGGTCAGCCTGGATGGCAAGATGGTGGATGCCGCCAACCTGCGGCTGGCGCAGGTGGTGGCGAGGAAGGCCGAACTCTGCCAGCACCGCTGAGAGCGAACCTATGCCCGACGCTTCCCTGCCCCCTCCGGCCTCGACCGCCGGCCGCTGCTATGAAGATTTCGAGGTGGGCGCCGTCCTGCGCCATCCGCTGGGCCGCACCGTGTCGCAGACCGACAACACCTGGTTCACGCTGTTGACGGCCAACACCAACCCCATCCACTTCGACACCCACTACGCGGCGCAGACCGAATTCAAGCGGCCGCTGGTGAACTCCTGCTTCACGCTGGCGCTGGTGACGGGGCTGTCGGTGAACGACGTGTCGCGCAACGCGGTAAACCTGGGCTGGGACGAGGTGCGTATGCCGGCGCCGGTGTTCGAGGGCGACACCATCTATGCCCAGACCGAGGTGCTGAGCAAGCGGGAGTCGAAGACGCGGCCGCACCAGGGGCTGGTGGAGATCCGGACGGTGGGGTTCAAGCAGGACGGGACGGTGGTGCTGACCTACCGGCGGACGATCCTGGTCTACAAGCGCGGGTACGCGCCGCAGATCCCGCAGCCCAAGCTGCAGCAGTCGTAAGCGCCTAGGCGGCGCGGCGGTAGACGGGCTGGGGGCGCTCGGCGAGGCGGCGCATGCGGGTCCAGTCGTACCAGAACTCGCGGCCGCAGTCGAGGCAGGTCACGTGCGGGAGGCTTGCGCCTCCCCTACTCGGGGGCTCCGCCCCCGAGCCGCTGCGGGCGAGGGCGGGGGAAGAACCACCAGCGCGGGGCTCGGGGGTGACGATGGGGAAGCTGAGGTGGTTGTGGGGGCAGCGGAGAAGGCAGAAGCCCATGGCCATGTACCTCGTGGCTCACGCATTCGGGTTGGGCCTGGCGAGCCGATCCATGACCTTGCGATGGAGGGCGGCGGGGAGCTCGGGGGGGAGCTGGCGGCGGTAGACGAGAATGGTCTGGCGGCAGCTTTGGACCAGGCAGCGGCAGGGGCGGCAGGCGTGCACATGGGCCTCCATGTGCAGGACCACGGCGGCGGCGGCCTCGCCATCGAGGTAGGCGCCTAGCTGAGCGAGCAAGGCTTTACAGTCATCGTCACAGGGCACTCTCGGCTCCTTTCAGGCGAAAGTGCTTGGCCAGCCTTTCGCGCAACTGCAAACGGGCGCGCAGGAGGCGCGACTTGACCGCGGACTCGGTGAGGCCGAGGGCCTCGGCGGTCTCGCTGGTGGAGAGCTCCTCGACGTCGCGGAGCTGGAAGACGAGGCGGTAGGGCAGCGAGAGCGAGTCCAGGCCGCGCTGCAGGATGGAGGCCAGCTCGGAGCTTTGATACTGCTGCTCGGGATTGGGATGCCAGTCGGCGAGCTCGCGCGCGACGGGGCCGTCCTCGGTGGGGATCTCCTCGTCGAGGGAGATGGTGTTGCCGCGGCGCTGGCGCAGCTTCATCAGGGCCTGGTTGACGGCGATGCGGACGATCCAGGTGTAGAGGCGGGACTGGTGCTGGAACTGGTGGAGCTTGGAGTGGACCTTGAGGAAGGTCTCTTGCAGGACGTCCTCGGCGTCGGCGGCGTTGCCCATCATGTGCTGGGCGAGGCGGAAGATGCGGCGCTCGTAGCGCTGCAGGATGGTCTCGAAGGCGGCCAGGTCGCCGGCCTGGGCGCGGCGGACGAGCTCGAGCTCGTCGGCGGGGACGGCGAGGGGAGGCCGGGCGGGTTCGAGGTGGGTAGCCATGGCCTTCCTCTTATTGTAGGCCCGCGGCGGGGCGGCCTGCGGCGCAGGCGCGGGGTAGTGGCGCGGTGGGATTCCACCCGGAAGGGGTGTGGTGGTCGGGGGGGACGGGTCCTAGGCTAGGACGATGCGGGCAGCGGCGGCGACGAGCGGGCGGGCGGGGGCGGGGTGGGAGGCGGGGGCGGCGGCGGTGCGGGGGTTTTTTCTGGCGCACCGGGCGGTGGAGGTGTGGGAGGGGGGGCGGCGGGTGGCGCGGCTGGAGGGGGAGCGGGCGGGCTATGGGCTGAGCGGGGAGGGGGGGCGGCTGGTACTGCACCTTTGGAGCGCCGACGCCAACCTGGTGCGGCGGGTGGAGGGGGTGGCCACGCAGGGCGGGGGACGGCTGCGGCTGCAGTGCCTGCGGCTGGGGCAGAGCCAGGCGTCGCCGCTGTTGCTGGTGGCGGGGGGAGCGGGGGCGGGGAGCGGGGATGGGAGGCGGCGGCGGGAGGAGTTTCGGCTGGCGGTGATGGCGGCGGCCGAGCGCGACTGGCGCGGCTGGGGCGGCGAGGGGGCGGCGGGGGGGGCGGCCTCGGGGCGCAGCGGGGTGCAAAAGCTGGTGTTCCGGCGACAGCAGGCGCTGGTTGCGTGCGTGGCGGTGGACGAAGAGGAGAGTGCCGGGGCGGTGGGCGGGGCGCTGGCGCAGGCGCTGGTGTGGGCGGAGCAGGTGCGGGCGCGCTGGCCGCGGCGGGTGGTGGCGGCGGTGCGGCTGGTGCTGCCGGCGGGGGCAGAGGCGGCGGTGGGGCGGCTGCGAAGCTGCCTGCGGGCGGCGCCGCCGATCGAGTGTTATCGGCTCGACCGGGCGGCGGGGAGGCTGGAGCCGGTGGCGCTCTCCGACACCGGCAACGAGGTCTCGCACCTGCGGCGCGCGCCCGAGGCGGGGCCGCCGACGGGGGCGGCGGCGGCGCTGCTGGCGGAGATTCGCGCCATCCTGCCGCAGGCGACCTGGGAGACGGGCGCGGAGGGGGAGGGGCGGGCGCGCTTCTACGGGCTGGAGATCGCGCGCGAGGCCAGCGGGGCGGAGGCGCGGGCGGCGCGATTCCATTTTGGGTGTGGGCGGGAGCGATCGCCGCTGCTGGAGGAGACGCGGCCGCTGCTGGTGAAGTTTTTGCGCGAGCTGGCGGAGCAGCGCGTGGCCGGGCGCGACCGGCGCTTCCCGCTGTATGCGCTGCAGCCGGAGGGGTGGATGGAGCATTTGCTGCGGAGCGATCCGCGCACGTTGGATGCGCAGGTGGACCCGCGCTTCATCTATGCGCAGGTGCCGGTGTGCGGGCCGGGACCGCGGGACGTGCTCGACCTGCTGGCGGTGGACCGGGAGGGGCGGCTGCTGGTGTGGGAGCTGAAGGCGGAGGAGGACCTGGGGTTTCCCCTACAGGCGCTGGAGTATTGGCGGCAGGTGCGGCGGCACCAGCGCGAGGGGGACTTTGAGCGGCTGGGGTACTTTCCGGGGGTGGAGCTGAGCCCGCTGCCGCCGCGGCTGTGGCTGGTGGCGCCGGCGCTGCGCTGGCATCCGCACACCGAGCTGCTGGGGCGGTGGATCGCGCCGGAGGTGCCATGGACGCGATTGGGACTAAACGAGGAGTGGCGGCACGGCATCCAAGTGGTCTATCGAAAGGACACGGCCCATGGCTGAAGCAAAAAAGATAGGATATGGCGACCTCAGCGGCCGGGTGGGGGTGGAGGAGATCCGGGCGCGCGGGGTGGATGTGGACAAGCTGATCCGGAAACTCATCGCCAACGCGGCGGCGGAGTTCAGCAGCACCTACTACTACTACACCATCCTGCGCATGCACCTGGCGGGCTACGAGGACTACAAGGAGATCTGCGAGGACGCGCGGCTGGAGGACCGGGCGCACTGGGAACTGATCGTCCCGCGCATTTACGAGCTGGGAGGGGAGTTGCCGAACGACCTGCCCACCTTCCACAACCAGGCGGGATGCGCGCCGGCGAAGCTGCCCGATCCGCCGACCGCGGTCAACATCCTGACGCTGCTGCTGGAGTCGGAGCGGTGCGCGATCCGGAGCTGGGGCGAGATCTGCGACCTGACGGTGGGCAAGGATCCGCGCACCTACGACATGGCGGCGCGGATTTTGAACGAGGAGATCGAGCACGAGGCCTGGTTCATCGAGCTGCTGGCGCACGAGCGCGACGGCAAGAGCATCCCCAGCGGGCACTTCCGGCGGGGGGAGCCGGGGGAGGCGCCGTACAGCAAGAACCGGCGTTTCTACAATCCCTAGGCGTGTGTGGCGGGTGGAGCTGGTGTTGCCGGAGGGGCGGGCGGAGCTGGCCGTCGGCGAGGACCAATTCCTGTGGCAGGCGGCGGGGCGGGCGGGGATTGCGCTGCCTTCGCGCTGCCGCATCGGGTGGTGCCTGAGCTGCGCGGCGCGGCTGCTGGCGCCGGGCGAGGTGGACCAGGGCGCGGCGCGGCGCTACTTCGCCGAGGACCGCGCGGCGGGGTTCATCTTGCCCTGCACGGCGCGGCCGCGCTCGGATTTGATCGTGCTCACCCACCAGGCCGAAGCGATGCGGCAGCATCGGCTGGGGCTGGGGCTGCCGGCGTCGCTGGGCTGAGGAGGGAGGCTTGCGCTTCAGCCTCGCCTGAGGCGAGGCGGTCGTCGCCGCGAGAGGTGGGGCGTCGTCGGGGGTGGGGGGTGGGGCTGGGTTCGCACAGCCAAGATTGGCTGTGCCACCGTGGCCAGAAGAGCTGGCCAGGAGTCCGAGGCCGGAAGGGCTGGGTTCGCACTGCCAGGAGTGGCTGTGCCACCGTGGCCAGAAGAGCTGGCCAGGGGTCCGAGGCCGGAAGGGCTAGGTTCGCACAGCCAAGAGTGGCTGTGCCACCGTGGCCAGAAGAGCTGGCCAGGAGTCCGAGGCCGGAAGGGCTAGGTTCGCACAGCCAAGAGTGGCTGTGCCACCGTGGCCAGAAGAGCTGGCCAGGAGTCCGAGGCCGGAAGGGCTGGTTCGCACAGCCAAGAGTGGCTGTGCCACCGTGGCCAGAAGAGCTGGCCAGGAGTCCGAGGCCGGAAGAACTGGGTTCGCACTGCCAGGAATGGCTGTGCCACCGTGGCCTTTGCCCCGAGGCGAGTCGGTCATCGCCGCGAACCGTGCGCGCCGGCGAGCAAGCCACTATAATCTCGCCATGGCATTGGCGGCGGGGACACAACTGGGACCGTACGAGATTATCTCGGCGCTGGGGGCGGGGGGGATGGGCGAGGTGTACCGCGCCCGCGACACGCGCTTGCAGCGCGAGGTGGCGGTGAAGGTGCTGCCGGCGAGCATGGCGCAGGACGGCGAGGCGCTGCGGCGGCTGGAGCAGGAGGCGCGGGCGGTGGCGGCGCTGAACCACCCCAACCTGCTGACCATGCACGACGTGGGCAAGACGGCGGAGGGGTCGCTGTTCATCGTGACCGAGCTGCTGGAGGGGGCGAGCCTGCGGCAGAAGCTGGCGGCGGGGCCGCTGGGGCCGCGGCTGACGGTGGAGTACGGGACGCAGATCGCACGCGGGCTGGCGGCGGCGCACGACAAGGGGATCATCCACCGCGACCTGAAGCCGGAGAACATCTTTTGCACCGACGACGGGCGGGTGAAGATCCTGGACTTTGGGCTGGCCAAGCTGGCACCGGGCGGGCTGGGCGACGGGGCGCAGACGCTGGGGGCGACGGCGGCGACGGCGGCGGGGGTGGTGCTGGGGACGGTGGGGTACATGTCGCCGGAGCAGGCGCGGGGGCAGGGGGCGGACGCGCGCTCGGACATCTTCAGCCTGGGGGCGGTGCTGTACGAGATGCTGGCGGGGCGGCGGGCGTTCCGCGGGGACAGCGCCGCCGACATCATCAGCGCCATCCTGCGGGAGGAGCCGGCGGAGCTGAACCTGAGCAGCAGCGGCGGCAACGCGGGGGCGGCCGCGCCGGGGCTGGAGCGCATCGTGCGGCACTGCCTGGAGAAGGAGCCGCGGCAGCGCTTCCAGTCGGCCAGCGACGTCGCCTTCAGCCTGGCGGACCTGAGTTCGGTGGCATCGAGCGCGAGCGGGGCGATGGCGGCGGCGGGGCCCGCCGGCCGGCCGCGGCGGCGGTGGGGGTGGGCGGCGGCGGGGGCGGCGGCGGTGGTGGGGCTGGGGCTGGGCGGGGGTTGGCTGCTGGCGCGGCGCCGGCCGACGGCGATGGCGCATTTTCAACGCGTGACCTATCAGCAGGGCACGATGATGGACGAGCGCTTCATGCCCGACGGCCACAGCGTGCTGGGCGCGGCGAGCTGGAGCGGACAGCCGTTGGCGCTGTTCTCGGCGCGGCTGGACTCGGTGGGGGTGGAGGCGGTGGCGGGAACGGCCAGCGATGTGTTGGCGGTGGGCGCGGGCGAGGCGGCGGTGTTGCAGAACTTGGTCTCGATCGGGGGCTACGCCTACTACGGCACGCTGGCGCAGATGCCGCTGAGCGGGGGCGCGCCGCGGCCGCTGCTGCAGAACGTGCAGTACGCCGACTATGCCCCTGGCGGCAGCAACTTGCTCATCACCCGCTTCCATCCGCGCACCGGCACCTTCACGCTGGAGTACCCCATCGGCCACGTGCTCTACCGCACCTCGGGCTGGATTGGGAATCCGCGCTTCGCGCGCGACGGGCGCCGCATTTGCTTCATCGTCCATCCGATTATGGGAGACGACCAAGGCTACGTCGGCGTGGTGGACCTGGGCGGCAAGTTTCAGGCACTGACGCGGCACTACGCCTCGGCGCGGGGGTTGGCGTGGTCGCCGTCGGGCCAGGAGATCTGGTTCTCGGCGGGGAACTCGATTCGGCTGGAACTGCGGGCGGTCAGCCTCTCCGGGCGCGAGCGCGGACTGCTGGCGGGGCCGGAGACGCTGCAGTTTGAAGACGTGCTGCCCGACGGGCGGGCACTGGTGGCGGCCTCGAGCGTGCGCATCATCATGGATCTCACCACCGCGGCGCAGCCGCAGCCGCGCGACTTCTCGGTGCTGGACTGGGCGCTGGACGGCGCGGTCTCGGCCGACGGCAAGCAGATTCTGGTGGGCGACGAGGACTCGGGGGCGGAATATTCGACCTACCTGCGCGATCCCTCGGGGACGCCGCCGGTGCGGCTGGGCGACGGCGACCCGGTGGGGATCTCGCCCGACGGGCAATGGGCGGTGAGCGTGGTGCCCTCGACCCAACAGATCCTGCTGCTGCCGATCGGCGCGGGGGAGCCGCGGCAGCTCACCTCGGGCACGGTGCGCTATGTGGCCAACCCGGTGGGCTGGCTGCCGGGAGGGCAGGCGCTGACAGCGTTCGGGCATGTGCCCGGGCATGTGCTGCGCACATTTTTGGTGCCGCTGCAGGGGGCGGCCAGGCCGGTGACCCCGGAAGGGATCGTCGGGATGGTGGTAACGCCCGACGGCCGCGATGTGGTGGCGCGTCCGCTCCATGGCGGCGCTTGGGCCCTGTATCCGCTGGGCGGCGGGGCGCCGCAGGCGCTGCCGGCGCTGCAGCCGGGCGATCATCCGCTGCGCTTTGCCCCGGACGGCGCGCTGCTGGTCTGGCGCCACCCGGCGGCGGGCGCCGGCGTGGTCCAAACCGCGGCGGAGGTGTGGCGGGTGAACCTGGCGACGCGCCAGCGCCAGCGGCTGTTCACGGCTCTGCCGGATGGCACCGCCGGGGTCCGGTCCATCTACATCCGCAGCATCTCCGCCGATGGCAAGACCTACCTCAGCGGCTACGAGCGCCAGCTCGACACGCTGTTCGTAGTGAGCGGACTGCACTAGACTACAGAGCGAGGAGAGGAACATGCGCAAGGGAGTCCAGGGGACGGCTTTGGGCACGGTGCTGTTGTTGGCGCCGATGCTGGTGGGGGCGCGGCCGGCGGGCGGATTGTCGGGCACGTGGAAGGGCGAGCAGCACTTCCAGCGCGGCGCGCGCAGCATCACGCTGACCACGACCTATGTGCTGCAGGCCAGCGGCGGGCATTTCAGCGGGCTGGTGCTGCTGCGCTCGGACCGGCGCGAGGTGGTGGGGGGCACGCTCGCCAACGGGCAACTGCAGTTTGGGCTGCGCAACCCGTTTGTGCCGGAGTCGAAGCCGCAGGCCTACCGGGGCACGCTGGCGGGCGACACGCTCACGGTCGAGCCGGTGCGGGCGCCGGGGGGGCGGGGCGGGCGCGGTCCGCGGGCGCTGGCGCTGCACAAGATCAGCGAGGACACGGTGTATCACCTGCCGCCGGGGATGGAGCATGCGCCGCTGCCGCCGCTGCGGCGGCTGCCGCCCAACGGGCTGGCGCTGACGCCGCCCATGGGCTGGAACAGCTGGAACAAGTTCCATGGTTCGGTGAACGACGCCGACGTGCGGGCGACGGCGGACCTGCTGGTGGCGACCGGGATGCGGGACGCCGGCTACCGCTACGTGAACATTGACGACACCTGGGAGGGGACGCGCGACGCGGAGGGGAACATCCAGCCCAACGCCAAGTTTCCCGACATGAAGGCGCTGGCGGCGTATGTGCACTCCAAGGGGTTGAAGCTGGGCATCTACTCGTCGCCGGGGCCCAAGACCTGCGCCGGCTACGAGGGGAGCTACAACCACGAGGCGCAGGACGCGCGCACCTACGCCGCCTGGGGGGTGGACTATCTGAAGTACGACTGGTGCAGCGCCTCGCTGGTGTATGGGCCGAACGAGATGGAGCAGGCCTACGAGAAGATGGCGCTGGCGCTGCGGGCCACGGGGCGGCCGATCGTGTTCAGCCTGTGCGAGTACGGCTGGTGGAACGTGGGCGCATGGGGGGCGGAGGTGGGGGGCAACCTGTGGCGCACCACCGACGACATCAACGACAGCTACGCGCGCATGGCGCACATTGGCTTCGAGCAGATGGGGCGGGAGGGCGAGGCGGGGCCGGGGCATTGGAACGATCCCGACATGCTGGAGATTGGCAACGGGGGCATGACGGATACCGAGTACCGCACCCACATGAGCCTGTGGGCGATGCTGGCGGCGCCGCTGCTGGCGGGCAACGACCTGACCAAGATGACGCCGGCGATCAAGGCGATCCTGACCAACCGGGAGGTGATCGCGGTGGACCAGGACAAGCTGGGGAAACAAGGGGTGCGGGTGGGGCCGGCGGGGGAGCAGGAGGTGTGGCGGCGGCAACTGGCGGACGGGGCGACGGCGGTGGCGCTGTTCAACCGCAGCGCGGCGCCGGCGCGGATGGCGGTGCGGTGGGCTGAGCTGGGGCTGCCGCCCCACCCGCGGGTGCGCGACCTGTGGGCGCACCAGGCGGTGGCGGCGGCGGGCGGGTACAGCGCGACCGTGCCCGGTCATGGCGTGGTGATGTTGCGGGTGAACTAGCGGCGATGGCACCCTACGACCGCGCCGCCCACGCCGCCGCCTTTGCCCGCGCCTTTGGCGGGCCGCCGCGGGGGTTCTACCGCGCCCCGGGGCGCATCAACCTGATCGGGGAGCACACCGACTACAACCAGGGCTGGGTGATGCCGGGAGCGATCGGGCTGGCGGCGCGGGTGGCGATTGCGCCGCGGGCGGACCGGCGGCTGCGGCTGGCGTCGTCGCTGTACCCGGACACGGTGGAGTTCGAGCTGGGCGGGAGCGCGCCGCCGAGCCGGCATTGGTCGAGCTCGCTGTTCGGGGTGGCGGTGCTGCTGGAGCGGGCGGGGCACCGGCTGCGGGGGGCGGACGCGCTGATCGAGAGCGCGGTGCCGGTGGGGGCGGGGCTGAGCTCGTCGGCGGCGGTGGAAGTGGCGTGCGGGCTGGCGTTCGCGGCGGAAGCGGGGGTGGAGGTGGGGGCGCAGGCGGGCGGGCGGGTGGCGGCGGCGGGGCGGGGGGAGCCGTGGCTGCGCACGCCGCCGGAGGGCGGGGGGCAAGCGCCGGGGCTGGACCGCACCGAGCTGGCGCTGCTGTGCCAGCAGGCCAGCCACGAGTTTGGCGGCACGCGCTGCGGCATCATGGACCTCTACATCGCCTGCCATGGGCGGCGCGACCAGGTGCTGCTGCTGGACACGCGCAGCATGGGGGCGCAGTGGCTGTCGTGGCCGGCGGGAGCGGCGCTGGTGGTGTGCAACACCGGGGTGCGGCACGACAACGCCACCAACGAGTACAACCAGCGCCGGGCGGAGTGCGAGACGGCGGTGCGGCTGCTGGCGCCGGCGGTGGAGGGGCTGGGCTCGCTGCGCGACCTGGACGAGGCCAAGTTCGAGGCGGTGGCGGGGCTGCTGCCGGAGCCGCTGCGGGCGCGGGCGCGGCATGTGGTGGGGGAGAACGCGCGGGTGCTGGCGGCGGCGGCGGCGCTGCGGGGGCGGGACTTCGCCGGGCTGGGGAAGCTGCTGCAGGCGTCGCACCGGAGCCTGCGGGACGACTACGGGGTGAGCTGCGCCAAGCTGGACCTGATGGTGGAGCTGTGCCTGGCGCAGCCGGGGGTGTACGGAGCGCGGATGATGGGGGGCGGGTTTGGCGGCTGCGTGCTGGCGCTGGTGGAGCCGGCGCGGGTGGAGGCGGTGGCGGAGCAGGTGGCGGCCGGGTATGCCGCCGCCGCCGGGCTGAGCGCGACGATTTGGCCCTGTCGGCTGGCGGCGGGGGCGAGCCGGGAGGAGGACGATGCCGCCCAGGGGCCCACACCGGCGCTATAACCCGCTGTTGCGCGAGTGGATGCTGGTGTCGCCGCAGCGCACCGACCGCCCCTGGCAGGGGCAGACCGAGGCGGCGGCGGCGCCGGCGGCGGCGCCCGCCCACGATCCCCACTGCTACCTCTGCCCGGGCAACGCGCGCGCCCATGGCGCCCGCAACCCCGACTACGGCGGCGTCTACATCTTCGACAACGATTTTCCGGCGATGAACCTGGAGGCCGCGCCGGCGCCGCCGGCGGCGATGCCGCCGCTGCTGCGCTGGGCGCCGGAGCCGGGGGTGTGCCGGGTGGTGTGCTACTCGCCGCGCCACGACCTGACGCTGTCGCACCTGCCGCAGGCGGCGGTGGAGGCGGTGGTGGCGGCGTGGACGGAGCAGGCGCAGGAACTGGGGGGGCGGCCGGAGATCGCCTCGGTGATGATCTTCGAGAACCGGGGGGCGATGATGGGGGCGAGCAATCCCCATCCGCATGGGCAGATCTGGGCCAACGCGCACCTGCCCAACCTGATCGCGCGCGAGCAGGCGGCGCTGGGCGACTACCACCACGAGCGGGGCGGCTGCCTGCTGTGCGACTACCTGCAGATGGAGCTGGAGCAACGGGAGCGGGTGGTGTGGGAGAACGAGGGCTTCGTGGCGGTGGTGCCGTACTGGGCCAACTGGCCGTTCGAGGTGCTGCTGCTCAGCCGGGCGCACCGCGGCGGGCTGGAGGAGCTGGCGGGGGGCGAGCGCGGGCAACTGGCGGCGATGCTGCGGCGGCTGCTGCGCGGCTACGACGGCTTGTTCGCCACGCCGTTTCCGAACTCGTGGGGTTTCCACCTGCCGCCGACGGACGGGCAGGAGCACCCGGAGAACCACCTGCACGCGCACTTCTACCCGCCGCTGCTGCGCTCGGCGACGGTGCGGAAATTCATGGTGGGCTACGAGCTGCTGGCGATGCCGCAGCGCGACCTGACGCCAGAGAGCGCGGCGGCGCGGCTGCGCGAGGCGACGCTGGCGGCCACGCTGGCGGCGGGGGCGGAGTTGGAGTAAGCTGGCGGCGATGCCCAAGCGCGGCTCCATTTCAATTTGGTTCTTCATCGGCGGGCTGCTGGCCGTCTATGGGGTGCTCATCCTGGCGGCTGGCATTTACCAGGTGTGGCGTCCGCCGCAGCCGCCGCTGGTGCTGCAGAACCTGCACGCGGGGGTGTGGTGGGGAGCGCTGCTGCTGGCCGCCGGGCTGTTCTACCTGCGCGCGTTCCGGCCGCGGTAGAGCCAATGGCGCCCTTCGCAGGCAGGCAATGGTGGGCGCGGGCCCCAGCGCGCCTGCCCGGCCCGGCGGTAGCAGCGCCGAGCCGGTGCGGCGCGCGTCCCGCTTGTGAGCCGCCCCGCTGTAGAGGCGCGGGGCGGCATGCTCGCGCCGACTTGGGGGCCCCGTGGCCCAGCGCGGCGCTGCGCTGCTTCGCTGCCGGGTGGGGCCGCGCCGAATTCGCTTCCCGGGGGCGCAGACGCGCCACTGGCGCGTCTGCGCCTGCGGAATTTCGCAGCCCTTCGCGCCGATTTTGCCGGCAGGCAAAGACCCCCGCGATGCGCCCGGGAGGTATACTTGGTAATAGAGGTAACAACACCTTGATCGTAGCGCACAAGGTACCAACCAAGGTGGCCGACGAGGTTTGGATCGCGGCCGCTCTGCTACAGCGCGAGCATCCTGGACGGGCGGATTTCGCGGTGGGCGAGATCGTCGGGCGGGCGCGCGCGCTGGGGTTCAAGCGGCCGGGGGTGTATGTGCACGCGATCCAGCATTGCGTAGCCAACCGGCCACCCAACCCGGGCCCCTACCGGATGCTGTTCGAGACCGCGCCCGGTCGGCGGCGGCTGTATCGGCCCGGCGATCCCAGCGATCCGGGGCGCGCCGGCTCCAAGACGATCCCGAGGGCAGAGGAGATGCCACCGGAGTGGCGGGACTTGCTGGGATGGTACGAGCAATGGAGGCGCAGGGCGCGCGCCGAGCCGGACCCGCTGCTGGCGTTGGTGGGAACGGGCCGTGAGGTTTGGGCCGACGAACACGCCGACGCATACATCGAACGCTTGCGGAGCGACGGGGAATGAGCCGCATCTTCTGGGACGCGAACATTTTCATCTACCTGCTGGAGGGCGAGGGGGAGCGGGCGGGGGCGGCGATACGGCTCCGGAAAGCTATGCGCCAGCGGGGCGACCAACTGGTCACCTCGGCACTGGCCATTGCGGAGGTGTTGGTCAAGCCCAGCGAGACCGGGAACGAGGAGTTGTGCGCGCGCTATGAGCAGACGCTGACGGCCGAGACGATCGTCCTGGCCTTTGGCGCGGCGCACATGCGGCGGTTTGCCGCGATCCGACAGGATCGCTCGATCCGCGCGGCGGACGCGATCCACCTGGCGTGCGCGGCAGCGGCGCGGACCGACCTGTTCGTGACCGGCGATGCGCACTTGCAGGGCAAGCATATCGAGGGCATCCAGTTCATCGTGCCGCTGGAGCGGGTGCCGCTGTAGGGGCGGGCCGGGCGCGCGAGCATGGTGGGCGCGGGCCCCAGCGCGCCTGCCCGGCCGGGCTGTAGCCGCGCCGGGGCGGTGCGGCGCGCGTCCCGCTCGTGAGCCGCCCGGCTGTAAGTGCGCGGGGCGGCATGAGCCGCCCGGGGGCGGGCGGGTGTGTGGGCGGACGAGCACTCTGATGGGTACAGTGAGCACCTGCGGAGCGACTGGCACTGAACGGCGCAGGCTCTGCCTGCAGATGGTGGGCGCGGGCCCCAGCGCGCCTGCGGCGCGCGTCCCGCTTGTGAGCCGCCCCGCTGCAACTACGCTGGGCGGCCTCGCGCCGACTCGGGGGCCCCATGGCCCCAAGTCGGCGCTGCGCCTCGCTGGGGCCGCGCCGCATTCGTTTCCCGGGGGCGGGCCGCCCTGCGGACTTTCGCAGCCTTTCGCGTTGATTTTGCCCGCTGGCAAAGCGGCGCGACCCCCGCGATCGGGGTGCGTTCAGTTGGGGTTGTCGCGAAGGGCGTAGCAAGAGCCGATTTCCAAGAGGTGGCGGTCGGGGTTGGTCGGATCAAAGAAAACCCGGACGGCTGAATTGGGCGGGGTTTGGCGAACCGCGTGGGATAAATCACGATGCGTGATGTCGTGGTGCCACATACCTTGCTGGTCACGATAGCTGTACGTCGCGATCGGTCCCTTGGTGCTGTAATTTTCGCGCACGTCGGTGATGATCGCGACGCCGGCGGGGCCATCGCCCAAGATCCGGCGCTCCCTCCGCAGGCGGCGCCACCAATACGCACAGTATGCCGCCAGGGGCAGCGTGCCCAGGTAGGCGGAGGTTCCCGGAAGGCTGATGAACAGGAAGAGGCTTGGTATGCCGGCATACATCACTGAGATAAATAGCCAATAAAAAGCCATGAACCGAAGGCGCAGGGCTCGGGTTGGCGGCGGCAGCGGAGCGATCGCCGAGCGCTCGAACTCCCGAAGGTCGGGCATGACGGATTCGGGCAGGGGCGATTTGTCAATTAAAGAATCCATCTTTTAGGTTTGGCGTCTGCGGCTGGCCATGGGATGGCCAAGGTTGCCTAGCGGGACAGCGCCTGGGTGTCGGCGAGGGCGGCGAGAATGACGGCGGGGGGGACGTCGTTGACGATGGCGACTTGGCCGATGCGGGTGGGGAGGACGAAGTGGAGGACGCCGGCGCGGGCCTTTTTGTCGCTGGCGGCGTGGCGGAGGACGAGGGCGGGATCGAGGTCGAGCGGGGGGAGGGGGCGGCAGAGGGCGAGGATGGCGGCGTTCATGCGGCGGGCTTGGTTGGGGTCGAAGCGGCCGAGTCGGACGGCGATCTGGCCGGCGGCGATCATGCCCCAGGCGACGGCTTCGCCGTGGAGGAAGCGCTGGTAGGCGGTGGCGCTTTCCAGGGCGTGGCCGAGGGTGTGGCCGAAGTTGAGCACGCGGCGGAGGTCGGCCTCGCGCTCGTCGGCGACGACCACGGCGGCCTTGTGGCGCAGGCAGGCGGCGATCAGGGGCTGGAGCAAGGCGGGATCGGCGCGGGCGAGGGCGGGGGCCTGGGATTCGAGGACCTCGAACAGGGCGCGGTCGGCGATGATGCCGTACTTGATGGCCTCGGCGAGGCCGCTGCGGTACTCGCGGGGAGGCAGGGTGGCGAGGGTGGCGGGGTCCACCAGGATGGCGCGGGGGTGGAAGAAGGTGCCGAGCAGGTTTTTGCCGGAGGGGAGGTTGACGGCGGTCTTGCCGCCGAGGGAACTGTCCACCATGGCGACCAGGGTGGTGGGGAGGTGGACGAGGGCGAGGCCGCGCATGTAGACGGAGGCGAGGAAGGCGGCGACGTCGCCGACCACGCCGCCGCCTAAGGCGAGGAGGAGGGCGTCGCGGTCGGCGCCGGCGGCGACCAGGGCCTCGGCCAGGGCCTGGAGGGAGGCGAGGGTTTTGGCGGGCTCGCCGTCGGGCATTTCGAGCACGGTGGCGGCGAGGCCGTCGGCGGCAAGGCCGGCGGCGAGGGCCGGGCCCCAGAGGCGGCGCACGGTGGGGGTGGTGACGACGAAGAGCTGGCCGGCGGGCGGGAGGTGGGGGCGGAGCAGGGCGCCGGCGCGGGCGAGCAGGCCGGTCTCGACGAGGGCGCTGTAGGGGGCGGGGGCGGGGGCGGGCAGCGGGACTGGAACCGTGATCAAAGTGCTTCCAGTGTAGTGTAAAGATCAGGGATGATGACGACCGCCGAGGCCGATTTTGTGATTGTGGGATCGGGCATCGCCGGGCTGCGGGCGGCGCTGGCGCTGGGGCCGGGGGCGCGCACCGTGGTGCTGACCAAGGAGGCGGTGAGCGAGTCGGCGACGCAGTATGCGCAGGGCGGGATCGCGGTGGCGATGGGGGAAGACGACACGGTGGCGCTGCACGAGCAGGACACGCTGGCGGCGGGGGACGGGCTGTGCTCGCCGCAGGCGGTGCGGACGCTGGTGGAGGAGGGGCCGGGGGCGATCGAGGAGTTGTTGGCGTGGGGAGCGGACTTCGACCGGGACTTGGACCGGGCGGGGGGCGGGCTGGCGCGCACGCGCGAGGCGGCGCACTCGCGCTCGCGCATCTTGCACGCGCACGGGGACTCGACCGGGCGGGAGATCGCGGCGACGCTGGCGCGGCGGGCGGCGGGGCTGCCGCGGCTGCGGTTGGTGGCGCACGGGCGGGCGACGCGGCTGCTGCAGCGGGAGGGGCGGGTGGTGGGGATCGAGTACCAGCAGGCGGGGGGGGCGGAGCGGCGGCAGTTGGCGGCGCGGGCGGTGCTGCTGGCGACGGGAGGGCTGGGGCAGCTCTACCTGGACACCACCAACCCGCCGGTGGCCACCGGCGACGGGCCCGGGCTGGCGTATCAGGCGGGGGCGGAGCTGGCGGACATGGAGTTTGTGCAGTTCCATCCCACCGCGCTGGCGCGGGCGGGGGCGCCGCGGTTTTTGCTGTCGGAGGCGCTGCGGGGGGAGGGGGCGGTGCTGCGCAACCCGGCGGGGGAGCGCTTCATGGAGCGCTACCACGCCGCGGCCGAGCTGGCGCCGCGCGACGTGGTGGCGCGGGCGCTGGAGGCGGAGCTGCGGGCGGCGGGGGCTGGGGCGGTGTGCTATCTGGACGCCTCGGGGCTGGAGGCGGCGGCGGTGCGGCGGCGGTTTCCGCGGATCGCGGCGACGCTGGCGGAGTACGGACTGGATTTGGCGCGCGACCGGATCCCGGTGCGGCCGGCGGCGCACTACGCCATGGGGGGCATCGCCACCACGCTGGAGGGGCGGAGCACGCTGGCGGGGCTGTACGCGGCAGGGGAGTGCGCCTGCACCGGGGTGCACGGGGCCAACCGGCTGGCGAGCAATTCCCTGCTGGAGGGGCGGGTGTTTGGGGCGCGGGGGGGGCGGGCGATGGCCAGCGAGGAGGCGCCGGCGGGGCGGGGCTGGGAGGAGGCGGGCGCGGGCGGGACGGAGGCGGGAGCGGGCGGGACGGAGGCGGGAGCGGAGATGGCGGCGCTGCAGGGGGTGATGAGCGCCTGCGCGGGGGTGGTGCGCCGGGGCGAGGACCTGGGGCGCGGGCTGGCGGCGGTGGAGGCGATGGGGGCGGGGTTGGCGGCGACGGCGGGGGCGGCAGTTCTGCGGGCGGCGCTGGCGCGGCGCGAGAGCCGCGGCGCGCATTGCCGCAGCGACTATCCCGCGCACGACGCCGCCCTGGCCGGGCTGCACTCCTGGCAGCGCCGCGGCCAGGCGGTGCGCTTCGCCCCGCTGCCCTGAGCTACCAGAGCTTTTCCTGGGCGCCGCTGCGGGCGGCGCGCAGGCGGAGGAGGCCCCAGACCAGCAGGGCGACGCCGACGGCGATGAGGGTGGGCTCGAGCGCGTCCCAATAGAAGCGGTCGAGATGCTTGAGCAGGTGGCGGCCGAGGTAGAGGGCCAAGGCGGCGTCGAGGGCGTAGCGCACGCCGCGGCCGAGGGCGACGGAGAAGCGGAAGCGGTTCTTGGGCACCTTCATGATGCCGGCGGAGAAGACAAAGGGGGCGTAGGGGAAGGGCGGCGGCATCACGGCGGCCACCCCCACGGGGATGGCGCCCAGGCGCGCGGTCCAGTACTCAACCCGGCGCAGCAGGCCGGGGGGGAAGCGCTTGCGCAGCAGCTCGGCGCCGCCGCGGCGGCCGATGCGGTAGCTGGCGATGGCGCCCAGCACCGAGCCCAGGGTCGCCGCCACCACCGCCAGCGCCGCCCAGCCCAGGGTGCGCTTGGCAATCACAAAGCTGATCAGGATGATGTCATTGATGCCGGGCAGCAGCCACAGCAGCGAGCCATCGAACAGAGTCAGGGCGAAGATGCCGACCAGCCCCAGCGATCGCGCCAGCGCGCCGAGCGTGTGCGCCCATTCGTTCGAGGGGCTCATGGAGTTGGAGCGAGCGTGCGGGCCCGTGCGGCCGGGGCCGCGGGGCCCTACTGCATCCTACCCTACCCGGCGGCGGCCGCCTTGCGGCGGTCACGGCGGTCCTTGCCAAATATATAGGCGATGCCGATGCCCAGCACATACAAACCCAGCATGGGGGCGGCGAACACCATCATGGTGGTGATGTCGGCGGTGGGGGTGATGGCCGCCGCCAGGACGAAGATGACCAGCACGGCGTAGCGGAAATTGCGCAGCAGGAAGCGGGCGTTGACCACCCCCAGCAGGGAGAGGAAGAAGATCAGGGTGGGCATCTCGAAGACGATGCCGAGGCCGAGCACCACGGTGGCGAAGAGGTCGAAGTACTCGTTGATGTTGATCTGGGGGGTGAAGCGCTGGGCGTAGCCGATCAAGAAATTCAGCGCCATGGGGAAGGCGAAGCGGTAGGCGAAGGCGCCGCCGAGGACGAAGAGGGCGGAGGTGAACAGGACGAAGGGGATGACGTAGCGGCGCTCGCGGGGATAGAGGCCGGGGGAGATGAAGACCCAGAGCTGGTAGAGCACCCAAGGGGAGGCGACAAACAGGGCGGTGATGAGGGCGAGCTTGACGTAGAGATTGAAGGGCTCGATGGGGTTGAAGTAGACGAGCGAGCGCTGGTCGAGGCCGTGGAGCTTGAGGGCGGCGAGCAGGGGCTTTTCGATGAAGCCGTAGATGCGGTCGGCGAAGTAGAAGCAGACGAAGAAGGTGAGCACGACGCCGACCAGGGCGCGGAAGATGCAGCGGCGCAGTTCCTCCAGATGCTGGAGGAAGGACATGGCGGCGCCAGGGAGGTCGGCCGGGGCATCGGAGCGGAAGTGGTCGAGAAGGGCCATGGGCAGGGACTAGTCGGCGGCCTTGGCCACGGGCTCGGGGGGGTGGAGAGCGGCGGCGGGGGCGGGTTCGGAGTGGTCGGGGGCGGGAGGGTCGGGGGCGGGGTCGTCGGGCAGGGGGTCGGCGGCGTGGGGGGGGGCGGCGTGGGCGATGGTGCCCTCAACCACGGCGGGAGGGGCGGAGGCCTCGAGGCGTTTCTGGGAACGCTCGGAGACCTCGATGGAGCGGATCTCATCCTCGAGCGAGTAGCGGAACTCGTTGCTGGCCTTGCGCAGCTCGGCCATGATCTTGGCCACGGTGCGGGCCACCTCGGGCAGCTTGCGCGGACCGAAGACCAAGAGGGCGAGCATTGCCAGGAATAGGAGTTCGCCGAAGCTCATGCAGAGAGGTAGCCCTCCCCGACATGATAGCAATTCGGGGCGGGGGGTGGGCGCGGCGAATGGTGGGCGCGGGCCCCAGCGCGCCTGCGGCGCGCGTCCCGCTTGTGAGCCGCCCCGCTGTAGATGCGCGGGGCGGCGTGCTCGCGCCGACTTGGGGGCCCCGTGGCCCCAAGTCGGCGCTGCGCGTCGCTGGGGCCGCGCCGGATTCGTTCCCCGGGGGCGCAGACGCGCCACTGGCGCGTCTGCCCCTGCGGAATTTCGCAGCCCTTCGCGCCGATTTTGCCGGCAGGCAAAGCGGCGCGACCCCCGCGAGGCGTGGGGGCATCTGGTATACTGCGAGCAGTTGGGCGATCCACCGGTTGTGGGCATGTCAAGACTTCGGACCACGCTGCTTCTCCTGCTGGTGCTAGGGGTGTGCGCCTTGTTGGGCGGCCTGTATGGGCCGCGCCTGTCCACCCCGAGCGCGGTGGGGCAGGCGGTGGCGGCGGAGGCCAACGCCCCGGCGGCTGGCGGCGCCGACCCGGATGTGGAGATCCAATCGGACCTGCGCGAGTTCGCGCGCGTCTACGACTTGGTGCAGACCAACTACGCGGCGCCGGTGAACGCCAGCGACGCCATCTATGACGGCGCCATACCGGGGATGCTGCGCCAGCTCGACCCGCACTCGAACTTCTGGGATCCGAAGAGCTTCGCGCAGATGATCGAGAACCAGGAGGGGCGGTACTCGGGCGTGGGGATGCTGATTGGGGCGGTGGACGCGCGCAACAACCAGAGCCGGGTGGTGCAGCCGTTCGAGGGCACGCCGGCGTTCAAGGCGGGGCTGCGGCCGTGGGACCTGATCATGGCGGTGGACGGAAAGTCCACGGTGGGGATGAGCACCGACCAGGTGGCGACGCTGCTGAAGGGGCCGCAGGGGACCAAGGTGACGATCTCGGTGAAGCGGGTGGGACACCGGCAGTTGCTGGACTTCACCGTGGTGCGGGAGAACGTGCAGCACAACAGCGTGGAGTCGCACTACCAGATCGAGCCGGGGGTGGAGTACATCTACCTGACGGGCTTCACCGAGACCTCGACCAGCGAGATCGCGGCGATTTTGAAACGGATGGAGGCGCGCGGGCCGGTGAAGGGGCTGGTGCTGGATTTGCGCGACAATCCGGGCGGGCTGCTGAACCAGGCGCAGGGGGTGGCGGACCTGCTGCTGGCCAAGGACCAGGTGATCGTCAGCGACCACGGGCGCAACTCGCCCGAGCATGTGCTGACGGCGACACATGGCAACGGCGGGCACGACTTTCCGCTGGTGGTGCTGGTGGACAACATGACCGCGAGCGCGGCGGAGATCGTCTCGGGAGCGGTGCAGGACCATGACCGCGGACTGATCGTGGGGCAGGTGACGTTTGGCAAGGGGCTGGTGCAGACGGTGATGCCGCTGGACGACGGCACCGGGCTGGCGCTGACCACGGCGCACTACTACACGCCCAGCGGGCGGCTGATCCAGCGGCCCTACGAGGGGGTGTCGCTATACGACTACTTCTTCGTGCACAACGAGAAGCAGACGCCGCTGAGCCAGCGCGAGGTGAAGATGACCGACATCGGGCGGACGGTGTACGGCGGGGGCGGCATCACGCCGGACGTGAGCCTGCCGGCGGTGCGGCTCAACGACTTCCAGCAGATGCTGCTGGACCGGACGGCCTTCTACGAGTTTGCCGACGAGTACCTGAGCAAGCATGAGACGGTGCCGCCGACCTGGATGCCGGACGCGGGCACGCTGCAGGAGTTCGAGGCGTTTCTGGCGGGCCAGCAGGTGCAGCTGAAGCCGGCGGATGTGGCGGCCAACGCCGACTGGATGAAGCAGCAGATCCGGTTCCGGATCATCAGCAGCCTGTACGGGCTGGACGACGGCTGGAAGACGCTGATGCAGGTGGACCCGGAAGTGGCCAAGGCGGTAAGCCTATTGCCGCAGGCGCAGGCGCTGGAGGCGCGGGCGCTGCAGGTGCTGCAGGCGCGGCAAGCGGCGGCGCGGTAGGCGCATCCCCCAATCCTAGCGAGAAGGAAAGCCGAGGGCGTGGAGGGCCTGGCGCATGGAGCGGGCGTGTCCGGGGGCGCGCCGGCGGGGAGCAAGTTCGGCCATGCCCTGGAGCACGAAGCGGCGCTGGAGGAAGCGGGGATGGGGCACGGCGAGGGCCGGGGTGCGGATGCGGGCGCGTCCGTAGAGGATGACATCGAGATCAAGGGAGCGCGGGGTTTTCTTGGCCTGGGGGGCGCCGCGGTGGCGGCCGTGGCGGCGTTCGAGGGCGCGCAGGCGGCGGAGCAGCACCTGGGGGAGCAAGCGGGTGTGGACCTCGGCCACGCCGTTGAGGAAGCGGCGGCGGCCGGTGGCGGGGGGAGCGGGAGCGGTGGCGCGCAGGGCGGAGACGCGGGAGACGCGCAGGCCGAGGGCGGGCAGGGCGGCCAGCGCGCGGCGGAGCTGGGCGGCGGGGTGGCCGCGGTTGGCGCCGAGGGCGAGATAGACGGTCAAGGCTGGAACAGGTCCGGCTGGGGGCCGCGCGCTTGGGGCGGGGCGATGTGGAAGTGGCGGTAGGCGAGGGCGGTGGCGACGCGGCCGCGCGGGGTGCGGCTCAGGAAGCCGATCTGCATGAGGTAGGGCTCGTAGATCTCCTCGATGGCATCGGGCTCCTCGGCCAGGGAGGCGGCGAGGGTGTTGACGCCGACAGGGCCGCCGTCGAATTTTTCCATGAGGGTGAGCATGAGGCGGCGATCGGCCTCGTCGAAGCCGTACTCGTCCACCTCGAGCAGGGCGAGCGCCTCGGTGGCGACGGCGGCGGTGATCTCACCCTGGGCGCGGACCTGGGCGAAGTCGCGCACGCGGCGGAGCAGGCGGTTGGCGATGCGGGGAGTGCCGCGGCAGCGGTGAGCCAGCACGGCGACGCCCTCGGGCTGGACCGGAACGTTGAGGATGCGGGCGGAGCGGCGGAGGATGACCTGGAGTTCGGCGGGCTGGTAGAACTCCAGGCGGAGGATGAGGCCGAAGCGGGAGCGCAGGGGCGCCGAGACCAGGCCGGCGCGGGTGGTGGCGGCGACGAAGGTGAAGGGCTTGAGCTCGAGGGTGTGGGTGCGGGCGGCGGGGCCCTGGCCGATGATGATGTCGAGGCGGTAGTCCTCGAGGGCGGAGTAGAGGATCTCTTCGAGCTGGGGCTGGAGGCGGTGGACCTCGTCGAAGAAGAGCACCTGGCGGTCCTGGAGGTTGGTGAGGATGGCGGTGAGGTCGCCCTTGATCTGGATGAGGGGGCCGGCGGTGGGCTGGAAGGCGACCGCCAGTTCAGAGGCGATGATGGCGGCGAGGGTGGTCTTGCCCAGTCCGGGGGGGCCGTAGAGCAGGACGTGGTCGAGGGGTTCGCCGCGGGAGCGGGCGGCCTCGATGGCGAGGGCCAACTGTTCCTTGACCTTGGTTTGGCCGATGTACTCGTCCAGCTTGCGCGGGCGAAGCGAGACCTCGAAGTTGGCGTCGTCTTCGCCGGCCTGGCCCGCCACCAGGCGCCGGGGATTGGGGGACTCGGGCGCGGTGGGCACGCTCCAGGATAGCAGGCGGGGCGCTATTGCGGCAGAACGAGCAGGACGACGCGGGTGCCGCGGTCGAGTTTGAGATCGCCTTGGGGGGTGCTGAGCAGGCTGCCGTCGGGGTCGGCCTGGGTGCCGTGGGGCAGGGTGATGTAGATGGGGTGCCCATTGCTGCCGCGGGTGGCTGCCGAGGGCGCGCTGGCGGTGACGACGGGGGGCAGCGGCTGGTCGCCCAGGGTGCCGGTGCGGTTCGAGTGGTTGTCGTCGGGGACAGCGGCGGGCTGGGGAGTGGGCATGTCCATGCCCATGTCGCCGCCCATGCCGGCGTCCATGTCCGGGGGCAGGCTGGGCATGACGACCACTTGGGCGATGGCGGCGTGCAAGGGGAAGGCCATGCCCTGCTTGGTGACGGCGTGGTCGAAGAGCACACTCATGTGGGAGGGCGACTTCTTGCTTTCGGCCGCAACCACGGAGGTGACATGGCCGGTGAGCACGGTGCCCTTGGGGAGGAGGATGAGGCGCTTGGCCTTCACCGCCTGCGTGGTCACGGCGGTCACGGGGTCGCCGACCTGGGCGCGCTGGGTGTCGAGCTTGGTCTTCAACTGGGCTTGCAGGTGGGTGCCGCTGGGCAGCGCGGGCGGGGCGGGGACTTGGGCGGCGGCCAAGCCGATCAGGGCACAGGCCGCCGCCACGATGACAGAAGAGCGCATAGTGCCTCCCTGCTGCCATTATCCGCCGGAAGGGAGGCTCAGCGATGCAAGACCCGCAACTGCATGCGGGTGCCGGAGCTGAGGCGGAGGTTGCCGTGCGGGGTGGTGAGCACGCTGCCGAGGGCGGTGGCTTGGCCGGCGGCCAGGCCGGAGGCGGGAGGGAGGATGTGCAGGGCGGCGCCGTTGCGGTCGCGGGCGCCGGCGCCGACAGCCGGCCAGGAGGGCAGCGCGGGCAGGTCCAGCGGAGGGCTGGCGACGGCGCCGAGGCCGGCACCGACGCCGGCGGCGGCGCCGTCGGCGCGCAGGCCGCCGGCCGCGGCGGGCATGGGGGCGGGCATGGGGGCGGGCATGGGCATGGCGGTGGCGGCGTCCATGGCGCCGGTGGCGTCAGCGCCGCCCCAGGCGGCGCCGCCAGCGGCTCCGGCGGGAGCGGCCAGCAGGCTGACGATGTCGGCGCGCAGCGGCACCGACTGGCCCTGCTTGCCGCGGGCATGGTCGAATAGGATGCCGAGGCGCGCGGCCGAAGCACCCTGGGCGGCCACGACCTCGGTGACGTGGCCGGTCAGCCGGGTGCCCTTGGGCAACTCGGTCTTGCCGTGAGCCTTGACGGCGGCGGTGGTGACCGCGGCGACCTGGTCGCCGACGTGGGCGTGTTGCGTGTCGAGCGACGAGGTGAGCCGGGCGTTGATGCGGGTTCCGCCCGCCAAGGCGGGGGAAGGCGCCGGGGCCTGCGCCGCGGCCGCCGCGCCCAGGGCCAAGAAGCAAAACCAGAATTGGACTCGCATAAATGCCGACCTCCTTCCCAGGAGGGGCAATTTGCGTGCCAAACCCCAAAGCGCTGGGCGGACAGCCCCGTCCCGGGCGCGAGGGGAAAAATTTTCCCTACTGGTTGGCCGGGGCGCGAATAATTTTGCCCTGGTAGACGATGGCGGTGAGGTGGCTGAGGGCGTGAATGTCGTCGAGGGGATTGCCGGGCATGGCGACCAGGTCGCCCTCCTTGCCCACGGCGATGGTGCCCAACTGGGGCAGGCCGAGCAGGGCGGCGTTGTGGCGGGTGGCGTCGGTGAGAACCAGTTGCGGGCTGGCGCCGTGGTTGACCTCGCTGACGGCCTCGTTGTAGATGGTGCCGGTGCCGGGGGCGTAGGCCTGGTCGGAGCCGGCGGCCATGCGCACGCCCGAGCGCAGCGCCAACTGGAAGCTGGCGAAGTGCTTGGCGGCGAGTTGGTGGGCCTTCAGCAGGGAGTAGGGGGACATGTGCATGCGCTCGCCGTTTTGCAGGATGTTGTCCACGACGTAGAGGGTGGCGTCGAGCACCTGGTGGTGGGCGTTCATGTAGTCCACCGCCTGCTGGTCGAGGTCGGAGCCGTGCTCGATGGAGTCCACGCCGGCGTGGAGGGCGTCCATGATGGCCTTGAGGTTTTCGTCGTGGGCGGCGACCTTGAGGTGGTCGCCATGGGCGACCTCGACGATCTTGCGCATTTCCTCAGGGGTGAGTTGCTCGCTGGTGAAGAGGTCGAGGGGGGAGAGGACGCCGCCGGAGGCCATGATCTTGATCACCTTGGCGCCGTACTTGACTTGCAGGTGGACGGCCTGCTCGGCGTCGGCGGTGGAGTTGATGAAGCCGTTGAGGGGGGTGTAGTAGGACTGCAGCGGCATGGAGGGAGGGAGGGTGAAGAAGTCGGCGTGGCCGCCGGGGATGGAGATGGCGTGGGCGGCGGGGATGATGTGGGGGCCGCGGATCACGCCGGCGTCAATGGCGTTGCCGAGGGCGACGTCAATGAAGCCGGAGGAGCCCAGCACGCGCATGGCGGCCACGCCGGAGTCCTGGGCATAGGCCACGTCTTGGCTGCCGAGCAGGGCGGAGAGGGCGGTGCTGGGGACGGCGCCGGGGCCGGCGCCGGGGAGGGAGGTGGCCAAGTGGGTATGGGCGTCGAGCAGCGAGGGCATCACCGTCTGCTGCGAGAGGTCGAGCACGCGGGCGCCGGCGGGCGGGGCCAGGCCGGGGCCGACGGCGGTGATGGTGCCGTTAGTGATGACCACATCGCCGTGGGCCATGGGGGGCTGCTGGGTGTCGTAGATGAGGGTGCCGGTGCGGACGAAGAGCACCTTGGGGGTTGACTGCGCCGCCACGGCGCCGGCCAGCGCGGCCAACGCGGCGAGAGTGAGCAAGTGGGTTTTCATAGGGTCAATTCCAGCGTTCGGACCAGGCCGCCAGAGCCTGCAAGAATTCGGCCAGGCGCTGGCGGGTGGACTCGTCCGTCAGCCGGCCGGCGGCGTCGAACTTTTCGCTCGCCCGCGCCAGCGCGAATTCGGGCTTCAGCATGGCATAGGTCTCGGTAAAGAGAAAGCTCTGGCGCAAGACCAATTGCGCGCGGGCGGTGCCGCCACCGCCCAGGCTGACGCCGAGGATGGCGGCCGGCTTGCCCTTGAGGGGCGAGGCTGCCGCCGGGCGGGAGAGCCAGTCGAGGGCGTTCTTCAATACGCCGGGGACGGCGTAGTTGTACTCGGGGGTGGCGATGAGCAGGGCGTCGGCGGCGCGCACTGCGGCCTTAAGATCGGCCACCGGGGCGGGGTCGCCGGCCAGCTCGACGTCCTGGTTGTAGGGCGGAAGGGCGCCCAGGCCGGGGTAGAGGGAGATGGCCATGCCCGGGGGCGCCAGTTCCTGGGCGGCGCGCAGCAGGGCGGTGTTGAGCGAGGCTTGGCGCAGGCTGCCGGAGATCGCAAGGATGCGGGGCACGGCTGCCATTGTAGAGCAAGCCGGGCAAGGAGGCCACCGGGGCCGCGGCTCTATGGTGGGCGCGGGCCCCAGCGCGCCTGCGGCGCGCGTCCCGCTTGTGCTCGCGCCTCGCTGGCGGACAGGGCGGCGCTGCTGGTGGCTGGCAGCGGGTTGGCGTGCTGGTGGCCGGCGCGGCGGGCGGCACGGGTAGCGCCGGCCGCGGCGCTGCGCTGCGAGTGAGTGCTTGCCGCATCTAAGTGGGCATGGAGCTCAGGCGACGGGGGGCAGCCGCCCTGGGACTGGTATGGGCGGGCGTGTTGGGGCTGGCGCAGCAGCCGGTCGCGCCCGCGAACCCACCCCTTTCGGCGCTGGCGGTGGTGCAAAAGATGGTGGCGATGAACGCCGCGCGGGCGGCGGCGCTGCATGGCTACAGCGGCTGCCGGATTTATCGGGTGGTCTATAGCGGGTTGCTGCACGCCAGCGCCGAGATGCGGGTGGAGGCGGACTACCGGGCGCCGGGCCCGGCGCGGCTTACGGTGGTCTCCGAAAGTGGCTCCGGGCTGCTGCTGCGGCGGGTGCTGGAGCCGCTGCTGCGGGTGGAGCAGGGTGAAAGCACGCAAGGCCGGCGGCAAGACATCGCCATTGTGCCCGAGAAATATATTTTCAAGATGCTGAAACTGCCCGGCGGACCCACGCAGCCCGATTATGTGATTGAGGCGACACCGCGGGACAGCAAGCACTCCTGGTTTCGCGGTACTCTATGGATTAACTCGGCAGAGTATGCGGTCGAGCGGATGGAGGGACGATTGACGCATTCGCCGTCGTGGTGGGTGACCCGCACCCAGGTGCAATACCGGACGCGGAAGATTGGCGAGTTCTGGCTGCCGGCCAGCCACCACGCCGCCTCGGGGGTGCGCTTTTGGGGCCACGCCGAGTTGGACATCAGCTATCCGCATTACGCGCTGCTGTCGGCCACGCCGGTGGAGCCGGTGGCGGCGGGAGGCGGGCGGTGAGCGGGGCGGCAGAGCGGGTGCGGGGGTGGCTGGGCCCGCTGGGGCGGTACCGGCCGGGGCTGTTCCGCAAGGACATGGCGGCGGGATTCCGCAACTGCGACGCCGGGGCGACACCGGGCTGGGCGCGATGGTTGGGCTGGAGCAGCCCGGAGGAGCGGCTGCTGGAAAGCCTGGAGCTAAACGGCAAGGTGGTCTACGACGTGGGAGCGCATGCCGGCGCCTACAGCCTGTTTTTTTCGCGCCGGGTGGGGGTGGGCGGGCGGGTGATTGCGTTTGAGCCGCAGGCGGCCAGCTTTGCCAAGCTGGCGCGCAACCTGCAGGACAACCACATCGGCAACGTGGTGCCGCTGCGGCTGGCACTGGGGGACGAGGAGGGGACGCGGGCGATCTACATGCTGCCGGGCATGTCCACCACGGCGTCGCTGGCGGCGGAGGCGCGCACGCCGCTGCGCCGGGCGGTGGGGGAGACGCGCATTGCCCGTCTGGACGATTTGATTGCGGAGCTGGGGCTGCCGGCGCCGGAGTTCATCAAGATTGACGTGGAAGGGATGGAGGTGGAGGTGCTGCGCGGCGGGTACGCCACGCTGGCGCGGCACCGCCCGGCGCTGCTGATCGAGGCACACGGGGCCAGCCGGCGGCACAAGGCGGAACGGATACGGGAGATTGCCGAGCTGCTGCTGCGGCTGGGCTATGAGCTGACCCACGCCGAGAGCGGGCAGCGGATGGGGCGGGAGGAGGACGGGGTGGCGGCCGGGCATATCTTTGCCCTAGCGGCGGTGCCCGCCTAGGCCCTAGCGGCGGTGCCCGCCTAGGCCCTAGCGGCGGTGCCCGCCTAGACCCTGGCGGCGGTGGGCTAGGTCTGGAGGACGCCGGTGCGGAAGGGGGGCAGGTCGGGGTTGAGGGCGGCGACCTCGAGGGCGGCGATGAGGCGGGGGCGGGTATCCACCGGGTCGAGGATAGCGTCAAGCCAGAGGCGGGCGGCGCCGTAGCGGGGATCGGACTGGGCCTCGTAGCTGGCGCGGATGGTGGCGAGCAGCTGGTCGCGCTCGGCGGGGGAGAGGGCATGGCCCTGTTTTTCGAGTTGCTTGGCCTTGATCTCGAGCAGGGTGTTGGCGGCCTGGTCGCCGCCCATGACGGCGTAGCGGGCGGAGGGCCAGGCGAAGAGGAAGCGGGGATCGTAGGCGCGGCCGCACATGGCGTAATGGCCGGCGCCGAAGCTGCCGCCGAGGATGACGCTGAGCTTGGGGACGACGCTGTTGGCGACGACGTTGACCATCTTGGCGCCGGCGCGGATGATGCCGGCCGCCTCCATCTCCTTGCCCACCATGAAGCCGTTGACGTCGTGGAAGAACAGGAGCGGGATGCGGCTCTGGTTGCAGTCCATGATGAAGCGGGCGGCCTTGTCGGCACTCTCGGGGTAGATGACGCCGCCGAACTCGAGGCGCTTGGGGCCATCGGCGGTGGAGCGCTTGACGGTTTTTTTCTGGTTGGCGACGACGCCGACGGCGAAGCCGCCGAGGCGGCCATAGCCGCAGACCAGGGTTTGGCCGAACTCGGCGCGGTACTCGTCGAAGCCGCCGGCGTCGAGGATGCAGGCGAGCAGATCGCGGACGTCGTACTGCAGCTGGGGATCGGAGGGAAAGAGCTGGTAGAGGTCGGCGGCGGGGCGGGCGGGCGGCTGGGCGGGGATGCGGTCGAAGGGGGAGGCGGGGGGGGGGCCTAGGCGCGAGAGGAGCGAGCGCACGCGGGCCAGGCAGGCGGGGTCGTCGGGCTCGCGGAAATCCACAGTGCCGCTGACGGCGGCGTGCAGGCGGGCGCCGCCCAGGTCTTCGCTGGAGACCTTTTGCCCGATGGCGGCCTGCACCAAGGCGGGGCCGGCGAGGTAGAGGCCGCTGCCCTCGGTCATGAGGATGGTGTCGCACATGACCGGGAGGTAGGCGCCGCCGGCGACGCAACTGCCCATGATGGCGGTGATTTGGGGGATGCCCTGGGCGCTGGCGACGGCATTGTGGCGGAAGACGCGGCCGAAGTCGTCGATATCGGGAAAGACCTCGTCCTGGAGGGGGAGGAAGACGCCGGCGGAATCCACCAGGTAGACCAGCGGGAGGCGGTTCTCCAGCGCGATGGTCTGGCAGCGCAGCACCTTCTTGGCGGTCATGGGGAAGAAGGCGCCGGCCTTGACGGTGGCATCGTTGGCGATGACCATGGCCCAGCGGCCGTGGATGCGGCCGAGGCCGCAGACCACGCCGGCGGCGACGGCGCCGCCCCACTCCTCGTACATGCCCCAGGCGGCGAAGAGGCCGAGCTCGAGGAAATCGGTGCCGGGGTCGAGCAGCAGGGCCAGGCGCTCGCGGGCGCCGAGGCGGCCTTTGTCGTGCTGGCGAGCGAGGGCGGCGGGGCCGCCGCCTAGGCGCAGCCGTTCCTCCTCATCCCGCAGGCGGCGCACCTGATCCAGCAGGCTGGGCATGCGGCGGCCTCGACTAGGCGTTCATGGCGGCGAGGAAATCGCCGTTGCTCTTGGACTTGAGCAGGCGGTCGCGCAGCAACTCCATGGACTCGGTGACGGAGAGCGGGTTGAGCACCTTGCGCAGCACCCAGACGCGGTTGAGGTCGTCCTTGGGGATGAGCAGCTCCTCCTTGCGGGTGCCGGAGCGCTGGATATCGATCGCGGGGAAGACACGCTTGTCCACCAGCTTGCGGTCGAGGATGATCTCCAGGTTGCCGGTGCCCTTGAACTCCTCGAAGATGACGTCGTCCATGCGGCTGCCGGTCTCGATCAGGGCGGTGGCGATGATGGTGAGCGAGCCGCCCTCCTCGATGTTGCGGGCAGCGCCGAAGAAGCGCTTGGGGCGCTGCAGGGCGTTGGAGTCCACGCCGCCGGAGAGCACCTTGCCGCTGGGGGGGACGACGGTGTTGTAGGCGCGGGCGAGGCGGGTGATGGAGTCGAGCAGGATGACGACGTCGCGCTTGTGCTCGACCAGGCGCTTGGCCTTTTCAATGACCATTTCGGCCACCTGGACGTGGCGGCTGGCGGGCTCGTCGAAGGTGGAGCTGATGACCTCGCCCTTGACGGTGCGCTGCATGTCGGTGACCTCTTCGGGGCGCTCGTCAATCAGCAGCACGATGAGGACGATCTCGGGGTGGTTGGCGGTGATGGAGTTGGCGATGGACTGCAGCAGCATGGTCTTGCCGGTGCGGGGAGGGGCGACGATGAGGCCGCGCTGGCCCTTGCCGATGGGGGTGCAGAGGTCCATGATGCGGCCGGAGACGTTCTCGCGCACGGTCTCCAGCTTGATGCGCTCGGCGGGGTAGAGGGGGGTGAGGTTGTCGAAGAGGATCTTGTTGCGGGCCTCCTCGGGGGCCTCGAAGTTGATGGCCTCGATCTTGACCAGGGCGAAGTACTTCTCGCCCTCGTGGGGGGGGCGGACCTGGCCGGAGCAGGTGTCGCCGGTGCGGAGGTCGAAGCGGCGGATCTGGGAGGGGGAGACGTAAATGTCGTCGGGGCCGGGGAGGTAGTTGTAGTCGGGGGAGCGCAGGAAGCCGTAGCCGTCGGGAAGGATCTCGAGCACGCCCTCGGCGAAGATGTGGCCCTCTTTTTCGCTCTGCGCCTGCAGGATTTTGAAGATCAGGTCTTGTTTGCGCATGCCGCTGGCGCCGGGAAGCTCCAAGGTGCGGGCGATGCGGGCGAGTTCGGTGATGTTCTTTTCTTTCAGTTCAGCGATGGTCATGCGATTCCAACGGCGGGAGCCGGGAGGGGATGGGAGAGGGCGGAGTGCGCCTCATGGGAAGAGGACAACGGGCGGAAGCGAGCGGAAAGCGGCGGCGGGCAGGCAGCCAGCAACCGTAGGAAGATACAGGATATCACCACGACGACGGCAGGTCAATAGAATTCTCGATTAGTCCAGGTCGAAGTCGCGCAGGGGGGGGGGCTCGTCGGGGTTGTCCTGGACGCGGCGGAGGCTTTGATCGAACTTGCGGGCGAGCAGGTCGTCGCGGCGCTTTTCCGCCTCGACCGACTCCTGGAAGCGGCGGTCGCGCTGTTCCTGCTGGCGGCGCAACTGCTCGTGGGCGCGGTCCAGGTTGACGTCGCGGGGGCGGGTGGGCTGGTGGTGGAGGACGAGGCCGGTTTCGGCATCAATGCGCAGTTGGGAGCCGCAATCGGGACAACGCACCTCGAGGATATGGGACATGCTACGGCTTGCTCCGGCTGGATTTAATCTTGCGCCTATTTTGGCGCTCAATCAAGCCGGGAGGGAGGCCGAACTGGAGGCGGAGCTGGCGCTCGCGGCGGCGCATCTGACCCTGGTCGGCCTCGTGGTCGAAGCCGGCGAGGTGGAGGAGGCCGTGGAGCAGGAGGATGCGGACCTCGGTGTCGAGGGGGTGGTGGCGGGCGCGGGCCTGGCGGGCGGCGGTGTCGAGGGAGACGGCGAGGTCGCCGGCGTAGGCGGGGTCGTGTGCGGGGAAGGAGAGCACGTCGGTGGGCTGGTCGAGGGCGCGGAACTGGCGGTTGAGCGCCTGGATGGCGGCGTCGTCCATGAGGCGGACGGCGACCGGGGCGCGCAGGCCGAGGGCGCGCTGGGCGGCAGCGAGGAAGCGGCGGAGGGCGGGGAGGTCGAGGCGGCGGCCGCCGAGGAGGGGCGGGGTGGCGGGGGACATGGCGGTCTCAGGCGGCGGGCTCGGGGCCGGGGGCGAGATCGGAGGGGGGCAGCAGCGGCAGTTGGCGCTCGGCGGCCTCGGCGGCGAGGGCGGCTTCGCGCTCGCCGTAGGCGCGCACGATGCGCTGGACGAGGGGATGGCGGACGACGTCGCGCTCGTCGAAATAGACCAGCCCGATGCCCTCCACCGGAGCCAGCAGCTCGACCGCCTGCAGCAGGCCGCTGCGGCGGCCCTGGGGCAAATCGATTTGGGTCAGGTCGCCGGTGATGACGGCTTTGGAGTGGAAGCCCATGCGGGTGAGGAACATCTTCATCTGCTCCTGGGTGGAGTTTTGGGCCTCGTCGAGGATGATGAAAGCGTCGTTGAGGGTGCGGCCGCGCATGAAGGCGAGGGGGGCGATCTCGATAGTGTTGCGTTCGAGCAGGCGCTCGACGCGCTCGGGCTCGAGCAGGTCGAAGAGGGCGTCGTAGAGGGGACGGAGGTAGGGGTCGATTTTTTCCTGGAGGGTGCCGGGGAGGAAGCCGAGGCGCTCGCCCGCCTCCACCGCCGGGCGGGCGAGCACGATGCGGGAGACCTGCTTGGCGGCGAGGGCGGCCACCGCCATGGCGACGGCGAGGTAGGTTTTGCCGGTGCCGGCCGGGCCGACGCCGAAGACCATGTCCTGGCGCTCGATGGCGTCGAGGTAGCGGCGCTGGTTGAGGGACTTGGGCTGCACCGTTTTTTTGCCGAAGGAGCGCTGGCGGCCGCTGCGGGCGAGGCTGGCGAGGCTGGCGCTGGGATCGTCGAGCACGATCTGCAAGAGGGCGCGCAGGTTGCCGTTCTGGAACTGGAAACCCTCGCTGGAGAGGCGCTGGAAGTCGGCGAAGATCTCCTCCAGGCGGGCGACGGCGGCGGGCTCGCCCTCGAGTTCGATGGCGGCGGGGCCGAGGCGCACCCCGACCTGGAGCTGCTCTTCCAGCAGGCGCAGGTTCTCGTCCAGCGGGCCAAAGAGGGCTTCGATGCCGGGGCTGAACTCGAGGCTCTTTTTCATGGGGAGCGGCTGGCTCCATTTTAGATGTTTTGACGGGGGCGGGGGCCTGAATTACAATAGAGCGGAGACAATGGCTAATCATCCCTCCGCCCTCAAGCGGGTGCGCGAGACCCGCGTCCGCACCGCCCGCAACCGCGCCAACGCCAGCCGCCTGCGCACGGCGATGAAGAAGCTGCGCACCGCCATCGAGGAGAAGGACGCGAAGGCGGCGGAGGAGTTGCTGCGCCCGACGCTGTCGCAGATTGACAAGTCCATCCAGAAGGGCGTGCTGCACGCCAATGCCGCCGGACGCTACAAGAGCCACCTGACGGTGGCGTTCAACAAGCTGAAGAAGTAGCGGCCACGGCGTGCACGGCCTCTAGCAAGGCGTGAGGGCTGCCGGAGGCCCGGGCTGGCGTGCGGCCTACCCCCTAGCGATGCCCCGGAGTCCGCTCGCGGCGTTGCCTCTGCCGGTCACGCCAAGCCATCATCGTCGTTCGTGACCTCCATGCCCGCAGCTTTGAGTTCCTGAAGCACTTTGATTTTCCAGCCTCCGTGTGGGTCGAGCGGCACGTACCCGAGTCCCAAAATATCGCTTGGGAGTTCGACACCGTCAGTGTAGAGTACGCATGTCCTTGCTCGACCGAGCCGGCCAAAAAAGTAACCAAGCTCCAGGATGACATTTTGGCGCGCGCGCGGCGATGGCGTGGACTCCTTCGCCGCGTGGCCAATATCGTCGGGCGTCAGGAGCACGACCGCAAAACCCGCATCAGCGTTTCCCTCAAACTTCTCGATGAGCGTCCTCCCCCGGTTCGCTCGCTCATCGAGGATTGTGACCTCCAGTCCGAGCTTCTCGATGAATCGCGCGACTTCGTGTTTTGCGCCTTCATCGTTGCCGTGCACCAAAAACAATTCCCTGCTTGACGGCGTTCCTGCTCGGGCGGCCACTGCACCTTTCAGTTCGATTTGCCTCAACACCTTTCGCGCCTTGGCTAAGGCGTCGCGAACGGCATTCGCTAGGCACTCCGCCTGCCAGGCGACACCTTCGTAATAGGTATGTGCCGGAAGCGCCCGCCCTTGGAACACCGCATTCGAGTCGCGAGACATCGTCGGAAACGAATTCGCGGCGTTTTGGCAATACCGCTGGGAAGCCGCTTCCTGCCAGTCAAATTTGCCGAGAGCCTCGCAAATCTCGAGTTCGCGCTGGAACTCTGGCGCGCTGTCGAGGGGCGCGAGCTCGATCACGATTTCCTCGATGATGCTTTTCGCGTCCTGCCGCAGTTTCGCTTCCAGCTCGGCGATGGGGCCGCCCTCCCGGTTCGCAAGCTGCTTGATTTTTTCCTTTACCTCTTCGGGCGATCGACTACGCCAGCCCGGAGGTACACCCATTCTTGCCCCCCACTCCGCGCTAAACCTCGCGTTCACCGGTGGCCGCTCGAATTCGCCGAAATACATTTCAGCGTGCCAGCCAAAAGCGGAGCCACTCCAGGAGTTGCCGACGGTCCGGGCCGCCTCGAGTACCGCCCTCGCATCGGACCCCAGCATGTCGCTGCGCTCAAGCAACCCTGGAGCCGCCGCGTTGAGCCGCGCCCGCAGCTCCTTTGCCCTTCCTGCTGGATCGAAAGCTTGGCTCATGTTAGCGCCCATTTTACCCTTACCGGGGCCCTGCGGCCGTCTGGAAGGATCCTCGGCTTCGCGGCCGACGCGATTTGCAGGTAGCTTCCGGGCCAAGATCGAGCGCCTGCAGACCTTCGCAGTCCCCGCAGGAGATTGCGGCGCTGCGTCGGTCGGGACTGGGCCTTCTCGTCGCTTCCCTCGAATAACGGATTGAGATAGCTCGGGGCGTACCCCCGACCGTGTCTTCAGTTCACGGTCGCCAGAGAGGAATGAGTTTCGGTCGGCCTAGCGCAGCCAGTCTTCGAGTTCGACGGCGGCGGCGGTCTTGCCGTCGCGGTACTTGACGATCACGGGAGTCGAGAGGGAGAGTCCCCAGGCGGGGCCGGAGCCGCGGGTGACGGCGCGGGCGCCGGGGACGACCACGGCGCCCTCGGGCACGCGCAGGGGCTGGTCGGGGCTGGCGTGGTGGATGAGGCCGCGGGGCAGATCGTAGAGCGGGGTGGAGCGGGTGAGGACCACGCCGGCGGCGAGGACCGCACCCGCGCCCACCTGGGTGCCTTCGTAGACGCCGCAGTTGCCGCCCACCAGGACCTCGTCTTCGATGACGACCGGAGCGGCGTTGATGGGCTCGAGCACGCCGCCGATCTGGGCGGCGGCGCTGAGGTGGACGCGGGCGCCGACTTGGGCGCAGGAGCCGACCAGGGCGTGGGAATCAATCATGGTGCCGGAGTCCACATAGGCGCCGATGTTGACGAAAGCCGGGGGCATGCAGATCACCCCCGGGGCCAGATAGGCGCCGTCGCGCACCGTGGTGCCGCCGGGGACGAGGCGAACCTGGTCGGTGAGGGCGAAGCGGCGGGTGGGCAGGGTGTCCTTGTCAAAAAAGGAGAAGGGCGGCGGGCTGGGGTGCTCGGCCAGAGCGCCCAGGCGGAAGCCGAGCAGGATGCCCTGCTTCACCCAGGCCTCGGCGACCCAGCCGGCGGGGGTGCGGCGGGCGGCGCGGGCCTGGCCGCAGTTGAGCAGGCGCTTGAGCTCGGCGAAGGCGGCGAGGGCGTCGGCGCGCACGGGGGCGAGGTCGGCGAGGGCGTAGAGGCGGGCCAGGGTGGCGGCGAGGTCGGCCACGCTACAGCCCCAGCGCCTGCATCACGGCGACGATCTTTTCGCGGCTGGCGGGGCGCACCGGCACCATGGGCAGGCGGTAGACCTCGTGGCAGTAGCCGAGGCGCGCCAGCACGCACTTGATGGGGCCGGGGCTGGACTCGATGAAGATGACCTCCATCAGGGCCAGGTAGCGGTAGTGGAGGGCGCGGGCGGCGGCGAAGTCGCCGGCGCGGGCGCACTGGACCAGTTTTGCCATGGGGCCGGGGATGGCGTTGGAGGCGACGCTGACGAGGCCTTGGCCGCCCAGGGCGAGGATGGGCAGGGTGAGGGCGTCGTCGCCGCTGAGGAGGTCGAAGCCGGGGGGGGCGGCGGCGAGGATGGCGCCCATCTGGGCGAGGTTGGCGGAGGCCTCCTTGATGGCGACGATGTTGGGGAGGGCGGCGAGGCGGAGGGTGGTGGAGGCGTCGAGGTTGCTGGCGGTGCGGCCGGGGACGTTGTAGAGGACCACGGGGAGCTTGACCGCCGCGGCCACGGCGGCGAAGTGCTGGTAGAGGCCCTCCTGGGTGGGCTTGTTGTAGTAGGGGGCGACGGAGAGGATGCCGTCCACGCCGAGGCGCTCGAGTTGGCGGGCGAGCTCGGCGACGTGGGCGGTGTAGTTGCCGCCGGCGCCGCCCAGCACCGGGACCTTGCGCGGCGCCTGGGACGCCTCCTCGACGGCAATCTCGACGAGGCGGAGATGCTCGGCGGCGGAGAGGGTGGGGGTCTCGCCAGTGGTGCCGCAGGGGACGAGGAAATCAATGCCCTGGGCGATCTGGAAGCGGATGAGCTTGCGGTAGGCGGGCTCGTCGAGGGTGAGGCCGATGGCGAAGGGGGTGACGAGGGCGGTGCCGCAGCCGCGAAAGGGGTTGATCATGGCAGGACTCCGGCGGGCGGGGGGTTGAGAAGCTCGGAAAACTCGTGCAGGCCGCGGCGGCCCAGGATCCAGGTGGCGGCGGCGAGGGCGCCGGCGGCGAAGCCGCGGCGGGAGCGGGCGGTGTGGGTGAGGGTGAGGGTATCGTCGGGGCCGTCGAAGCCGACGGTGTGGGTGCCGGGGATGGCGCCGGCGCGGGTGCTGGCGACGGGGCCGGGGTCGTGGCCGCCGGCGCGCAGCAGCGCGGCCAGATGCTGGGCGGTGCCGGAGGGGGCGTCGAGCTTGTGGCGGTGGTGCGCCTCCCAGACGAAGGCCTGGTAGTCGGCGGGCAGGCTGGCGGCGGCGGCGGCGACCACGCGGTAGAAGGCCTGCACGCCGAGGGAGAAGTTGGCGCCGTAGACCGCGCCCACGGGGGCGGCCTCGACCCGGGCGCGGACTTGGGGCAGGTGCTCGAGCCAGCCGGTGGTGCCGATCACCAGGGGGATGCCGGCGGCCATGCAGCGCTCGACGTGGTCGAGCACGGCGGCGGGCACGCTGAAGTCAATCGCCACCAGGCCGGCGGCCCAGCCGGCGGGGAAGGCCTCGCCCTGGTCCACGGTCTTGAGCACGCGGTGGCCTTGGGCGGGCGCCATCTCGGCCACCAGGTGGTTCATCTTGCCGTAGCCGAGCAGCAGCAGGTCCATTGCAGTCCATTGTGGCCGGAGCCCAAGCCAGACACAAGCGCGTTTGTCGCTGGGGCGGGCGGGGGGCCCGCTGGGGAGCCGCCGCGCAGTCACGGCGCGGGGCTTCAGGGCCAATGGTGGGCGCGGGCCCCAGCGCGCCTGCCCGGCCCGGCTGGAGCAGCGCCGGGCCGGTGCGGCGCGCGTCCCGCTTGTGAGCCGCCCCGCTGTAACAGCGCGGGGCGGCAGGATCGCGCGGACTTGGGGGCCCCGTGGCCCCAAGTCGGCGCTGCGCTTCGCTGGGGCCGCCGCGCGCATGGGGCGGACGGAGATCGGCAGCGGGGGCAGGGCGCCCATGGGAAAATTATATACGGCTGGCGAGCGAAATCAGGGCGGCGGACGGGCAGACCGCCTGCACCAGGCCCTCGGCCAGGGCGGCCTGGGCGGACCAGCCCTGGGCGGCGAGCAGGTGCTCGATGGCGCGGGCGGAGCCGATCAGGCGGGGAAGGCGTTGGGTGCCCCCCCAGCCGGTGACCAGGCCCAACTTGGCGCCGTGGTGGCCGAGGTAGGCGGCGGGGGCGCACACGCGGGCGCGGCAGGCGAGGGCGAGGTCGAGGCCGCCGCCGAGGCAGTAGCCGGCGATGGCGGCCACGAAGGGCACGGGGGAGGCGGCGATGGCGTCGAGGCAGCGCTGGCCGGCGTGGGCCAGGCGCCAGGCGGTGGGGGCGTCGAGGGCGGCGATCTGGTTGAGGTCGGCGCCGACGGAGAAGCAGCGCGGGTTGCCGGTGAGCAGGAAGCGGCGGGCGGCGGGGTGGGCGGCGGGGCTGGCGCTCAGCTCGCGCAGCAGCTCGAGCGAGAGGCGGTTTTGGCCGTCGGGGGATTGCAGGTGGAGCTCGACCACGCCCGCTGGGTGCGCCCGCGCGAGGACAATGGTGGGCGCGGGCCCCTGCGCGGCTACGCCGCGCGTCCCGCTTGTGCTCACGCCGGCTTGGGGGCCCCGCGGCCCCAAGCCGGCGCTGCGCTTCGCAGGGGCCGCGCCGAATTCGCTTCCCGGGGGCGGGCCGCCCTGCGGAATTACGACCACCCCAGAACCCGAGGCGGGTTCTGGGGACCCCGGTTCGCGGCCGTTCGCGCCGGTTTTGCCGGCAGGCAAAGCGGCGCGACCCCCGCGACCGGTGGGCTCAGGGGGCAAGCGCCGGCCTGGGGTGCACGTGGGTGCGGATGAAGTCGGCGATCTCAGCCATGCGGCTGCCGGGGGGGAAGACGGCGGCGATGCCGGCCTGCTGGAGCGGAGCGATGTCGGGCTCGGGCACGATGCCGCCGATCACCACCAGCACGTCGTCCATCTGGTGCTGGCGCAATTGCCGCATCAGCTCGGGGACGATGGCGTTGTGGGCGCCGCTGAGGATGGAGAGGCCGATGCAGTCCACATCCTCTTGCAGGGCGGCGTTGACGATCATCTCCGGGGTTTGGCGCAGGCCGGTGTAGATGACTTCCATGCCGGCGTCGCGCAAGCCGCGCGCCACCACCTTGGCGCCGCGGTCGTGCCCGTCGAGGCCCGGCTTGGCCACAAGTACGCGAATCCGTCGAGTTTCTGTCATAGCTGGCACAGGCTAGGTGATGGCGGTCTCGGTGTAGTCGCCGAAGACCTCGCGCAGGGTGTTGCAGACCTCGCCCAGCGTGCAGGAGGCACGGACGCAGTCGAGCAGCGCCGGCATGGTGTTCTGCTCGCCGGCGGCGGCGGCGCGGAGCGCGGCGAGGGTGGAGGCGACGGCGTGGTGGGAGCGGCGGGCGCGCAGTTCCTTCAATTTGGCGGCCTGGCGCTCGCGGGCGCTCTCGTCGATGTAGAGGGTGGGGAGGGTGGGCTCGTCGGAGACAAAGTCGTTGACCCCGACCATGATCTTTTCGCCGCGCTCCAGGGCCTGCTGGTAGCGGTAGCTGGCGTCGGCGATCTCGCGCTGGGGAAAGCCCTGCTCGATGGCGCCGACCATGCCGCCCATGGCGTCAATGCGGCGGAAGTAGTCGAGCGCGCCCTGCTCCATGTCGAGCGTGCCCTTCTCGACGAAGTAGGCGCCGCCGAGCGGGTCCACGGTGTTGGCGACGCCGGTCTCGTGGGCGATGATCTGCTGGGTGCGCAGCGCCAGGGTGGCGGCGGCGGCGGTGGGCAGGGCCAAGGCCTCGTCGAGCGAGTTGGTGTGGAGCGACTGGGTGCCGCCCAGCACCGCCGCCAGGGCCTGCAGCGCGACGCGGGTGAGGTTGTTGTAGGGCTGCTGGGCGGTGAGGGAGACGCCGGCGGTTTGGGTGTGGAAGCGCAGCGCGGTGCTGCGCGGGTTCTGGGCGCCGTAGCGCTCGGTCATCACCGTGTGCCAGAGCTTGCGGGCGGCGCGGTACTTGGCGATCTCCTCGAAGAAGTCGCTGTGGGCGTTGAAGAAGAAGGACAGCCGGGGAGCGAACTCGTCCACCGGGAGGCCGCGGCGCAGGGTCCACTCGACGTATTCCATGCCGTCGCGCAGGGTGAAGGCCAGCTCCTGCAGGGCGGTCGAGCCGGCCTCGCGGATGTGATAGCCGCTGATGGAGACAGGGTTGAAGCGGGGCACGTGGCGGGCGCCGAACTCGATGGTGTCCACCACCAGGCGCATGGAGGGGGCGGGAGGGAAGATGTATTCCTTCTGGGCGATGTATTCCTTGAGGATGTCGTTCTGCAGGGTGCCGGAGATCTGCTTCCAATCGGCGCCCTGGCGCTCGGCGGCGACCAGGAACATGGCCCAGATGACCGCCGCGGGGGAGTTGATGGTCATCGAGGTGGTGACCTGGTCGAGGCGGATGCCCTGGAACAGGCGCTCCATGTCTTCGATGGAATCAATCGCCACGCCGCACTTGCCCACCTCGCCGGCCGCCATGGCGTCGTCGCTGTCGTAGCCCATGAGGGTGGGCAGGTCGAAGGCGACGGAGAGGCCGGTCTGGCCCTGGGCGAGGAGGAAGCGGTAGCGCTCGTTGGTCTCCTCCGGGGTGGCGAAGCCGGAGAACTGGCGCATGGTCCAGAGGCGGCCGCGGTAGCCAGTGGCGTGGATGCCCCGCACGTAGGGGGGCTCGCCCGGGCGGCCCACCTCGCGCTCGAAGTCGAAGCCAGGGGGCAGGTCGGCGGCGGTGTAGAGGCGGTGGACGGGCACGCCGCTGATGGTGGTGAACGCGGCGGCGCGCTCGCCGCCGGGGCCGGCGGGCGGCGCGGGCGCTGGGCTGGGCGGCGGCGCCTTGGGGGCGCGGGTGTCGGTGGGCGAGGCCATATCCCTTCCCAGTGTAGGCCGCGGGGCGGATAGGGGCAAGCAACCGGGCGGTTGGGTGGGGGCGGGCTCAGCCGAGCGGCACGCGGACGAGGCCGGGCCAGCGGTCGAAGGCGGCGTCGAAGGTCAGGATCTGGCGAATCCCGTGGCGCTCCATCACCGCGATATGCAGGGCGTCGCGGGCCGAGAGGCCGGACGGCGATTGCAGTACTTCGGCGGCGCGCAGCACATCGTTGCGCGTCACAGAGAAGACTTCGTCCACGATGGCCAGCGTCAACGCCAAGGTGTCGGCGATGGCCTCCAATCGCCGAATGGCGCTAAAGCGATGCAGAAATTCCTGCAGCACCTCGGCGTCGGTGACCAGCCGCTCCCCACTCGCCGCCAAGGCGCTAACCTGGACCTGGGCGGCGACCTTATTCGGATGGGCCGCCCCCACCAGGTACATGGGAATATTGGCGTCGATGAAGATCAACCGAGTCGGCCTTGCTCGGTTTCGCCGAGCATTTGCTCGATGTCGGCGGTGGGATAGGTCAAGGCGACGGCTTGGCGTACCGCCGCCAGCTTCTCGGCCGCATCCCGCACCGGTTGCCGCTGGCGGGCGGTGCGCATGGCGCGGCGCGCCCACTCGCCCACGGGCAGGCCCTGGCGGCGGGCCGCGCGCCGGATTTCCTCCATCTCGGCCTCTGGGAGCAGCACCTGGAGCCTCTTACTCATAGAGTGAGTATATCATGCGCCGGAGCTGAGTGCACCCGCCGAGCCCGTCCGCCTCAGCGCACGTAGACGGCGACGGCGCGGGGAGTGGGAGGGGCCTGGTTCCAGCCGGCGGGGACCTTGTCGAAGCCGATCTCGAAGCTGCGGGTGGCGTGGGGGGCGACCGGGCGGAAGCGGTCGTCGAGCAGGACACGCTGGTCGCGCTCGATGGGCTTGCCGTCAATGTCCAGGAAGGTGAGCTCGACGGTGTAGCCGGTGAGGGTGCGGTCGCCGAGGTTGGCGAGGGTGCCGTCGTAATAGACAACGCCGCCGGCCATCAGGCTTTCGGCGGCCGAGACCTTGGCGTGGGTGATGGCGACCTGGGCGGCGTAGGCGTCCTGGCGCTGGCCGCTGGGCACGTCCTGGTGGCGCGCCACCAGAGCGGCGGCGGCCATGATCGCCAGCACGACGCCGGCGCCGATGGCGTAGGGCTTCCAGTTGAAGGCGGCGGGCATGGCTCGCCTCCTAGTTTATCCCGTTGGCCATCAAGGCGATGTCGGACCGCCGCAGGAGCTGGGCGTCGGCGGTCACCAGCGTCAGGCCCTCGACCTTGGCGGTGGCGGCGAGAAAGCGATCCACCGGATCGCGATGTTGGAAGCGCATTTGGGTCGCGGCCAAGACGATGGCGGTGGTCAAGAACGCCTCCCGCAGGCGGCGGCGACCGGCCAGGCTCGCAACCCACGGCTCAAGCCCCATGTGCAGCCGCAGCCGGCGCTTCTCCAAGAGCGTGGAGATTTCCCAAATGGTCAGGGGCGAGATCCAGACCTCATTGTTGCTGTCGTCCAGCGCCGCGGCCACCGCGGGCGAGAGCCGCGCCGGCTCCAGTTGCGACCACAGCAAGATGTGGGTGTCCACGAGCAGGCGAGTCATCGCAGCGCATCCCACTCCTCGGGTTCGGTGGCCGGGCTGATGACGTCTCCCAGAATTGCCCCGGTGCCGGCGAGCGAGCCCACCCATCCCGTGGATGCGCCTTTCCCTGGAGGCACGACCTCCGCCAGCGGCTTGCCAAAGCGGGTCAGGCGAATAGGTTCGCCGGTGCGACGCACCTCTTCCACCACGGCCAGACAGGTGGCTTTGAACTTGGAGATGGCGATCTCGCGCATGGAAATTATTTTACCATGGTCAGACCATGATCTAAATTTTGGGCAACATTGTGGGCGCGGGCCCCCTGCGCGGCTGCGCCGCGCGTCCCGCTTGTGAGCCGCCCCGCTGTAACAGCGCGAGGCGGCATGCTCACGCCGGCTTGGGGGCCCCGCGGCCCCAAGCCGGCGCTGCGCTTCGCAGGGGCCGCGCCGAATTCGTTTCCCGGGGGCGCAGACGCGCCACTGGCGCGTCTGCCCGTTCGGAATTACGACCACCCCAGAACCCGAGGCGGGTTCTGGGGACCCCGGTTCGCGGCCTTTCGCGCCGGTTTTGCCCGCAGGCAAGGCGTCGCGACCCCCGCGCGCGGCTAGCGTCCGGCGACGGTGAGGCCTTCGATCAGCAGGGTGGGGGCGTTGATGGCGCCGCGCAGGTCTGGGTCGTTGCCGATGGCGGTGACTTGGCGGAACATGTCGCGCAGGTTGCCGGCGACGGTGATCTCCTCGACCGGATAGGCGAGCTGGCCGTCTTCGATCCACATGCCGGAGGCACCGCGGGAGTAGTCGCCAGTGACGGCGTTGACGCCGAAGCCGATGAACTCGGTGACGTAGAGGCCTTGGCGGACGGCGGCGATGATCTGCTCGGGGGAGTCGGGGCCGGGAGCGAGCATGAGGTTGTGGCAGCTGACGCCGGGGGGGCCGGCGAGGGCGCGGCTGGCGTTGCCGGTGGTGGCGAGCGAGAGCTTGCGGGCGGCGTAGCAGTTGAGCAGAAAGGACTCGAGGCGGCCGTCTTGGATGACGGGGGTGCGGCGGGTGGGGACGCCCTCGCCGTCGAAGGGGGAGGAGCCGAAGCGGGCGGGGAGGGTACCGTCGTCCAGCAGGGTGAAGTTGGAGGCGGCGACCTGGTGGCCGAGCTTGCCGGCGAGGAAGCTGGCCTCGCGGTAGATGGACTCGCCGCTGACGGCCTCGAGCAGGTGGCCGAGCAGGCTGCGAGCGGCCTGGGGATCGAAGACGACGGGCACGCGCGCGGTCGCCACCTTGCGGGCGCCGAGGCGGCGCAGGGTGCGCTGGGCGGCGAGGCGGCCGACGGACTCGGGCGCGTCCATGCCGTCGGGATCGCGGGCGAGGGTGTACCAGTAGTCGCGCTGCATGGCGCCGTCCTGGGTGGCGATGGGGACGACGCTGAGGGAGCAGGAGCTGCGGCGGACGGCGGCGGCGAAGCCATTGGAATTGGCCAGGACCTTGGTGCCCTCGCCGGCCTCCACCGAGGCGCCGTCGGAGTTGGTGAGGCGGGGGTCGGTGTCGAGGGCGGCGCGCTCGGCGCGGAGGGCCCACGCCACCGCCTGCTGGGGGGTGACCTGGGCGGCGGCGGGGGAGTAGAGGGCGAGGTCGGCGGAGAGGCAGCCCTGCTGGTCGGGGCGGGGCAGGCCGGCGAAGGGGTCGGGGGAGGCGTGGGCGGCAATGGCCAAGGCGGAGTCGAGCATGCGCAGGGCGGCGTCCCAGGCCAGGTCGGAGCTGTAGGTCACCCCCGCCTGCTGGCCGCGGAAAGCGCGGATGCCGAGGGAGGAACCCTCGGCCTGCTTGATGGACTCGGTCTGGCCGCGGCGGACGGCAACCGACAGTTCCCTACCCTGGCGGATGACGCACTCGGCGGCGGAGGCACCGCGGCGGGTGGCCTCGGCGACAAGGCGCTGGGCCAAGTCCACAAGTTCGGGCGCGATCTCGGCGCCGAAGACGGTGCGGTTTGCGGTGGCCATGCTGCGGCTGCTAGTGTAGTGCCCCAGAGGAAATGATTGGTATCCTTGCAAGCGGACTGCGACTTTTCTTGGGGAAAAGTCGCATACGTGACGAGAGTGAATGCATCGCCATTTCTGGGGCACTACACTAGGTGCGGGTGCCGCCCACGGTGAGGCGATCAATCTTGAGGGTGGGGATGCCGACACCGACGGGGACGGTCTGGCCGTCCTTGCCGCAAGAGCCGATGCCCTGGTCAAGGCGGAGGTCGTTGCCGACCATGGAGACGTGGGTGAGGACCTCGGGGCCGTTGCCGATGAGGGTGGCGCCCTTGACCGGGGAGGTGATGCGGCCGTCTTCGATGAGGTAGCCCTCGGAGGCGGAGAAGACGAACTTGCCGTTGGTGATGTCCACCTGGCCGCCGCCGAAGTTGACGGCGTAGAGGCCGCGCTGGACGCTGCGGATGATGTCGTCGGGATCGTCCTGGCCGGCGAGCATGTAGGTGTTGGTCATGCGGGGCATGGGCATGTGGGCGTAGCTCTGGCGGCGGCCGTTGCCGGTGGCGGCGGCGCGGGTGAGGCGGGAGCTGAGGTGGTCCTGGAGGTAGCCCTTGAGGATGCCGTTTTCGATGAGGGTGGTGCACTGAGTGGGGGTGCCCTCGTCGTCGAGGTTGAGCGAGCCGCGGCGGCCGGGCAGGGTGCCGTTGTCCACCACGGTGCACTGGTCGCTGGCGACGCGGCGGCCGAGCAGGCCGGCAAAGGCGGAGGTGCCCTTGCGGTTGAAGTCGGCCTCGAGGCCGTGGCCGATGGCCTCATGCAGCAGGATGCCGGGCCAGCCGGGGCCGAGCACGACCTCCATCTCGCCCGCCGGGCAGGGCAGGGCGGCGAGCTGCTGCACCGCCTCGCGGGCGGCCTGCTCGCCGAGCTGCTCGGGGGTGATCTCCTGGTCGAAGAACTCGAGCTCGACGCGGCCGCCGCCGCCGGCGTTGCCCTTTTCGGTCTGCGCGCCCTGGCGGGCGAGGGCGAAGACGCTGAGGCGGGCCATGGGCTGGGCATCGCCGGCGCAGCGGCCGTCGGAGGCGACGATGAGGACGCGGCGCATCTCGTCGGCGTAGCCGACGCGGACCTGGACGATGCGGGGGTCGTGGGCGCGGGCGGCGCGGTCGGCGCGGCGCACCAGGGCGAGCTTGGCGGCGATGGCGGCGTCGGTGGCGGCGAGGGCCTGGGGGTAGAGGTTGGGGCGGCCGAGGTCGGCGGGGCTGAGGCCGGCGATGCGGGTTTGGGCGGGGCCGCTGGCGATGTGGGCGGCGACCTGGGCGGCGCGGAGGATCTTGTCGGGGCTGAGATCGTCGGTGTAGGCGTAGCCGGTGCGCTCACCGGAGAGGACGCGCACGCCCACGCCGAGGGAGATGCCCTGGGTGGCGCCCTTGACCAGGCCCTCCTCCAGGGTGAGGGAGGAGCTGGCCTGGTGCTCGAAATAGAGGTCGGCGTAGTCGCCGCCGCGGGCGAGGGCGGCGGCGAGGTAGTGCTCGAGGTCGGCCGCGGCGACGCCGTAGCGCTCGGCAAAAAATCGTTGGGAAGCGGCGGCAGGCATGGCTACTTCCATTCTAAGCGAAGCCGGAGGGGAGCCGGATCGGCTATCATCCCACCATGGCTGTCGAGCCCATGGCGCCGCCGCTCGCCGATTTTGCGGGATTCATGCTGGAGGTCAGCGACCTGGTGAACGGGACGCTGGATCTGGACCAGGTGCTGCACCGGGTGGCGGAGCTGGTGCGGCGGGTGGTGCAGTACGAGATCTTCGCCATCCTGCTGACCAACGAGCGCACCCAGGAGCTGCGCATCCGGCTGGCGGTGGGGCACTTGCCGGAGGTGGTGGAGGGGGTGCGGGTGAAGGTGGGGCATGGCATCACCGGGCTGGCGGCGCAGACGCGGCAGCCGCAGCGGGTGAACAACGTGGGGGAGAACCCGCACTACATCGCGGCGCTGCCGGGGATCCGGAGCGAGCTGGCGGTGCCGATCCTGTGGAAGAACCAGGCGATCGGGGTGATTGACATCCAGGCGCCGGAGCTGAACGCCTTTTCCGAGGCGCACCAGCAGGCGCTGGTGCTGATCGCCAGCCGCATCGCCAGCGCCATCGAGAACGCCAAGCTGTACCGCAACGCGGTGCAGCGGGAGAAGACGCTGGGGCTGTTGAACGACATCAGCCGGGAGATGACCTCGATCCTGTCGGTGGACGACCTGCTGACGCGGACGGCGGAGATGGTGCGGCGGGTGATCGAGTACCAGTTGTTCAGCGTGCTGATGGTGAACGCGGCGGGGGACAAGCTGGAGCACCGGCTGTCGGTGAAGCTGGGGGAGAACATCCAGATCAAGCACGACATTCCGCTGGGCAAGGGGATCACCGGGGTGGCGGCGGAGACGCGGCAGGCGGTGGTGGTGAAGGACGTGCGCGAGGATCCGCGCTACATCATGGTGAACCCGGATGTGCGCAGCGAGCTGGCGGTGCCGCTGGTGCACCAGGACCAGGTGCTGGGGGTGCTGGATTTGGAGCACGCCAAGAAGGGGTACTACACCGAGGGGCACGCGCGCACCATCTCGACGCTGGCGGCGCAGATGGCGATCGCGATGGCGAACGCGGGGCTGTACCAGAAGGTGGTGCGGGCGGAGCGGCAGATGGAGCGCGACCTGCGGCTGGCGCAGGAGGTGCAGCGGCACCTGCTGCCGGCGAGGTGTCCGGAGCTGCCGCGGCTGAAGATCGCGGCGCGGACGGTGGCGGCGCGGCAGCTGGGGGGCGACCTCTACGACTTTTTGCCGTACAAGGCGCAGCGGCTGGCGATCGCGGTGGGGGACGTGAGCGGCAAGGGGGCGGGGGCGGCGCTGTACGGGGCGGTGGTGACCGGGGTGCTGCGCAGCCAGGCGGCGGCCGAGCCGGGGCCGGCGGCGCTGCTGGCGTCGCTGAACCAGGCGCTGTGGGAGCGGCAGGTGGAGTCGCAGTTCATGACGCTGATCTACGCGCTGTGGTCGGAGCGGGGGCGGCGGCTGCGGGTGGCGAACTCGGGGCTGCCCTACCCGGTGCACGTGACGGCGGCGGGGTGCCAGATCGTGCCGGCGGCGGGGATCCCGCTGGGGATGCTGGAGGGATCGCAATACGAGGAGCGGGAGGTGCAACTGCAGCCGGGGGAGATGGTGGTGTTCGTGAGCGACGGGATCACCGAGTTCATGAACCCGGCGGGGGAGGAGTACGGGCGGGGGCGGCTGGAGCGGCTGCTGCGCCAACACTACGGGGAGGGGCCGGAGCAGGTGGCGGAGGCGATCTTCACCGAGGTGGAGCAGTTCGGGGCGGGGCTGGCGGCGGCGGACGACCGCACGGTGGTGGTGCTGCAGGCGGCCTGAGGGCCGCCCCGACCCGCCATGCGGCCCTTCCGCTATCGGAGCACCCCGGAGTCGGCGAGGCCGGAGCTGGCGACGGGAGGGGTGGGGCTGGAGGAGCTGGCACGGCGCTACGGGACGCCGCTGTACGTCTACGACGTGGACGCCATCCAGGCGGCCTACCAAGGCTACGCGCGCGCCTTCCGGCGGCTGCCGCACCGCATCTGCGCGGCGGTGAAGGCCAACGCCAACCTGACGCTGCTGCGGCGGCTGGCGGAGTGGGGCAGCGGCTTCGACGTGGTCAGCGGGGGGGAGTTGGAGCGGGTGCTGCAGGCCGGGGGCGGGGCCGAGGCGATTGTTTTCAGCGGGGTGGGGAAGACGGCGGCGGAGATGGACCTGGGGCTGGGGGCGGACATCCTGCTGTTCCAGGTGGAGTCGGAGCCGGAGTTGGAGCTGCTGGCGGAGCGGGCGGCGCGGCGGCGGCGGCGGGCGCGCTTCGGGCTGCGGGTGAATCCGGATATCGGGGCGGCTACCCATCCCCACATCGCCACCGGGCTGCGGCAGCACAAATTCGGGGTGGAGATGAAGCTGGCGCGGCGGCTGTACGCGCGCAGCCGCCGCGGGGCGATGGGGCGGTGGCTGGAGGCGGCCGGGATCGGGTTCCACATCGGGTCGCAGATCCTGGACACGGCGCCGCTGGCGGCGGCGGCGCAGCGGGTGGCGGGGCTAGCGGCGGAGCTGGAGGGGGACGGGCACTGCCTGCGCTATTTCGACGTGGGCGGGGGGCTGGGGATCGCCTACCAGCGCGGGCAGCGGCCGCCGGCGCTGGGAGCCTACGCCGCCGCGCTGGCGGGGGCGTGGCGGCGGCTGCCGCCGCGGCCGGAGCGGTGCCTGCTGCTGGAGCCGGGGCGGAGCCTGTTCGCCGCCGCCGGGGCGCTGCTGACGCGGGTGCTGTACGTCAAGGAGCAGGGCGGGCGGCGGTTTGTGATCACCGACGCCGGGGCCAACGACCTGATCCGCCCCAGCCTGTACGGCGCCTACCACGAGATCGCGCCGCTGCGGCGGCGGCGGGGGCGGGGGCGGGCGGTGGAGGTGGTGGGGCCGCTGTGCGAGAGCGGCGACAGCTTTGCCCACCAGCGCCGGCTGCCGCCGCTGCAGGCGGGCGACGGGCTGGCGCTGCTCGACGCCGGGGCGTACGGCTTCACCCTCAGCTCCAACTATAATGCCCGCCCCCGCGCCGCCGAGGTGGCGGTCGAGGGCGGGCGAGCGCGGCTGATCCGCCGCCGGGAAAGGCTGGCCGATTTGTGGTCGGCCGAGTTGTGAGTTAGGCAGCTCCGGAGGGGAGGGACTCCCCGCCGGGCTAGCTCTTTTTGGCGGCGCGCACCCGCGCCCAGCGGCGCTTTTGCGCCTCGGCGATGCGGCGGCGGCCTTCGGGAGAAATATTGCGGGTGCTGGGGCCGCTGCGGCCGGTGTGATTCAGTTCGCGCAAAATCCGCAGGGCGGAATCAATGCGCCGCTTTTGTTCTTCCAGATCCTGGATGGCTTTGCTAATGGTTGACATTGCTTTCTATTGCTCTCCTTAATCAACGCGAATGGCCAAGCACCAACTGGCTTGTGCAACCTTGCTTTGCGGGTTATAGCGAGATGTCCGCAAAATGTCAATGCAAATGTGGCGATCCACCCACGTAACCGGCTGGGCTACACTAGAACAGCGGGGCGTAGCGCAGCCTGGTAGCGCACCTGCCTTGGGCGCAGGTGGCCGCCGGTTCAAATCCGGCCGCCCCGACCAGCCCTGCCGGAGAGAGCACGCATGAACGGCGGAAGACTCAGCAACGACGAAACCTTTCTGCTCGGGGTGGCCGAGTTGCGGACGCAACTGCAATCCGCCGCCCCTGACGGGGAGGCGGCGCAACGCGCCTTGGCACGCATCGCGGTGCGCTATCCGGAAGAGGCCGAACACCTGGGCGAGCTCTGGAGCGGTCCCCAAGCGCAGGCCTGCGCGGCCCTGCTGGCGCGGGTGGAAGCCCAGCACCAAGCCGAAAACGAAGACTGATTGGGGACTAGACTAATCGTCCAGCGCCGCCGCCGTCTCCAACTCGCGCGAGGACAGGGGCTTGTGGAAGATGCGATAGCGAGCCAGCAGGGCATGCTTCAGCGCCCACTGCACATCCTCGTCCATCGGCGCCTTGCGCCCGCTCTCGCGCACGTAGTGCTCGAGCTTGATCGAGTCCACCAGCCCCAGGCGGATATTGCCTTCACACACAATCACCCGGGTGCCTTGTGGAATCAGGTTGTACTTGCTCAGTCGGGAGGATTTGGTCATGGGAAATGCCTCGCCGGTGTGCGTGGATAAAATGCCACGAAAACCTGGAATGAAATCAAGACAGTTTACCACGCCAGCAGCCCATTTCCAAATCCAAAATTGCGGTTTTCCAATTCCCATAATAGCGGCAGAGAAGGCTTTCGGCCGGGCGAGAGAGCAGAATAGAGCGATGTCCCAAACACACCGGCAGGAGTTGGAGCGGCGCGAGCGGCAGGCGGCGGAGGGCGGGGGCGCGGCGCGGCAGGCGCGGCAGCACCAGCAAGGCAAGCTGTTGGCGCGGGAGCGCATCGAGCTGCTGCTCGACCCGGGCAGCTTCCAGGAGTTTGACCAATTGGTGGCGCACCGCAGCCACGACTTTGGGCTGCACGAGCAGCGCATTCCCGGCGACGGGCTGGTGGCGGGCTACGGCCGCATCGAGGGGCGCACGGTGTTTGTCTTCGCGCAGGATTTCACCGTCTTCGGCGGCACCCTGTCGGAGACCAATGCCGCCAAGATCTGCAAGCTGATGGACCAGGCGGTGCAGGTGGGCGCACCCGTAATCGGGCTCAACGACAGCGGCGGCGCCCGCATCCAGGAGGGGGTGGCCTCGCTCGGCGGCTACGCCGACATCTTCCTGCGCAACACCCTGGCCAGCGGCGTGGTGCCGCAGATCTCGGCCATCCTGGGGCCGTGCGCCGGGGGCGCGGTGTACTCGCCCGCCATCACGGATTTCATCCTGATGGTCAACCGCACCGCCCATATGTTCGTCACCGGACCGGAGGTGATCAAGGCGGTCACCCACGAGGAGGTGAGCAAGGAAGAGCTGGGCGGGGCGCTGACCCACAACCAGACCAGCGGGGTGGCCCATTTCATCGCCGACGACGATGCGCAGTGCCTGGGCATGATCCGCGAGCTGCTGGGCTTTCTGCCCTCCAACAACCTCGACGACCCGCCCCGCCGGCCCAGCAGCGACCCGGCGGACCGGGCCGAGGCGGCGCTGGACACGCTGGTGCCGGAGGCCAGCGACCAGGCCTATGACATCCGCACCGTGATCCGCGCGGTCGCCGACGAGGGGTATTTCTTCGAGGTGCAGGAGCACTTTGCCCCCAATTTGGTGATCGGGTTTATGCGGCTGAACGGGCGCAGCGCCGCCGTGGTGGCCAACCAGCCACTACACTTGGCGGGGGTGTTGGATATCAATGCGAGCGTCAAGGGGGCGCGATTTGTGCGCTTCTGCGACGCCTTCAATATCCCGCTGGTCACCTTCGAGGACGTGCCGGGGTTTCTGCCGGGGACGCAGCAGGAGTGGGGCGGCATTATCCGGCACGGGGCCAAGCTGCTGTATGCCTATGCCGAGGCGACGGTGCCGAAGCTGACGGTGATCACGCGCAAGGCCTATGGGGGGGCGTATTGCGTGATGGCGTCGAAGCACCTGCGCACCGACGTGAACTACGCCTGGCCGACGGCGGAGCTGGCGGTGATGGGGGCGGAGGCGGCGGTGAACGTGATCCACCGGCGGGAGCTGGAGGCGGCGGCGGAGCTGGAGGGGAAGCGGCGGCAGTTGACGGAGGAGTTCCGGGAGCGCTTCGCCTCGCCCTTTCCGGCGGCGGAGCGGGGATACGTGGACGCGGTGATCCGGCCGCGGGAGACGCGGGCGCGGCTGATCCAGTCGCTGGAGATGCTGCAGGGCAAGCGGGCGACGATGCCGAAGAAGAAGCACGGGAACATCCCGCTGTGAGGGGGGAGGCCGCCCGCTAATTTTCGAGTTGGGCGATCAGGGTTCCCCAACTGACCTTGGTCTCGACCTGGACGGGGAGGTGGCGGGCGTCGTCGCTGAACCAGATCCACATTTGGCCGGGGCGGCGGAGGGCCTTGGGGTCGAGCACGGTGGGGTGGGCGCGGACGGCGGTGAAGCGGCCGGCGGGGGTGGTGACGGTTTCGCGCAGATCGACGGTGAGGCGGACCTCGCCGGTCTGGCCGCCCTCGTTGACGGGGAAGTTGTAGACGTCGCCGACGCGGAGGGGCTGGGCGCGGACGTAGTCGAGGGCGCTGAAGAGGTCGAGCACGCAGCCGGGGATGGGCTTGACCTCGTGCTTGGCCACCGGGGGCTGGTGGCTGAGGTCGGTCTCGTCGAGGGTCAACTGCTTCAGGCCGGGCTGGTAGAGGATGTGGGTTTGGCGGTGGCGGCGTCCCTCGAGGGTGTCATTGTCCACGGAGGTGGCGCAGAAGGACTGGGGATCGTAGAGCGACTGCATGCGGTCGCGGAGAGGATAGAAGAGGGCGACCAGGCGGCTGGCATCGGCGGAGAAGGTGATCTGGCGCTGGCCGTGGAGGTTGCTCCAGCGCAGGGTGGCCTGGCCGGCGGGGAGCAGGCGCCAGGTGGCGGCGTAGTGCAGGGTGGCGGGGGGGAGCGGGGGGGACTGGGGCGGGCGGGCCGGCGGCAGCCAGAGGGACAGCGGCAACAAGAGGGGCAGGGCCAGCCAGAGGGCGCGGGGGCGGAGGCCTACCATGCCCACGGCCTGGGCCACAGCCCGGGGTATTTCCATTTGGCGATCAGCACCAGGGCCAAGGCCAGGAAGCCGAGCAGGGCTTGGTACTCGCGGTGGCGGCGGTAGAGGGCGAAGGAGAAGCCATTGGCGGGCGCTGGCCCCAGCGCGCCTGCGACGCGCGTCCCGCTGGTGCTGACGGCGGGGTGGGGGCGGAGGCGGGGGAAGAGGCGGGGCACGCGGGCGGCGTAGGCGGCGAAGTCGGGGCCGAAGCGGGCGGCCAGGAAGCGCTCCTCCTGGCGAATGACGGGCAGATAGACGCCGACCAGCATGAGGGCGGCGAGCAGGGCCAGCAGCCAGGCATTGGCGGCGATCACCAGACCGAGGGCGAGCACGGTGCTGCCCAAGTAGAGGGGGTTGCGGGTGAAGCGGTAGGGGCCGGAGGTGGCGAGGGCATCGTTTTTGCGGATGTGGCCGGCGGCGGCGGCGCGCAGGGCGAGGCCGAGGGCGGCGAGGGGGAGGCCAACCAGAAGGCTGAGCGCCCGGGGGCGGGCGGCGAGCAGGAGCAGCGCCGCCAAGACAAAGCCCAAGGGGACGCGCCAACGCTGGGCGCGGCTGCTCACGTGGCCAGCCCCGGGCGGGGGGAGGCGGCGGGCAGGGCTTGCAGCAGGTGGCCGCAGGCGGCGGCGACCTCGGCGGGGGTGATGGCGAGCATGGCGGGGGAATAGGTGTCGCGGCGCTGGTAGGTGGTGGCGGTGGTCTTGCGGATGACCTGGCAGTGGGGGGAGTAGGGGCGGTTGCGGGCGGGGTTGGTGGGGCCGAACAGGGCGACGGTGGGCACCTCCAGGGCGGCGGCCAACTGCAGCGGGCCGGTGTCGGCGCCGACGGCGAGGCGGGCGCGGCGCAGGATGGCGGCCAAGTGCACGACATCGCCGGAGAACAGGCGGGCGCGGATCTCGTTGGCGCGGCGGTAGGCGTCGTCCATGTCGCGCTCGTCCGGGCCGCGGTTGAGCACCACGGCGAGGCCGAACTGGCGCTGCAGCATCTCGGCCAGCACGGCGTAGCGGTCGCTGGGCCAGCGCTTGGAGGCCCAGCCGCCGCCGGGGGAGAAGAAGGCGAACTCGCCCAGTTGGTTTTCAGCGATCCAGCGGTCCACATCCTGCTGCACGGAGGCGGGGATGGGGAAGGGGAAGCGCAGTTGGCGTTGCAGCGGCCCCAGGGCCTCGGCGAGGTCGAGCATCTGCTCGACGACGTGGTCGCTGCGGGGCTCGATGCGGGCGGTGTAGGCGAGGCCGGCGGCAAGTTCGCGGCGGGCGGCGGCGGAGAAGCCGAGGCGGACGGGGGCGCCGCTGGCGCGGGCGACGGCGGCGGACTTGACCGTGCCCTGCAGGTCGAGGGCGACCTCGGGCTGGAAGGCGCGGAGGCGGCGCAGATCGGCGCGCAGCGCGCTCCAGCGGTGGGGGCGGCGGCGCAGCCCCAGGCTGTCCACGGTGAAGACCTGGTCGAGGTCGGGGTGGTGGGCGACCAGCGGCAGCCATTTTTCCTCCACCACCCAGGCGAGGCGGGCCTGGGGGAAGGTGGCGCGGAGGCTGGCGGGGACGGGCAGGGCGTGGACGATGTCGCCCAGGCTGCTGAGCTTGACGATGAGGATGCGGGTTGGGGGCCGCGGGGTGGCCACGATATACCCAGTATGGCCGAAGAGAGCGGCCCGGGGCGAGGGGCTAGGGGGCTGGCAGCTTGCGGCCGGCAGCTTGCAGCTTAGGATGGGTAGGCGGAGAGAGGGGCGGCGGTGCTGGGAGCGCACCGCCGCTAGGAGGGGTGGGCGATGTGGGCGAGCAGGTCGCGGGTGGAGTGGTGCTTCGGATCTCCCACGATGCGCACGCCGATGCCGAGGGCGCGGGCGGTGGCGGCCTCGGGCACGGTGTCGGGGGTGTAGTCGGTGCCCTTGGCGTGGAGATGGGGGCGGAGGGCGGCGAGGAGGGGCTCGACCGAGAGTTGGTCGAAGACGGTGACGGCGGCGACGCCGCGCAGGGCGGCGACGAGTTCGGCGCGGGCGCGCTGGGGGAGGATGGGGCGGCCGGGGCCCTTGAGCTGGCGGGTGCTGGCGTCGCTGTTGATGGCGACCAGGAGGCGGTCGCCGAGGGCGGCGGCGGCTTGCAGGTAGCGGACGTGGCCGACATGCAGGAGATCGAAGCAGCCGTTGGCGAGGACGATGGTGTCGCCGGCGGCGCGCCAGCGGGCGGCCAGCGCCAGCAGCGCCGGATGGTCCAGGATTTTGTCGCGGTAAGAAGCCATGCTAGAGCTCGGGGGGGAGGGCGGCTTCCAACTCGGCGGGGGTCAGGGTAGCGGTGCCGGGCTTCATCACCACCAGGCCGGCGGCGATGTTGGCGAGCTGGGCGGCGGCGAGGCCGTCGGCGCCGGCGGCGAGGGCGGCGGTGAAGACGGCGATGACGGTGTCGCCGGCGCCGGTGACGTCGAGGGCCTGGTCGCTGCCGTGGATGGGGAGGTGGCGGATGGGGCGGCCGGGTTCGACGAGGGCCATGCCGTCGCGGCCGCGGGTGACGAGCAGGTGCTGGCAGCCGAGGCGGGCGCGCAGGCGGCGGGCGGCGCGTTCGAGGGCGGGGCGGGAGGCGATGCGCAGGCCGAGGGCGGCCTCGAGTTCGGCCTCGTTGGGGGTGGCGGCGGCGAGGCCGCGGTAGGCGGCGATCTGGAAGCGGGCATCCACGCTGACCAGGCGGGGAGGGGGGAGGCGGGCGCGGAGGCGCGCGGCGGCGGCGGGGGAGGCGGCGCCGTAGCCGTAGTCGGAGACGAGCAGGGCGTGGGCGCCGCGGGCGGCGGCGAGGGCGGCGCGCTCGAGGCGGAGTTGGGCGGCGGGGGCGAGGGCGTCGGGCTCATGGTCCATGCGCACCACCTGCTGCGGGGCGGTGTGGGGGTGGTGGGCGAGGATGCGGGTTTTGGTGGGGGTGGGACGGCCGGGGAGGGTGAGCACGCCGCGGGTGTTGATGCCGGCGGCGGCGAACTGGGCGCGCAGCTCGCGGCCGGCGTCGTCGTCGCCGAGCACGCCGACCAGGCGGACGCGCACGCCCAGGGCGGCGAGGTTGGCGGCGGCGTTGGCGCCGCCGCCGGGGGCGAGGCTGCGGCGGCGGCGCTTGAGGATGAGCACCGGGGCCTCGCGGGAGACGCGGGCGATCTCGCCGGCGAGGAACTCGTCGGCCACCAGGTCGCCCCAGACGGCGAGGGTGAGCTGGGGGAAGCGGCGGAGCAGGGGGCGGAGGCGGGGCGGGGTCATCGCGGCGGCGGCTCCGGGGCGGGGAGGATGAGGCGGATGGCGGCGAGGGCGTCGTCGGCGACGGCGTCGGGGCGGACGGCGGGGGCGGCCTGGGCCAGTTCGCGCTGGCCGTAGCCGGTGCGCACCAGCACCGCGCGGGCGCCGACGGCGTGGGCCAGGGCGACGTCGTGGCCGCGGTCGCCGACCACCCAGGAGGCGGCGAGGTCGAGGTTGAGGTCGCGGGCGGCGCGGCGCAGCATGCCGGGCGCGGGCTTGCGGCACTCGCAGGCACCGGCGTAGCCGGCAACGGTGCCGTCGGGGTGGTGGGGACAGTAGTAGATGGCGTCGAGGAAGGCGCCGCCGGCGGAGAGGTGGGCGGCCAGCAGGCGGTGGAGGTCGGCGACCGCGGCCTCGGGGAAGAAGCCGCGCGCCACGCCGGCCTGGTTGGTGACCACCACCGCCGCCCAGCCCTGCTGGTTGACGAGGCGCACCGCCTCGGCGGCGTAAGGGAAGATGTGGAAGTCCTGGGGACGGCCGGCGTAGCCCACCTCCTGGTTCAAGGTGCCGTCGCGGTCGAAGAAAATGGCGGGGCGCATGGGTGCAGACAATTTTAGGGCAAATTGGCGTGGCGGGGAGGCCGAGTAGTATCTAGCTCCGCCGCGCGGCAGCCTGTAGGATGGAAGCTGGCATGCTTTCCCGGGTATTCCGCGTCCATTTTGTCGGCATCGGCGGCATCGGCATGAGCGGCATCGCCGAGGTGCTGCTGGTGCAGGGCTGGCCGGTGTCGGGCTCGGACACGCGCGCCTCGGCCATCACCGAGCGGCTGCAGCGGCTGGGGGCGCGCATCCACCTGGGGCACGCGGCGGCGCACCTGGGCGACGCCGAGGTGGTGGTGATCTCGAGCGCGGTGGGGGCGGACAATCCCGAGGTGGCGGCGGCGCGGGCGCAGCAGATCCCGGTGATCCCGCGGGCGGAGATGCTGGCCGAGCTGATGCGGCTGAAGTTCGGCATCGCGGTGGCGGGCATGCACGGCAAGACCACCACGACCTCGATGATCGCCACCGTGCTGGCGGCGGCGGGACTGGATCCGACGGTGATCGTGGGGGGGCGGCTGGACTCGATCGGCAGCAATGCGCGGCTGGGGAGCACGCAGTACCTGGTGGCGGAGGCGGACGAGAGCGACCGCTCGTTTCTGCACCTGTCGCCCATCATCGCGGTGATCACCAACCTGGACCGCGAGCACCTGGACTGCTACCGCGACCTGGAGGACATCCAGGCGGCGTTTGTGGAGTTCGCCAACCGGGTGCCGTTCTACGGGACGGTGCTGGTGGGGGCCGACGACGAGGCGACGCGGGCGATCCTGCCGCGGGTGCGGCGGCGGGTGCTGACCTACGGGGTGCACGAGGAGTGCGAGCTGCGGGTGGTGGAGGCGCGGCTGGCGGGGCTGGAGTCGCGCTTCCGGCTGGCGCCGAACCCGGCGGCGGCGCAGTTGTTCGGGCGCGGGCTGGCGCCGGAGCTGGGCGAGTTTCGGCTGCCGCGGCCGGGGCTGCACAACATCCTGGACGCCACCGCGGCCATCGCCACCGGGCTGCTGCTGGGGCGGGACTTGGAGCTGATCCGGGCGGGGATCGCCAGCTTCCGCGGGGTGGACCGGCGCTTCCAGATCCGGGGGGAGGCGGGCGGGGTGACCGTGGTGGACGACTACGGGCATCATCCCACCGAGTTGGCGGCGACGCTGGCGGCGGCGCGGCAGGTGGCGGCGGCGGGGGGGGGGGAGGGCCGGGTGCTGATGATTTTCCAGCCGCACCGCTATACCCGCACCTACCATTTGCAGCGGGAGTTTGCCCAGGCGCTGAGGCTGGCCGACCGGAGCTGGCTGCTGGATATTTATGCGGCGGGCGAGGCGCCCATCGCCGGGGTGGACGCGGCGGCGCTGGCGGGGCAGGCGCGGGCGGTGGGGGCGGAATGCGAGTACGCCGGCGTAGCGGAGGCGGCGATTGCGGCGGTGGTCGCAGCCAGCCGGCCCGGCGATCTGGTGCTGACCCAAGGCGCGGGCAGCGTCTCGGGGCTGGGGGAGAAGTTATTGGCGGCGCTGGCGGCCAAGGCGGCGCCGCAGACGCAGATGCAGACGCTATGAAAGGCGGGCGGGAACCAGAGGCGGAGGCGCCGGAGGGAGCGGAGCCGGAAGGGGCGGAGGGGGCGGGCGACGCCGCCTACCGGCGGCGGCCGCGGCCGGTGCGGGTGCGGCGCCAGCGGGCCGCCGACTGGCTGCGGGCGGCGCGGCGGCACTGGCGGCCGCTGCTGGCCGGGGCGGCGGCGCTGGCGCTGGGGGCGGGAGCGGAGGGGCTGCTGTTCCACAGCGGCTGGTTCGTGCTGCGCGGCTCCGACCAGATCGCGGTCAGCGGCAACCAGCACACCGCCGCGGCCAGCGTGCTGGCGGTGTTCAGCGCCGACTTGGGGCGCAACATTTTTTTCATACCGCTGCAGGAGCGGCGGCAGGCGATCGAGGCGCTGCCCTGGGTGCGGCGGGCGACGGTGCTGCGGGTGTGGCCGGCGCGGCTGGAGGTGCGCATCAGCGAGCGGGAGCCGGTGGCGTTTGCGCGGGTGGGGGAGGGGCTGCGGCTGGTGGACAAGGCGGGGGTGCTGCTGGACTTGCCGGCGCAGGGGCACGATGACTTTCCGGTGCTGGACGGGCTGGCGGGGGCGAAGGCGGCCGAGGCCAACGCGCCGCGCTGGCGCCGGCAGCGGGAGGCGCAGATGCAGCAGTACGAGGCGCTGCGGGCGGCGTTGGACCGCCACGGCGAGCACCACAGCCGGGACTTGTCGGAGGTGGACCTGAGCGACCCCAGCGACGTGGGGGCGCGGGTGGCGGTGCCGGGCGGGGGGACGGTGCTGATCCATTTCGGCGACCGCAGCTACGGCGCGCGCTACGCCCTGTTTTTGTCGCAGATCGCGGGCTGGCTGCAGAAATATCCGGCGCTGGCGTCGGTGGACCTGCACTACGAGGGCGAGGCGATCGTGGATCCGGGCACGGGGGCGGCGGCGGCGGCGGAGGTGGCGCCGGTGCCGGGGAGCCAGGCGGGGGCGAAGAAACCGGCGGGCAAGGCGAAGGCGGCGCAGCGCGCGGCGAGGCGGGGATGAGCGCGCCGACACCGACGCGGTTCACCATTCTGGACTTGGGGACGGCGCGCACCCGGCTGCTGCAGATTCGGGTGGCGGAGGGGCGGATGGAGTACGCCGGCCACATCAGCCAGGCCACGCAGGGGCTGCGCAAGGGGGCGGTGGTGGGGCTGGCGCAGGCGGCGGAGGGCATTCGCGGCGCCGCCGCCGCGCTGGAGCGGCGGACGGGGAGCGCGATCGAGCGGGTGTTTCTGTCGCTCACCGGGGCGCAGGTGCGCGGGGTGAGCAGCCAGGCGGGGCTGGCGCTGACCTCGCGCAGCCGCGAGGTGACGCGCGAGGACGCGCGGCGGGTGCTGGACCTGGCGCGCACCATGGCGCTGCCGGAAGACCGGCAGATCCTGCACGTGGTGCCGCAGGAGTTTGTGCTGGACCGCCAGGGCGGCATCCACGAGCCGGTGGGGATGCTGGCGGCGCGGCTGGAGGCGCGGGTGTATGCGCTCACCGTCGCCGCCGGGGCCAAGGACAACCTGGTGCTGGCGGCCAACCACGCCGGGCTGGAGGTGGAGGAGCTGATCTATGCGCCGCTGGCGGTGGCCGAGGCCTGCCTGGTGGCGGAGGACCGGCAGGCCGGGGTGGCGGTGGTGGACCTGGGGGCGGGCTCGACCGGAGTGCTGGTGTACGCGCAGGGGAGCCTGGCCCACGCCGCCACCATTCCGATCGGGGGCGACCACTTCAGCAACGACATCGCCATCGGGCTGAACACCCCGCTGCCGGAGGCGGAGCGGATCAAGTGCGGTTATGGGGCGGCGGCGAGCAGCTACGCCGCCGAGAGCAGCGCCATCGAGGTGCCCAGCCTGGGGGAGCGGGGGACGCGGCTGCTGCCCCACCGCAAGCTGTGCGAGTGCATCGAGCCGCGGGCGCGGGAGCTGGTGCGGCTGATCCAGGCGGAGGTGGGCAAGGGCGGGGGGCTGGGAGCGGGGCTGGTGCTGGCGGGCGGAGGGTGGCGGCTGCAGGGCTTCAGCGAGATGCTGGCGGCCTCGACCGGGCTGCCGGTGCGGGCGGCCTCGCCGGCGCTGCTGGAGGGGATGCCGGACGAGCTGGGGGAGCCGGAGTACGCCTTCGCGGTGGGAGCCTGCTACTACGCCCACCGGCTGGTGGTGCGGCAGCAGCGGCCGCCCACGCTGTGGGAACGGCTGCGGCAGAAGTGGGCGGAGCTGGGGGACTGAGGGAGGCCAAGTGCTTGCGGCACAAGGACTTCCGGGAAAAAGCGTGATGCCGTTCACCCCCCGCTGTTGCCCGCTCGCCGCCGCCAGGCCGCCGTTCGCTTCATAGGCCTTGGGCTTTCGCGCCCCCGCCGCCTAGCATCACAATGAGCCGGGGGTGGGCCTTGCTTCCGCCGGCAGCGGGCGGCCCAGCGAGGACCTGGCCGGGTTCGCAGTTCGACCAACGAAATAAGGAGGCAGCACCTTGAGCACGCAGACTTTTGCTCCCGAGACCTTTGCGCCGGCCAAGCGCAACGACTTCACCGTCATGCAGCCGGAGACCACCCACTCCGGCTCGCGCATCGAGGCCATCCACAAGGGGCTGCCCAAAATCACCCAGTCGCTGTGCCCGGACTGCACCCGCGTGATCGAGGCGCGGGAGTTCGAGGAGAACGGGGCGGTCTACATGGAGAAGACCTGCCCGACGCACGGCTACTTCCGCGACAAGATCTACGCCGACGTGAAGCTGTACTTGAAGATGGAGCAGTGGTACTTCGGCGACAACCGGGGGCTGTCGAACCCGGCCATCCCCAGCGCCACCCGCTGCCCCGACCAGTGCGGGCTGTGCTCGATGCACACCAGCCACACCGGGCTGGCGAACGTGGACCTGACCAACCGCTGCAACCTGACCTGCCCGGTGTGCTTCGCCAACGCCAACGCGGCCGGCTACCTCTACGAACCCAGCTTCGACCAGGTGCGCAAGATGCTGCAGGCGCTGCGCAACGAGCGGCCGGTGGCGGGGCGGGTGGTGCAGTTCTCCGGCGGCGAGCCGACCATCTACCCGCGCTTCCACGACGCGGTGGCGCTGGCCAAGGAGATGGGCTTCAGCCATATCCAGGTGGCCACCAACGGGGTGATGTGGAACGACCTGGACTTCTGCATCAAGGCGCGCGACGCGGGGCTGCACACGCTCTACCTGCAATTCGACGGGGTGTGCGACGACATCTACAAGCGCACCCGGGGCGAGTCGCTGTTCGACAAGAAGCTGAAGGCGATCGAGAACGTGCGCAAGGCGGGCATCATGAAGATCGTCTTCGTGCCCACCATCGTCAAGGGGCTGAACGACCACCAGATCGGCGACATCATCAAGCTGGCGCTGGAGAACATTGACGTGGTCAGCGGCATCAGCTTCCAGCCGGTGACCTTCACCGGGCGCATCTCGCGCAAGGAGCTGGAGGCCAAGCGCTTCACCCTGGCCGACGTGGCGCACGCGGTGCACGAGCAGACCGGGCTGGCCGACCCCTACAACGACTGGTTCCCGCTGGCGTGCGTGACGCCGTTCTCGAAGCTGATCAGCGCCCTGCGCGGGGAGGAGACCACCTCGCTGAGCTGCCATCCGCACTGCTCCATGGGCACCTACATGTTCGTGGACCAGAAGACCAAGCAGGCGGTGCCGGTGACCCGCTTCGTGGACGTGGGCAACATGCTGCAGGACATTGACAACCTGGCGCGCAGCGCGGAGAAGGCGCGCTTCAAGTTCTTCAGCAAGGTCAAGACCTGGAACTCGCTGCAGAAGCACTTCCACGCCGAACGGGCGCCGGAAGGGCTGACCTTCACCCGCTTCCTGCAGACGCTGCAGGGGATGACCGACAAGAGCTACGGGCGCGGGGCCGACGCCGAGCAGGGCTTTGTCTACAAGACGCTGATGGTGGCGGGGATGCACTTCATGGACAGCTACAACTACGACGTGGAGCGGGTGAAGCGCTGCATCATTCACTACGCCGCGCCCAACGGGCTGATCTACCCCTTCTGCACCTACAACTCGGGGCCGGTGTACCGGGAGAAGATCGAGAAGAAGTACTCGATGCCATTCGACAAGCAGCTCAGCACCATGCAGATTCCGCAGGGCGGGCAGACCACGCAGGTGGCCGGCGACGCCGCCAAGAACATGAGCCAGGCGCTGCCGGTGCTGCAATCGGCGCCGGCCAGTGGGGGCTGCTGCTCGAGCAAGTAAGAGCGGGCGCGGGGGCCCTCTGCCCCGCGCCCGCTCCCGCCCCGCCCCGGCCTCGCGGCCGGGGCTTTTTTTTGGGGACGGCTGCGGTGGGGGCGTGTTAGGTTGAAGAGGGAGCGGTGCCAAGCGGCCCGTTCGCATCGAGCCATGAAGACACCATCGGAACCTGGCGGCGCTTGCGCGCCCCCGGGAGGCGGGCCGGCGATCTAGCCCGATCGCTCCGGGTCCTCTCTCGACGGGCGTACTCGCACCGCCATGGCCCGCAACGAGAGCAGGACGATTGGCATTTCGCCGGCCCCAATCCGACCCCGCCGCCACGGTGGTGGCTTCGCCGCCGGCCAAGCCGCGCCGGCGGCGCGACCACTCCGTCTGGGCCACGCGCATCCTGCCCTTCTTGTTGATCCTGGGGCCGGGCTTCATCACCGCCAATGTGGACAACGACCCGGGCGGCATCCTCACCTACTCGCAGGCGGGGGCGAAGTTCGGCTACCTGCTGCTGTGGACGCTGATCCCGACCACGGTCGCCCTGATCGTGGTGCAGGAGATGGCGGCGCGCATGGGGGCGGTCACCGGGAAGGGACTGTCGGACCTGATCCGGGAAGAGTTCGGCTTCCGCGCCACCTTCTTCGCCATGACCGTGCTGGGGATCGCCGACTTCGGCAACATCCTGAGCGAGTTCAGCGGGCTGGCGCTGGGCATGGGCCTGTTCCAGGTGGCGAAGTGGATCTCGGTGCCGGTGGGGGCGCTGCTGATTTGGCTGCTGGTGGTACGGGGGCGCTACCGCAAGGTGGAGATGATCCTGATCGGGTTTTCGCTGATCTATTTCAGCTACGCCTTTTCCGCCGCCCTGGCGCATCCCGACTGGGGCCAGGCGCTGCGGCAGACGCTGGTGCCCACCGGGGTCAACTTCCACGGCGAGTACCTGGTGATGGTGATCGGGCTGATCGGCACCACCATCACGCCCTGGATGCAGTTTTACCTGCAGGCCTCGATCGTGGAGAAGGGCATCGGCAAGAAGGAGTACTCGCTCAGCCGGTGGGACGTGATCCTGGGTTGCATCATCACCGACATCGTGGCGTTTTTCATTGTGGTGGCGTGCGGCGCCACGCTGTACGTGCACGGCCACCGCGACGTCAACGACGTGGCGCAGGTGGCGCAGGCGCTGCAGCCGCTGGCGGGGCGCTTTGCCGCGCTGCTGTTCGCCATCGGACTGATCAACGCCGCGCTGCTGTCGGCGGCAATCCTGCCGCTGGCCACCGCCTACAACGTGTGCGAGGGGCTGGGCTTCGAGAGCGGCGTGGACAAGCGCTTCTCGGAGGCGCCGGCATTCTACGGCCTCTATACCTTTTTGATCGCCGCCGGGGCCGGGCTGGTGCTGATCCCGCGGTTGCCGCTGGTCAAGGTCATCCTGTACTCCCAAGTGGCCAACGGCATTTTGCTGCCGTTTGTGCTGGTATTCATGCTGATCCTGGTGAACCGCGAGGAGGTGATGGGCGAATACCGCAACTCGCACTTCGCCAACATCATCGCCTGGAGCACCAGCATCGTGATTGTGGCGCTGACGGTGCTGTGGGTGATGACGCTCTAATGGTGGGCGCGGGCCCCAGCGCGCCTGCGGCGCGCGTCCCGCTTGTGCTCGCGCCGACTCGGGGGCCCCATGGCCCCAAGTCGGCGCTGCGCCTCGCTGGGGCCGCGCCGCATTCGCTTCCCGGGGGCGCAGACGCGCCACGGGCGCGTCTGCGCCTGCGGAATTTCGCAGCCTTTCGCGCCGGTTTTGCCAGCAGGCAAAGCGGCGCGACCCCCGCGAGCGGGCCGCGGCGGGCGGGCTTTGACTTCCGGGCGGGGGTGGACTATATTCGCACTTCGCCTGGAGGCAACTCGCCATGACCCTGCGGATTCGACTCACCACTCTTTCCCTGGCCCTGCTGGCGGGCTGGGCGCTGGCGCAGGCGCCGGCGCCGGCGGTGTACGGCCCAATGCGCTACCGCTACATCGGGCCGGCGGGCAACCGCACCGACGCAGTGGCGGGGGTGGCGGGCAACCCCAACGTCTATTATGTGGGGGCGGCCTCGGGGGGCATCTTCAAGACCACCGACGGGGGCATCCACTGGGCGCCGATCTTCGACGCCGAGCCGGTGCAGTCCATCGGCAGCCTGGCGGTGGCGGCGAGCGACCCCAACATTGTGTGGGCGGGCACGGGGGAGAGTTTCATCCGCAGCCAGATCTCGATCGGCGACGGCATCTACAAATCGACCGACGGGGGTGCGACGTGGGAGCACATGGGGCTGGACCAGACCGGGCGGATCGGGCGGGTGGTGATTGACCCGCAGAACCCGGACCACGTGCTGGCGTGCGCCCAGGGGAACGACTACGGGCCGCAGCCGGAGCGGGGCGTCTACCGGACGACGGACGGGGGCAAGAGCTGGAAACTGACGCTGCACGTGGACGACAACACCGGCTGCAGCGACATCGCCATGGACCCGCACAACCCGCGCATCGTCTTCGCCGGCACCTGGCAGATCATCATCCATACCTGGGGGCGAACCAGCGGCGGGCCGGGAAGCGGCATCTTCCGCTCCAACGACGGCGGCGCGACCTGGACGCGGCTGCGCGGCCACGGGCTGCCGCACTCGCCCTTGGGCAAGATCGGGCTCTCGATCGCGCCCAGCGATTCCAGCCGGGTCTACGCCCTGATCGAGACCGGCGACGGGGTGCCGGAGAACGGCAAGCCCACCCAGATCGGGCAACTGTGGAGCTCGCGCAATGGCGGCGCCACCTGGACGCTGGTGGGCACCGACCGCGACATGCGCAGCCGCACCGCCTACTACACCCGCGACGCGGTCTCGAGCGACAACCCCAACGAGGTCTACTTTTTGGGCAACAGCTTCACCCGCACACTGGACGGGGGCCACACCCTGACGCCGATGCCGGCCTCGCCCGGCGGCGACAACCACGACATGTGGATTGATCCGAGCAACGCCCAGCGCATGGCGGTGGCCAACGACAGCGGCATCGGCATCACGGTGGACGGGGGCAAGAGCTGGAACCACGTGCGCCTGGCCAACGGGCAGATGTACCACGCCACCGTGGACGACGCCATTCCCTATCACGTCTACGGCAACGAGCAGGACACCGGCTCCTACGAGGGGCCGAGCCAGTTGGGCAGCGGGCGGGGCGGACGGGGCGGACGGAGCGGGGTGATCAGCTCCGGCTACTGGCATTCGGTGGGGGGGAGCGAGGCGGGCTGGGCGACGCCCGATCCGGTGGATCCCAACCTGGTGTGGTCGAGCGGCACGGGGGCAGGGTCGGTGGGGGGGGTGGTGACGCTGTACGACCAGCGCAATGGGCAGGAGCGCAACGTGGAGGTGTGGCCGGTACTCAACTCGGGCGCGCCGGCGGGGGCGGTCAAGTACCGCTTCAACTGGGAGTTTCCGCTGGTAATCTCGCCGTTTGACCACAACAAGATCTATGTCGGCAGCCAAGTGGTGCACATGACCACCAACGGCGGGGCGAGCTGGCAGGTGATCTCGCCCGACCTGACGCTGAACGACCGCAGCCGGATGGGCATCTCCGGCGGGCTGACGCCAGACAACATCGGGGTGGAGTACGCCGGGGTGATTTACGCGCTGGCGGAGTCGCCCAAGCAGCCGGGGCTGCTGTGGGCGGGGACCAACGACGGCCAAGTGCAGCTCACCCGGGACGGCGGCCAGCACTGGACCAACCTGACCAAGAACCTGCCCGATCTGCCGCCCTGGGGCACGGTGAGCAGCATCGAGCCCTCGCCCTTCGACGCCGCCACGGCGTATGTGACGGTGGACTTCCACCAGATGGACAACCGCGACCCGTTCGTCTACAAGACGAACGACTACGGCCAGACCTGGAGCAAGATCACCCACGGACTGCCGCACACGCCGGTGGGCTACGTCCACTGCGTGATCGAGGACCCGGTGCGGCAAGGGCTGCTCTACCTGGGCACCGAGGGCGGGCTGTACGTTTCCTTCGACGCCGGCGCCGACTGGCAGCCGCTGCAGATGAACCTGCCGCACGCGCCGGTGTACGGGCTGGCGGTGCAGCCGCGCTTCCACGACCTGGTGGTCGCCACCTACGGGCGCGGCTTCTGGATCCTGGACGACATCAAGCCGCTGGAGCAGTTCACGGCGCAGGTGGCGGCGTCGAGCGCCCACCTGTTTGCGCCGCGCACGGCGTACCGGTTCCGCGGCGCCATCCAGCCGGTGTCGGTGGGCTATGAGGCCAGCGCCGGTCAGGACGCGCCGGTGGGGGCGGCGATAGACTACTATTTGAAGTCGGCCGCGCACAAGGTGCAGATCCAGATTGTGGACGCCAGCGGCAAGACGGTGGCGACGGTCGCGGGGCCGGGGCGGGCCGGGCTCAACCGGGTCTACTGGAACCTGCGCTCGGCGGCCTCGCCCACGGTCAGGCTGCGCACGCTCTCGCCCTATGCGCCCGAGCTGACGCTCAACGCCCAGGGCTGGCGCGCGGCGCCCTACAACCGGCCGCTGTCGCTGCTGGAGCCGCCGGGCACCTACACGGTGCGGCTGGAGGCCGGAGGGGCGCCGCAGGAGCAGAAGCTGACCGTGCTCAAGGACCCGCACTCCGACGGGACGCTGGCCGACATCGCCACCCAAACCAAGCTGGCACAGACCATCCTAGGCGAGTTCAATGCGGTGACCACGGCCATCAACCAGATCGAGGGGGTGCGGGCGCAGCTCGCCACCGTCAGCCAAGCGCTGGCGGCCGATGCGGCCGGGCCGGCCGCGGCCGCGGCGCCGGGGCTGCGCAAGTCGGCCGCCGCGCTCAACGCCAACCTGCTGGCGGTGGAGGGCGAACTGTACAACACCAAGGCCACCGGCAAGGGCGAGGACCTGTGGCGCTGGGCGCCGACGCTGATCGACAAGCTCAGCTACCTGGAGGGCGAGGTCACCAGCTCGGACTTTCCGCCGACGCAACAGCAGTATCAGGTGAACCAGGAGCTGGCGCAGCAGGTGGCCTCCAACCGGACGGCGCTGCGGCAGATCCTGGCGACCGACCTGGCGGCGTTCAACGCGGCGCTGCGGGCGAAGAACATCCCCAACGTGATCGCGGCCGGCCAGTAGGCGGCCCGTTCCCTGCCCTGCCGGGCGCGGGCGCTAGGGATCGAGGCGGACGGCGACCTCGAGTGGGTCCCGCCCGAGCCCGCGCGGCCGCCTCCCGGCGAGGTGGCGCTGGGGACGCACAGCCAGAATTGGCTGTGCCACATTGGTGGGCGCGGGCCCCAGCGCGCCTACGGCGCGCGTCCCGCTTGTGCTCACGCCGACTCGGGGGCCCCAGGGCCCCAAGTCGGCGCTGCGCTTCGCTGGGGCCGCGCCGCATTCGCTTCCCGGGGGCGCAGACGCGCCACTGGCGCGTCTGCCCCTGCGGAATTTCGCGGCCTTTCGCGCCGATTTTGCCAGCAGGCAAAGCGGCGCGACCCCAGCGAACGGCCAGAAGAGGCTGGACGCGCTCGCTAGGCGTTGACCGGGTCTTCGACCGCGACCTCGCGCAGGTAGCGGGCGGCCTCTTCCGGGGTGGTGGGGTTGATGTAGAAGCCGGTGCCGGCCTCGAAGCCGGCGATGCGGGTGAGGCGGGGCATGTACTCGATGTGCCAGTGGAAGGACTCGAGGTGGGACTCGCGCAGCGGGGCGCTCTGCAGCACCAGGTTGTAGGCGGGGCAGTCGAGCACCTGGTCGGTGCGCACCAGCAGCGACTTGATCGCCTTGGCGAGGTTCTCGAAATTACGGGGCGAGGATTGCTCGAAGAAGGCCTCGTGGCGCCTGGGGAAGATCCAGGTCTCGAAGGGGAAGCGGGGGGCGTAGGGGGAGAGGGTGACGAAGTCCTCGTTCTCGGCGACCACGCGGACCTTGGATTCCAGCTCCTGGCGGATGATGTCGCAGTAGATGCAGCGCTCCTTGAAGTCATAGTACTGCTTGGCGCCATCCACCTGCTCGCGGATGGAGCGGGGGACGATGGGGAGGGCGATGAGCTGGGAGTGGGTGTGCTCGAGAGAGGCGCCGGCGGGCTCGCCGTGGTTTTTGAAGATGAGGATGTAGCGGAAGCGGGAGTCCTTCTTGAGGTCGAGCATGCGGTCGCGGAAGGCCCAGAGCACGTCCTCGATGTTCTTGGGGGAGAGCGAGGCCAGGGTCTGGTCGTGGGCGGGGGTCTCGATGATGACCTCGTGGGCGCCGATGCCGTTCATCTTGTCGTAGACGCCCTCGCCCTGGCGGGCGAGATCGCCCTCGATGCCCAGCGCCGGGAACTTGTTGGGAACGACGCGCACGGTCCAGCCGGGGGTGTTGGGGGCGCCCTCGGGGCGGTAGGCGAGGATCTCGGGCGGGGTCTTGCTCTCGTTGCCGTAGCAGAAGGGGCAGAAGCCGGAGCTGCCGGAGAGCTTGACCGGGGTGTTGTTGAAGTCGGTGGGGCGCTTGGCGCGATCGCTGGCGATGATCACCCAGCGGCCGGTAATGGGGTCTTTGCGCAGTTCAGGCATCGGTGGTCCTAATCATCCTCGAAAGGCGTCGCGATGGAGCCGCATATAGGGTTTATCGGCATCCGGGCCATAAATCACCACTACATCAAAACGGTGCGGACCAGTATAGCCCCGGCGGCGCCGGTAGGCGCGCGCCAAGCGCAGCAAGTGGCGGCGCTTGTGGAAATCCACCGCCGCCTCGGCGGTGATCGGGCCTTCGCGGGCGCGGGTCTTCACCTCAATGAACACTAGGGTGGGAGGCGAGCCCTCGAAGGCGATCAGGTCAATTTCCCCCTCCGGCAGGGCTTGCCCGGCGGAGCGCCGATAGTTGCGCGCAACGATAGTATACCCACGGGCGCGCAGGGACCAATAGGCAAGATCCTCGCCCCGCTGGCCGAGCGCGTGGATGGGGAGGGAGGGCGGGAGGCGGCGCAGGCGCTGGGCGGCCCGCTCCAGCGCGCGCAGCAGGCGCGGAAAGAACCGCGCCCGCGGCAAGGGCAAGACTTCGTTGGTGAGCCGCAACCCCATCCCTGCCACCCCAGCAGCTACAGGATAGCGGAATCCGCAACCCTGGATTGGAGGGCCGGCGCCGCCGCCTAGGCGGAGGCGGCGATGGCCTGCTGCAAAATCGCCAGCGCCGTGTCGGCCTGCTCGCGGGAGCAGATCAGCGGCGGCATCAGGCGCAGGCTGTTCGGACCGCAGCCGAGGACCAGCAGACCGCGCTCGAAGGCGGCGTGGACGATGCGGTCGCGGCGGGCGGCGTCGGGCGTGCGCTTGGCCTGGTCGCTGACGATCTCGATGCCGATCATCAGGCCCAGGCCGCGAACCTCGCCGATGGTAGGATGCCGGGCGGGCCAGTCGCGCAGACGCTCCAGGAGGTGGTGGCCGACCTCGGCGGCGTTCCGAATCAGGCTGGCGTTGAGCAAGTTGATGGTGGCTTCGGCGGCGGCCAGGCTCACCGGATTGCCCCCAAAGGTGGAGGCGTGTGCGCCCGGGGTCCAGTCCATGATGTCGGCGCGGGCGAAGGTGACGCCGAGCGGCATGCCGCTGGCGATGCCCTTGGCGGAGCAGACGATGTCGGGGGCGACGTCGAAGTGCTGGATGGCCCACATTTTGCCGGTGCGGCCGGCGCCGGACTGGACCTCGTCGGCGATGAGCAGGATGCCCTCGCGGTCGCAGATGCGGCGCAGTTCCTGCACGAAGGGCTTGGGGGGGACAATGTAGCCGCCTTCGCCCTGCACCGGCTCGAGCACAATGGCGGCGACTTCGTGGGCGGGGGTGGTGGTGCGGAAGAGGCGTTCGAGCTCGTCCAGGCTGGCGGCGCCGGGGTCGGCGCAGCCGTGCTGGGGGCGGTAGGGGTTGGGGTAGGTGATGTGGAAGAAGCCCGGGAGCAGGGGGGCGAAGCGGGCGCGCTGGGTGGGCTTGCTGCAGGTCATGGAGAGGGCGCCGAAGGTGCGGCCGTGGAAGCAGTTGTAGAAGCCGATGAAATAGGGGCGGCGGGTGTGCCAGCGGGCGAGCTTGAGCGCCGCCTCCACCGCCTCGGCGCCGGAGTTGCCGTAGAAGACGCGGTGGGGGCCGGGCATGGGGGCGCCGGCGGAGATGAGCTCGCCCACGCGCACCATCTGCTCGTAGTAGAAATCGGTGCCGGACATGTGGATGAGCTCGGCGGCCTGGTGCTGGATGGCGGCGACGACGGCGGGGTGGCAGTGGCCGGTGGAGCAGACGGCGATGCCGGCGGTGAAGTCGAGGAAGCGGTTGCCGTCGGCGTCTTGCAGGTACATGCCCTCGCCCTTGCGCGCCACCAGGGGGTAGTCGCGGGTGTAGGAGGGGGAGACGATGTTCTGGTCGGCGGCGACGATGCGGGCGCTGGCGGGCCCGGGCAGGGCGGTGCGCAGCTCCGGGGCGAGGGAGGCGGGCTTGGTCATGGTCAACTCCTGGAAAAAGGCGAGCGGCCCGTGCCGGGGCGCAGGCGTGGCAGGGGCGGGGACGAACCCGGGCCCAGGCGCGCAGGCCGGAACTAGTCGGAGCCGAACAGGCTAGGGCGGGACGCGGCAGGCGAGGCAAGCCGAGTCGGCAGGTGGGTGGGCGCGGGCCCCAGCGCGCCTGCGGCGCGCGTCCCGCTTGTGCGAGCGGTGGTTACTTCCAGCGCCATCGGTCTCCTCCTCCCTTTATATCTTCCACCAAGACGCCGGCGGCGTCCAGTTGCTGGCGCAGGGCGTCGGCGCGGGCGAAGTCGCGGGCCTGGCGGGCGGCGCGGCGCTGGGCCATCAGCGCCTCGACCTGGGCGTCGCCGAGGGCGTGCGCAGCGGTGGCCTCGTCGGGGGCGAGAATCTGGAAGATCTGGTCAAAGGCCGCCAGCGCCTGCAGGCACGCTTGCCGGTCGGGCTCGCAGGCTTCGCCCGCATCCAGCTTGGTGTTGCCCACCCGCACCAGCTCAAAGATGGCGGCCAGCGCCTCGGCGGTGTTGAGGTTGTCGGCCAGGGCGGCGGCCATGGCGGCTTGCGCCGATTCCGCAGCCTGGCGGAGCCCGGCAAAATCCCCGGGGGGCAGGGGATGCTGCAGCCGCTCCTGGAAGGCGCGCAGGCGCTGCACCGCGGCGGCAGCCTGGTCGAGGCCCTCGAGGGTGAAGTTGAGCTGGCGACGGTGGGGCACGGAGGCGAGCAGGTAGCGGATGGCGCTGGGGCGGTAGCCCTGGGCCATGAGGTCGCGCACGGTGAAGAAGTTGCCCAGGCGCTTGGACATCTTCTCGCCGTTGACCAGCAGGAACTCCATGTGCACCCAAGTGCGCACGAAGGGCGCCTGGGTGAGGGGCTCGACCTGGGCGATCTCGTTCTCGTGGTGGGGAAAGACCAGGTCGGTGCCGCCGGCGTGAAGGTCGAGGGTGGGGCCGAGCAGCTTTTCGGCCATCACCGAACACTCGATGTGCCAGCCGGGGCGGCCGGGGCCCCAGGGGCTGGGCCAGCTCGGCTCGCCCTCGCGCCACGCCTTCCAGAGGACGAAGTCGCGGGCCTCTTCCTTCTCGTACTCGTCCACATCCACGCGCGCGCCCGCCTGCAGGCCGCCCAGGTCTTTGCCCGAGAGCCGCCCGTAGTTGGGGAAGCTGGCCAGGCGGAAGTAGACCGAGCCCTCGCGCTCGTAGGCGAAGCCGGCCGCCACCAGGCGCTCGATCCAGCTCACCATGTCGGGAATGAAGTCGGTGGCGCGGACCAGATGGCGCGCGGGCAGGATGCGCAGGCGCTGCATGTCCTCGAGGAAGGCGGCGGTGAAGCGGTCGGCGTAGGCGCGCAGCTGCTGGCCAGCCTCGCGGGCGCGGGCGATCATTTTGTCGTCCACGTCGGTGATGTTCATCACCGTGTCCAGCTCCAGGCCCTGGGAGGCGAGGAAGCGCTGCAGGATGTCCACGCCGACGAAGGTGCGGAAGTTGCCGATGTGGCCGTAGTCGTAGACGGTCAGGCCGCAGGTGTACATCTTCACCCGCCCGGGCTGCTGCGGCAGGAAGGGCTCGACCGCGCGGGTCAAGGTGTTGTAGAGGCGGATCTGCATGGCGAAAGCTTGATTGTAGCGCGGGCGCCCGGCTTCACCGCCCGCGCTCCCCCGCCGCCGGAGCGCCCCCGGTGGCCGGCAAGGTCGTTGGCCGAGGTGGACGAACCGCTCGGGGCCCCGGGAGCTGGCGGGGCCGAAGCGTCGGCCCGAGGGGCGGGAAAGGTAGTCGGCGCCCCCGACCGTGCGGCGACTAAAACCGTCGCCGCACGGTCGGGGGCGCCTGTGTATGACCACAGGGCGCAACCCCGCCGCGAGGCTGGGGCTGGGGTTGGCCGGCAATCACCGCTCAAGTACAATGCGGAACGGGATCTGGGCGTTGTCGAAGCGGCTGGGGTTGGCCGGCAATCACCGCTCAAGTACAATCTCTGCGATGGCGGGCTGGAAGGTCGGATCGCTGGGGTTGGCCGGCAATCACCGCTCAAGTACAATCCAGGGCGATCACACCATCGCTCGACTGGGGCTGGGGTTGGCCGGCAATCACCGCTCAAGTACAATCGGAGGCGGGCAGCACCCATGCCGGGTACGGCTGGGGTTGGCCGGCAATCACCGCTCAAGTACAATAGTCGGCCAGGCTCACCCGCAACCCCCGTGGCTGGGGTTGGCCGGCAATCACCGCTCAAGTACAATGATGCGCCATAGGTCGCCACCACCTGCCGCGCTGGGGTTGGCCGGCAATCACCGCTCAAGTACAATGCCAGCCCAGGCCGGGGTTGAGCTTGTCCCGCTGGGGTTGGCCGGCAATCACCGCTCAAGTACAATATCAGGGCGAGGATGAGCAGCTCGGGCGCGCTGGGGTTGGCCGGCAATCACCGCTCAAGTACAATGTATCACTAGCAGGTTGTCCGACGAAATAGGCTGGGGTTGGCCGGCAATCACCGCTCAAGTACAATCGCGCACCAGCCAGCATGGACCGCTGGGATGCTGGGGTTGGCCGGCAATCACCGCTCAAGTACAATTCGCCCCGAACAGCAGCAGGATCGCCGCCAGCTGGGGTTGGCCGGCAATCACCGCTCAAGTACAATGCCGCCTCCCGCTGCACGCGCTGCATCTCGCTGGGGTTGGCCGGCAATCACCGCTCAAGTACAATAAACTCTACCTGCGACGGACGCTGTTTCTGCTGGGGTTGGCCGGCAATCACCGCTCAAGTACAATCTTGGTGGCCTGCGCATAGCTGTTCGCGCGGCTGGGGTTGGCCGGCAATCACCGCTCAAGTACAATACGGCAAGCGATTCATCGGTCCATGCGAGCGCTGGGGTTGGCCGGCAATCACCGCTCAAGTACAATGATAGACCATGCGGACGACTGCTGGCTCGGCTGGGGTTGGCCGGCAATCACCGCTCAAGTACAATCCAATAAGGCGGGCTCGTGACGCAGCAATGCTGGGGTTGGCCGGCAATCACCGCTCAAGTACAATTCCAACGTGGTGACGGGAACGCTGGCCACAGCTGGGGTTGGCCGGCAATCACCGCTCAAGTACAATAGACCTCGCGCAAATCGTTGATTTTGCGCGGGGTCTTCCTTTTTTTTGCGGCCTAAAACAGCAGCAGTTGCGGCTGCGGTTTTTCCGGCGGGCGGGGTTTTCTGCCGAAGAAGACCTCCATTTTGCCGAACTGGTAGTCGGTGACGGCGATCAGCCTGACCTCGCCCAGCGGGGGGATGGCTTGGCGGACGATTTTGCGGTGAGCCTCGGCGGCCTCCTCGCTACGCAGGTAGCGAGCGTAGACGGAATATTGGAGCATCATGAACCCATCCTTCAACAGAGCCTTGCGGAAGCGGTTGTAGTTGCGGCGCTGGTCCGGCTCAAGCACCGGGAGATCGAACATGGCGACCAGCCACATAGGTCCGAAGGCCGAAAGGGCCGGCATGGTTAGACCTCGGCCAACTCCAGATCCCGGCCCTTCCCGGTGATGGCGGCGACCAGGCTGCTGGCCGACCGGGCAACCCAGTCGAACAGGGATCGAGTCTCGCCTTGCCAGGTGTAGGCGGCCAGCATGGGCGCCACGAGGAAGGCCTTGGCCTGTTTCTCCAGCGCCGCGGACGGGTCGTGGTCCTGGACCCAGGCATGGACGGCGCGGTCGACGAGCGGACGGAAGGGCTCCATCAGGTCATTGGCCAGGCAAAACGGATCGTAGCGGTTGTGGTGCTGGAGGCCGAGCGAGGGGTGCAGGCCCGCGCCGCAGAGGGCGCGGGCGGTGAGCGCCCGCAGGACGGCGTACCCGTAGTTTAGATGCGCGTTCTGGTCGGGGCCCTCGCGCCCCCGGCGGAATCCGGGGTCGGCGAAGAGCAGCGGCCAGTAGCGCTGCGCCGCCCGGCCCTCGAGGTTTCCGCTGTCGCCTGGCGCCACGCGTTCGGAAAGTGCGAGCAGACCGCCGTCGTCCTGGTGCAGGTCGGCCAGGAGCCGCCCCTGCGCCCGGATCTTGGCGGCCACGATTTGCCGCCAAAGCCGCTTGCGCAGTGGCAGCGGCATGCGGGCCTGGCAGGCGAAGCGCTCGGTCTGGGTGACGTGTGCCTGGATGGGGAGCATCATGGCGGCCGGAAGGTGCCGGGCATCGCAGATCACCACGGCGCCGCCGATTTCCGCCACTCCGGCGATCACCGCCTGTGTCATCACCACTTGGGCGCCGGAAATCACCACGGCTGCCAGCTCCGCAAGCGGGGTGGTCACCTCGCCCCCTTCAGCCAAGCCGATGACGAGCTGAGAGTCCCGCACGCGGAGGCCTGCGGCGCCATCGCCAATGTCCAGGATGCGGTCCATGCTACCCACCCGCCGCGCGGACGCGTCCGAGCGGGTCGACTTCGATTTTGCGGCACCCCCGCTTACGCAAGTCGTTCATATCGGTGATGCGGATGAATTGGCCTGCGGCGCGCACATCGGCCACCTTGGCGGCATTGGTCGCGGCGACCAGTGCCAGCTCGATTCGTCCGCTGGCGTAAGCGCTGATCGTCCTCACCACGAATCGAAGAGCGGCGCCGCCCGGTTCCGACATCTCGATCATGTCGCCGCCCATCAGGGAGAACAGAAAGCCGTAGCCCTCCTCGCGCTCGAATTTGCGGGTGACCACGCAGTCGCAGGGGCGCCCTCGCCCGCAACGGCACCGGGCACGGCGGGCGTTCGCCTCCAGACGCGTCACCACCTGGCCCTTCCAGGCGTCCCGGCGCCGGCGGTCCCTGCCCTCGAAGAGCTCGAGGTGGTGGTTGCCGGCGAGCAGGACCTGGCGCTGGCGTTCGCCGGTCCCGATGCTCCGGCTCGAGGCTGCTTTCTCGGCGCGGATGCGCACGCTGCGGATGGGCACGCTGCGGCCGGCGCGCGTAAGCAACACCGGGGAGTCATGCTCCAGGCGCTTGGGCTCGCCCCCGAGCGCGGCCAGCTTGGCCTGCACCGCCTGCCGCACGGCCGGGTCCACGATCTTGTCGCCCGCGTTGATCTGGGCGGCGGAGAGGCGGTGGACTGGCTTGCGGATGTGGACGAAACCCACGACGCCAAGAAGGTGGGGCCGGCTGTAGTTGGACTCTTGGTGGAGCTCGCCGGCGAGCTTGCGCTGCGGGCGGTGGGAGACGTTGATGGCCTCGATGGCGGGGCGCACCCGGTCCACGAAGTCGGGCCAGGGGCCCTGCAGGGTGCGGGAGGAAATCCGTTCGACACCGGTGGCGCTGGCGCTGGCAGCGGCGGCGCGGCTGAGCTGTTGGATCGCCGCGTTCGAACTGAGCGCCACGACGACGGCATCCACGGCGTGGTGGCGGTGGTCGTCGCGGTTCTTGCCGGGGCTGCGACCGTTCTCGGAGGCATCCGGCTGGCGCAGGATCCCCTCCAGGCCCCAGCCGCGGCGCAGCGTGGCGGTGACCAGGCCGCTGGAGGCGAATACCACCCTCCGCACGGTGCCATCGGGTCGCGCTAGGTCGCGGCCGCCATAGAGCTGGCCGAGGTAGCGCGCGGCCAGCGTGGTGGTGTAGCGGGTATCGTTGAGGCGGCGCGCGGCAAAGGAGTCCTCGCGGTCGGGGTCGAGCTCGTCGGCGCCGGCCTGGAAGGCCTTGAGCTTGCCTTCGTCGTTCCACCTGCGTACCCTCTCCAGCATCTGCGCCCAGCGCTCGGGGTCGCCGGAAAATGCCTCGAGGGGCGTCCTCCCGCCCTTCTCCGTGTTGCAACTGCGGTGGGCAATGCACTTGTTGCCGAAAGAGTCGTCGGGGAACCGGCTGCGGGGCAGGATGTGCTCAACGTCGGCGCCGCCGCCGAAAAGCTCGGAGAAGCCGATCACCCCACCGCAGTAGGGGCAGGCCTTGCCGCACCGCTCCCAAAGCAGGCGCTTGGTGATATCGGCGGCGGAGGGTGCCGGGATGTTGACCTCGGTGAGATCCTCGATCGCCTTTTTGGCCGCCTTGCGCTCGCTCTCGCGCTGCCGCATGCTCTTGGCGAGCGCAGCCCTTTGCTGGGCGTTGCGCTTGAGGTCGCGCGCCAGCTCGATCCGGATCTCGCCGGGTTTTCCGTACTCGCGGACCAGGGCGTTGACCAGCTTGCGAAGCTCGGTGAGCGCGCGCATGACGGCCGGGTTGGCCACTTCCGGCAGCGCGTCGGCCACCGGGCGGAGGCGGTCGTAGGCCGTTCCACCCGAATACCCGGAGCCGTAAATCTCTTTCTCCGCCGTCTTGAAGGGAGCGCCTTTCTCCATCAGGGGGAGGAGGCGGCCCAGGGCGCGCTCCGAGAGCTTGGCGTAGCCGGGCTCCGGCTCGGCTTGCGCCCAAGCGGTGGCTGCGGCGTCATGGAGGCCGTACTGCTGGCGGCCGATGCGCGCCAACTCGTCATCTTCGATCTCCGGGGCCAGCCAGAGCGCGACCACGCTCTCCCGCTGGTCGTCGGCCAGCGCGTCCCAACGCTCGCCGAAGATTGGTCGCAAGGCGGCTGCGGTGCGGTTGCCGGGAATTTTGGTCTCGCCCCCCGATTCGAGGTTGAAGTGAGCACCCCTTGGGCAGTCCACCAGCCGTCGGCGGCGGATCTCGGTGAACTTGAGGTCACCCTCCCCCTCCAGGGCGAGCAGCAGGTTGTGCCGCTCGTCGGCGGTTAAGGGCTGGTATTCGAGGTTGGGCAGGACCACGGCAAGGTCGTTGACTTTTTGGAGCAGGCGGAAGCGCTGCGCGGCGAGCACGGCGGCCTGGGCCCGCGGGTGATCGGGCTCGAGCTCGCATTTGCCGGGCTTAGCGGGCAGGAGCTTGCGCTGAAAGAAGAGCAGAGGTTCAAGCCTCTCTTTCAGTTCGGGGGTCAGCCGGTCCTCGGTGGCGGACTGGCACTGCCAGATTAGAGCGAACTCGCTGCGGTACATATCGCGATGCGTCCAACGGCGCCGCAGGGGCACGGCGGAGGGGTCGATGCGGGAGTAATACTCGCCCAGCGAGCGGGCCCCGGTCGCGGTCATCTCCTGCTGAAGCGTGGCTATGCCCTGCTTGACCTTGCTTTTCTCGTCGGCGGCGACCTGGTTGGAGGTGGCGCCGCCCGCCGCTTCACGGCGGTTGCTCTTGAAGCCGCGCCTCTGCGCCAGCTGGTAGAGCACGCGCCCCAGGGCAAAGGGCGGGAGCGGCTGATCGAGCGCCCAGGCCCGCATGAAATACGGCCAAACCTGTTCGGGGGCCGGGACGCCGGCGGCGGCGGCGCGCTCGACCCATTCGGGCCGTAGCGCGTCATCGAGCCGAGAGAGAACGGCGTGACGGGCGGCGCTCCCCCCGGCGCGCCCCCCTTCCTCCGCCGCCGGGAGCAGGCCCGCCCGCTGCAACTCAAGAAACAGCTCGCGATGGCGGCCCGCCCGCCGGCGCAGTTGACGCCGATGCAGACGGGCGGCGCGGCGGGCGGTATTGTTCGACGAGCCCTCCCTGCCCTCGGCGAAGCCGCGTTCGTCGGCCCCGGCCTCAAATATGCGCACGCCCGCGGCAGCGACGCGCTGGCCTGCCGGGTCAATCAGCGCCCAGCCGATCGAGGCGGAGCCGATATCCAGGCCGAGCACCCAGTCCTTGGCGGCCTGCGGCAGAGCGCGGGAATGAGGAGACATGACTACCCCCCGGCGTGACGTGGTGTCACTTTATTCTCGATTGACAGCGCCAGTATACGTGATATATCCTGCGATCGTACTTGAGCGGCGATTGCCGGCTGTATTCCAGTAAGCTTTCGCTGTAGGGCGCCGCTCTGCGGAGCGACCCGCAACGCCCCCGCTTCGGCGGGGGCGTTCATTTTTCCGGCGAGGGATCCGCTATGGCCTACTTGCGCTATTTTCGGCGGGTACAGATTGCGCCGGGGGTGCGGCTGAACCTCACCGGGCGGGGGGCGTCGGTGAGCGTGGGGGTGCGGGGGGCGCATGTCACCCTGGGGCGGAGCGGGGTGCGGCGGACGGTGGGGCTGCCGGGCAGCGGGCTGTTCTACACCTCGCGCACCGGCTACCACACCGGGCTGCACTCGTCGCCCCACTTTGCGCCGGGCTCGGGCGGGGGGGCGCGCGCGGGCGGGTCCGGGTGCGTCGTGGTGGTGCTGGCCGGCCTGGCCGCGCTCCTGGCGCTGCTGCGCCATCGCTAGGCCCGGCGCGCGCATTGCGAGCCCCTCCCCATGGCCCGGTGGCCGGCGCCGCGATTTGCGATACTCGAAGGGTGCGTGAGGCCTACGCCATGTCAACAACAAACACCTCCGCCAAGGACCCGGTGTGCGGGATGACGGTGGACCCGGCGCGCTGCGCCGGGCACATCGAGCACGGCGGGCAGACGTATTATTTTTGCGGGGCGGGGTGCCTGCGCAAGTTCAGCGCCGAGCCGGAGCGCTACCTGCAACCGGCGGCGCAGGCGCCCGTGGCCGCCATCCCGTCTCCGGCCGGGGCGGGCGACACGCGCACCTACACCTGCCCCATGCACCCCGAAGTACGGCAGGCGGGGCCGGGGGCGTGCCCGATCTGCGGCATGGCGCTGGAGCCGGTGGAGGTCGCCGCCGGCGAGGAGGACAACCCCGAGCTGCGCGACATGACGCGGCGGTTCTGGATCGCGGCGGGGCTGGCGCTGCCAGTGGTGGTGCTGGGCATGGCGGGGCGCGGGGTGTGGGCGCAGGCGGCGCTGGCGACGCCGGTGGTGGTGTGGTGCGGCTGGCCGTTTTTTGTGCGCGGTTGGCGCTCGCTGGTTAGCCGCAACCTCAACATGTTCACGCTGATCGCCATGGGGGTGGGCGCGGCCTATGGGTTCAGCCTGGTGGCGGCGGCGCGGGGGCTGGCGGTGTACTTCGAGCCGGCGGCGCTGATCGTGGCGCTGGTGCTGCTGGGGCAGGTGCTGGAGCTGCGGGCGCGCAGCCGCACCGGGGCGGCCATTCGGGCGCTGCTGGGGCTGGCGCCCAAGACGGCGCGCTGGCTGCGCGCCGGGCAGGAAGAGATCGAGATTCCGCTGGAGCAGGTGCAGCCGGGCTACCGGCTGCGGGTGCGGCCGGGGGAGAAGATTCCGGTGGACGGGGTGGTGGAGGAGGGGGCGAGCCACGTGGACGAGAGCATGGTCTCGGGCGAGCCGATGCCGGTGGCCAAGGGGGCGGGGGATGCGCTCATCGGCGCCACCGTGAACGGCAACGGGGCGCTGGTGATGCGCGCCGAGCGGGTCGGCGCCGACACGCTGCTGGCGCAGATTGTGCGCATGGTGGCGGAGGCGCAGCGCACGCGCGCGCCCATCCAGAAGCTGGCCGACCGGGTGGCGGGCATTTTCGTGCCGGCGGTGGTGGCGGTGGCGGCGGCGACGTTTTTGCTGTGGCTGACGGTGGGCCCGGAGCCGCGGCTGGCGCACGCGCTGGTAAATGCGGTGGCGGTGCTCATCATCGCCTGTCCGTGCGCGCTGGGGCTGGCGACGCCGATGGCGATCATGGTGGCCAGCGGCAAGGGGGCGCGCGCCGGGGTGCTGTTCCGCAACGCCGAGGCGATCGAGACGCTGCGCCAAGTGGACACGCTGGTGCTGGACAAGACCGGGACGCTGACCGAGGGCAAGCCGGCGCTGGCGGCGATCGTTCCGGCCGAGGGCTGGAGCGAGGAGCGGCTGCTGCGCGCCGCGGCCAGCCTGGAGCGGGCGAGCGAACATCCGCTGGGAGCGGCGATCGTCGCCGGCGCGCAGGCGCGGGGCTGGGCGCTGGCGGCGGTCGATGGCTTTACCGCCACGCCCGGCCGGGGCGCCAACGCCCAGGTGGACGGAGCAGCGGTGGCGGTGGGCAATCTCGCCCATCTGCAGGCCGCCCAGGTGCCGGCGGCCGAACTGGACCGGCTGGCGGCGGAGGTCGAGCGGCTGCGGGGCGAGGGGCAGACCACGGTCTATTGCGCCGTCGGCGGCCATCTGGCGGGCGTGCTGGGCGTGGCCGATCCGCTGCGGCCCAGCGCCGCCGCCGCCGTGGCCGAGCTGCAGCGCCAGGGCCTGCGGGTGGTGATGCTCACCGGCGACAGCCGCGCCACCGCCGAGGCGGTGGCGCGCCGGCTGGGCATCGGCGAGGTGGTGGCGGAGGTGTTGCCGGGGGAGAAGCGCGCCCAGATCCAGCGGCTGCAGGCGCAGGGCCGCATCGTGGCCATGGCGGGCGACGGCATCAACGACGCCCCGGCGCTGGCGCAGGCGCAGGTGGGCATCGCGCTCTCGACCGGCACCGACGTGGCCATGGAGAGCGCCGGCGTCACGCTGGTGAAGGGCGACCTGGGCGGCATCCTGCGCGCCCGCCGGCTCAGCCGCGCCACCATGACGAACATCCGCCAGAACCTGTTCTTTGCCTTCGTCTACAACACCCTGGGGGTACCGCTGGCGGCCGGGGTGCTCTATCCGGCATTTGGGCTGCTGCTCAGCCCCGTCTTCGCCGCCGCCGCCATGAGCCTGAGCTCGGTCTCGGTGGTGGGCAACGCGCTGCGGCTCAACCGGGTCAGACTCTAATGGTGGGCGCGGGCCCCAGCGCGCCTGCGGCGCGCGTCCCGCTTGTGCTCGCGCCGGCTTGGGGGCCCCAGGGCCCCAAGTCGGCGCTGCGCTTCGCTGGGGCCGCGCCGAATTTGTTACCCGGGGGCGGGCCGCCCTGCGGAATTTCGCAGCCTTTCGCGCCGATTTTGCCAGCAGGCAAAGCGGCGCGACCCCCGCGAGCGGCGGGCAAGCAAAGGGCAGCCCGCGCGCTGTTGGAACGCCTTTGGGACAGCGGCGCCGGGTGTCTGAGCGTGCAGGTGCTGCAGGAATTCTATGTCACCACCACGCGCAAGCTGCCTCGGCCCTTGGCAATCGAAGAAGCTGCGGAACGGGTGCGGGAATTTGCCCTCTGGCGCACCTTCACACCCACAGCCGGCGACGTGCTGGAGGCGATCGCGCTCCAGCAGCAGGCGAAAATCAACTTCTGGGACGCGATGATCGTGCATGCCGCGGCGGAGTTGGGCTGCAGCACGCTGTGGAGCGAGGATCTCAACGCCAGCCAAGTTTTGCGCGGGGTGGTGGTGCGCAACCCGTTCGCTCCGGGCATCGCCCGATAGAGCGACACCCGATGCGCTCGCCCCGCGCAGGCCACTTGGTGGGCGCGGGCCCCAAGTCGGCGCTGCGCCTAGCCGGGAGCGCTGGGGGGCAGCACCGCCTCCACGTCGGTGCCGGCGAAGTCGCGGCCCTTGAACAAGAGCGGCTCATCGCTGGCCTTGGCCAGGGCGTAGGCAAAGCAGTCGCCGAAGTTCAGGCCGGCGGGGTGACCGCTGCCGCGGCCATAGTCACGATAGGCCGCGCGAGCGATCTCGGCCTGTTCCAGCGTGAATGGCTCCACGGCAATGCCGGCCTCGCGCATCATGGCGTCCAAGCGATAGCCGCCTCGAGCGCCAGCCTGCGCCTCCACTACCACGGCGGTCTCGAGAAGGCTGCCGGCGGAGATGCGTGGCCGCTCGGCCCGGCCGATGAGGCGCGCGAAGAGCCCGGCTTCAGGTTCGTCGAACAGAATGGCGATCAGGGCGGACGTGTCGAGGATCACTTGGGCAATCCCCGCTCGTCATAGAGAAGCTCGGCGTGATCCATCGGCGGCGCTTGCAACAAGCGCGCACAGTCCCGCCCCATGGCCAACAGCCGCTCCGCCACCCGGTCCGCCTTGCGCTGGCGCCGCACCCGCTGCAGCCGCTCGCGCACCGCCAGCGTCACCGCGGCGGTCAGGCTTTCGCCGGTTTCGGCCGCCAGTTCGCGGGCGAGGCGGTGGGCCTCCTCGCTCTTGATGTTCATGCCCACTGGTCGCCTCCAGAAACCATTCTACCATCTTCTTCTACCATTCTACCTAATCGGCGGCGAGGTTGCGGGCTTGCAGGCGGTGGAAGAGGGCGGCGAGGGGCTCGCGGGGCGCGGCGGGGAGGGCGGGGGCGAAGAGGTCGCCGAAGCGGTCGAGGCGGCGGCGGACGGTCAGGAGGTTGAAGCGGGCGGGATCGAGATTGGGGCGGAGTTCGTGCCAGTGCAGCGGGCAGGAGACGGGGGCACCGGGCAGGGGGCGGGGCGAGTAGGGCGGAGGAATGGTCTTGCCGTGGGCGTTCTGGCGGAAGTCGAGGTAGACGCGGTCGGGGGGGCGCTGGGCGAGCGGCCAGACCTCGGTGACCAGCTCGGGCTGGCGCGCCGCCGCCAGGCGCAGCAGCAGGGCGGCGAACTGCTGGCTTTGGAGGAAGGTGGCGCCGCCGGCGATGGGAATCCAGACGTGCAGGCCGGTGGCGCCGGAGGTTTTGAGAAAGCCCCGGATCTCGAAGTCCTCGAGCAGGCGGCGGATGGCCTGCGCCACCCGCACCACGGCGGGGAAGGGGGCGGCGGGGCCGGGGTCGAGGTCGAGCAGGACGAAGTCGGGTTCGAGCGGCGACTGGGCGCGGCTGAGCCAGATATTGTGGTCGATGCAGCCGGCGTTGACGACAAAGAGCAGGGTGGGGAGGTCGTTGCAGAGGATGTAGTTGACCATGGTTGGCGCGGGCCCCAGCGCGGCTGCGCCGCGCGTCCCGCTTGTGCTCACGCCGGCTTGGGGGCCCCGCGGCCCCAAGCCGGCGCTGGGCAGGGCGACGGTGCGGACGAAGGCGGGGGTGGCGGGGCCGGCGTTTTTTTGGAAGAAGGGCGGGGCGGCGATGCCCTCGGGAAAGCGCTTCATGGTGTAGGGGCGGTCGCGCAGGTGGGGGAGGAGGAACTCGGCGACGTCGTGGCTGTAGTCGAGCAGGTCGCGCTTGCGGGTGCCGTCGGGGAAGAAGACTTTGTCGAGGTGGGTGAGGCTGACGGCGGTCTCCTCGACCACGATCAGGGCCTGCTGGGCGCGGGGAGGGAGGGCGAGCGGGCCACGGCGGCGGGGCGGCGGGAGCGCCTTAGCGGGCATCGCTGCGCTCCCGCACGCACTCGCGCGGCGGCTTGTCGGTGCGCAGGCCGAGGAAGACGGGGGCGCGCAGGCGGCCGCCCGGGGTCCACTGGGCGAACTTGACCTCGGCGACCGAGTCGGGGCGCACCGGATGGAAGCGGCCGGGGGCGCCGGCGAGGGCGGGGCGCGGGGCGGGGCGGAGGCGGCGCAGGATGGCGGCGCGAGTGGCGGTGTCGAAGCCGGTGCCGACGCGGCCAATGTAGGCGAAGCGATTGGCTTCCGGCTCATAGACGGCGAGCAGCAGCGCCCCGAAGCTGGTGCGCGCGCCCTGGGGATCGGTGTAGCCGACGATCACCGCCTCTTGGCGTTGCTGGGCCTTGAGCTTGAGCCAGAGGCGGGAGCGGCCGGGCTGGTAGGGGGAGTCGGCGCGCTTGGCGACGATGCCCTCGAGGCCGCGGGCGGCGGCTTGCTGGAAGAGGGCGGCGCCGTCGCCGAGGACGTGGTCGGAGTAGCGCCAGGGCCCGCCCCAGGGCAGGGCGGCCAACAGGCGCTTGCGCTCGGCGAGCGGCAGCGGGCGCAGGTCGCGGCCGTCCAGCCGGAGCAGGTCGAAGGCGTAAAAGACCACCGGCAGCTCGCGGGCGGCGCGGGCGAGGGCGCGGCGGTCGGCGAGGTTGAGGCGCTGCTGCAAGCGGGGGAAGCTGGAGGCGCCGTGGGCGTCGAGCACGACGATCTCGCCGTCCAGCTCGGCGTCGGGCGCGGCGGGGAAGTGGGCCAGTTCGGGATATTGGGCGGTGATATCGCGGCCGGTGCGGGAGACGAGCTGGACCTGGCCGCGGTGGCAGAGGGAGCAGGCGCGCACGCCGTCCCACTTGATCTCGAACAGCCAGCGATCGTCGGAGAAAGGCTTCTCCGCCAGCGTGGCCAGCATGGGGCGATAGGCCGGCGTTGGCGTGGCGACCAAGCGGGGGCCGGAGCGCGCGGCGGGGGTGGCTGGGGAGTGGGGCAGGACGGAGCCGGGGTGGCGCTCGGCGCGGTCGCCGAAGGCGGCGTCGTCGTCGCGCTTCTTGATCAGCAGCCAGTGGCTGGCGGCGGCCTCGGCGGCCTCGGCGCCCTGCTGCCGCGAGGGACGGGCGGGGAGGTGGGTGAGGGCAAACTCGCCGCGCAGCTTTTGGCCGCGCAGGCGGAACTTGAGATGGCCCTGTTCCCACTGGCGCAGCGGCGGGGTGTCGCCCAGGGGCTCGTAGTCGCCCAGGTCCCAGACGATGACGTCGCCGGCGCCGTAGTTGCCCTGGGGGATGTGGCCCTGGAAGGTGAGGTAGTCGAGGGGATGGTCTTCGGTGGCGAGGGCGAGGCGCTTGACCTCGGGATCGAGGCTGGGGCCCTTGGGCACCGCCCAGGATTTGAGGACGCCGTTGATCTCCAAGCGGAAATCATAGTGCAGGCGGGTGGCATGATGCTCTTGGACACAGAAGCGGCGACCGGCCGGGGCGGGGGGCGGCACCACGGCGAGGTGGGGGCGGGGCTCGGGGGTGGGCGGGGCGCTCCAGCGGCGCTTGCCGCGGTAGTCCCGCAGCGGGGCGGCCTTCATAGTGGATTAGATGCATCTCAACCGCCATGGCGGGGGTGTGGTCGGGCTATTTGAGTTTCGGGCTGGTGACGCTGCCGGTGCGGCTGCAGGCGGGGGCGCGGGGCGAGCGCGTAAGCTTTCATCTGCTGCACGCCCGCGACCACGCGCGGCTGAAGCAGCAGATGGTGTGCAGCGAAGACGGCGAGGTGGTGCCGCGCCAGGAGACGGTGCGGGGCTACGAGTACGGCAAGGGGGAGTATGTGGTGGTCTCCGACGCCGCGATCCAGGCGGCGGCGCCGGCGACCGAGCGCCAGCTCGCCATCCTGGAATTTTGCCGGGCGGAGGAGATTGACCCGCTGTGGTTCGAGAGCGCCTACTACCTGCTGCCCGAGCCGGCGGGACGCCGGGGCTATGCCCTGCTGCTGCGGGCGATGCAGGAGGCGGGGGTGTGGGCGGTGGCGCAGTTGAGCATGCACAACCGCGAGTACCTCAGCCTGGTGCGGCCGACGTCGCTGGCGGGGGTGCCGGCCTCGCATCGCGGCGAGGGGCGGAGCGGGCTGCTGCTGCACACGCTTTACTATCTCGACGAGATGCGGGTGGCGGAGGGTTTTGGGGCGGTGGCGGCGGAGGCGCCGGCGGCGGAGCTGAAGCTGGCGCGGCAGTTGATCGAGGGGCTCATCCGGCGGTTCGATCCCAGCCGCTTCGAGGACCACTACCGCAAGAACCTGGAGGCGCTGGTGCAGGCGGCGCTGGCGGGCAAGCCCGCGCCGTCGGTGGCCAAGGGCCCGCGACTGGAGCCGGTGGCCGACCTGATGGCGTCGCTCAAGGCGAGCCTGGCGCGGCCACAACCTGGCGCCCAAAAGCAAGCGACGGCTCCCGGCAAGAGCAAATCCGGCCGGCGGCGGGCCGCCTAGGCGGCGGCCTCCTGCAGGGCACGCCCCTGGTGATCACGTTGGTGGGCGCGGGCCCCTGCGCGGCTGCCCGGCCCGGCTGTAGCAGCGCCGGGCCGGTGTGGCGCGTCTGCGCCTGCGGAATTACGACCAACCCGGGACCCGCGGCGGGTCCCTGGGGCCCCGGTTCGCGGCCTTTCGCGCCGATTTTGCCAGCAGGCAAAGCGGCGCGACCCCCGCGAGAGGTGCTGGGGGCGGGCGGCAGCCTGCAGGGCACGCCCCTGGTGATCACGCCGGAGCCGGCGACGTGGGGGGCTGCTGGCCACCGGGGTGCTGGGCCTGCTGGGGGCGTTTGGGCTGGGGCGGCGCCGCCGGTATACTGGGATGTGAACCCCGATCTTGCCCCCGCCTTCCGCGACAATCTGATCGCGCTGATCACCCGGACCGCCACCGACCTGCCGCCGGACGTGCGCGCGGCCATGGCGCGCGCCACCGGGCGCGAGCTGCCGGCCAGCCAGGCGGGGCAGGCGCTGGCCATCATTGACACCAACATCCACATGGCGGCGCAGGACGAGGGACCGCTCTGCCAGGACACCGGCATGCCGACGTTTTTCGTGCATGCGCCGGTGGGGTTCAACCAGATCCGGCTGCGGCGCGAGATCGAGGCGGCGATCGCGGAGGCGACGCGGCGGGGCAAGCTGCGGCCCAACAGCGTGGACTCGCTCACCGGGGAGAACAGCGGCAACAACCTGGGGCCGGGGACGCCGGTGGTGCACTGCGAGCAGTGGGAGAACGAGGAGGAGCTGGAGATCAAGCTGCTGCTCAAGGGCGGGGGGTGCGAGAACAAGAACATCCAGTATTCCCTGCCCTGCACGCTGGAGCGGTTGGGGCGGGCGGGGCGGGACCTGGAGGGGGTGCGGAAGTGCATCCTGCACGCGGTGTGGCAGGCGCAGGGGCAGGGCTGCGCGCCGGGGGCGCTGGGGGTGGCGATCGGGGGGGACCGGACCTCGGGCTACGACGCCGCCAAGCAGCAACTGCTGCGCCGGCTGGACGACGTCAACCCGGATGCGCGGCTGGCGGAGCTGGAGGCGGCGATCCTGGAGCAGGCCAACCGGCTGGGGATCGGGACCATGGGGTTTGGCGGCGGGGTGTCGCTGATTGGCTGCAAAGCCACCGCGCTGAACCGGCTGCCGGCGAGTTTTTTCGTCTCGGTGGCCTATGACTGCTGGGCCTACCGGCGGCGGGGGGTGGTGCTGGACGCGCGGACAGGGGCGGTGCGGCGCTGGCTGTACGGCGACGTGGAGGCAAAGGCGGCGCTGGCGGCGCCAACGGCGCCGGCGGAGGGCATCCGGCTGCGGGCACCGATCACGGAGGAGCAGATCCGCGGACTGAAGGTGGGCGACATGGTGCTGGTGTCGGGAAGGATGTACACGGGGCGCGACGCGGTGCACGCCCACCTGATGCACCACGACGCGCCGGTGGATCTGCAGGGCGCGGTGCTCTACCATTGCGGGCCGGTGGCGCGGCAGGATGCGGCGGGGGAATGGCAGATTGGGGCGGCGGGGCCCACCACCAGCATCCGGGAGGAACCCTACCAGGGCGAGATCCTGCGGCGCTTTGGGGTGCGGGTGGTGATCGGCAAGGGGGGCATGGGGGCGAAGACGCTGGCGGCGCTGCAGGAGTGCGGCGCGGTCTATTTGAACGCGGTGGGGGGGGCGGCACAGTACTACGCGCGCACGGTGCGGCGGGTGACGGGGGTGCATTTCCTGGAGTTTGGGACGCCGGAGGCGATGTGGGAGCTGGAGGTGGAGGACTTTCCCGCGGTGGTCACCATGGACAGCCACGGACAGAGCCTGCACCAGCAGGTGGAGGCGGCTTCGGCGGAGAAGCTGGGCGCGCTGTAGAGTCCGCGTGCGCGACATGGTGGGCGCGGGCCCCAGCGCGCCTGCGGCGCGCGTCCCGCTTGTGAGCCGCCCCGCTGTAACGGCGCGGGGCGGCATGCTCGCGCCGACTCGGGGGCCCCATGGCCCCAAGTCGGCGCTGCGCCTCGCTGGGGCCGCGCCGATTTTGCCAGCAGGCAAAGCGGCGCGACCCCCGCGACAGGGCGCGATGGTCTAAACTATCGGCTTATGTCCTTTAAGGTGGCGGTGCTGAGGGAGACGCGCCCGGGCGAGGCGCGGGTGGCGATGGTGCCGGCGGTGGCGGCGCAACTGGAGAAGATGGGGGCGGAGGTGCGCTACCAGGCGGAGGCGGCGGAGGCGAGCACGGCCGACGTGGTGCTGGGGGTGCAGGCGCCGGAGCTGGCGGTGGCGGAGGCGATGAAGCCGGGGGCGGTGCTGATCAGCTTCATCCAGGCGGCGCAGCAGCCGGCGCTGGTGGCGCGGCTGCGGGACCGGCAGATCACCTGCTTTGCGATGGAGCTGGTGCCGCGCATCTCGCGGGCGCAGGCCATGGACGCGCTCTCCAGCCAGGCGGCGCTGGCGGGCTACCACGCGGTGCTGCTGGGGGCGACGCAACTGGGCCGGGTGGTGCCGCGCATGACGACGGCGGCGGGGGTGGTGCGGCCGGCGACGGCGCTGGTGCTGGGGCTGGGGGTGGCGGGGCTGCAGGCAATCGCCACGCTGCGGCGGCTGGGGGCGGTGATCGAGGCCTACGACGTGCGCCCCGAGACCCAGGAAGAGGCGGAGTCGCTGGGGGCCAAGTTCGTCGCGACCGGGGTGGACGCGCGCGGGGAGGGCGGCTACGCGCGCGAGCTCACGGCGGCGGAGCGGGCCACGATCGAGGCGGCGCTGACGGCGCACATCCAGGCGGCGGACCTGATCATCACCGCGGCGGCGGTGCCGGGGCGGCGGGCGCCGCGGCTGATCAGCCAGCGGCAGGTGGAGGGGATGAAGGCGGGGGCGGTGATTGTGGACCTGGGGGCGGAGGGGGGAGGCAACTGCGAGGCCAGCCGGCCGGGGGAGACGGTGCGGGTGCCGGGCAAGTCCGGCGAGGTGACCATCGTGGCGCCGCTCAACATCGCGTCGCGGCTGGCCGAGCACGCCAGCGAGCTCTACGCCAAGAACGTGCTCAACCTGCTCAAGCTGATGATCGCGGAGGGCGGGCTGAAGCTGGACTGGACGGACGAGGTGGTGGCGCAGACGGCGCTCACCCACGGCGGCGAGATCAAGAACGCGGCCGCGCGGTCGGCGGTGGAGGCGGTGGCGGCGCCGCAGGGCTAGCTTATGGAAACCACTTTGGTTGGCTTCATTGCGCTGTACATCGTCATGCTGGCGGCGTTCACCGGCATCGAGATCATCGGCCGGGTGCCGGCGATCCTGCACACGCCGCTGATGTCGGGCTCGAACTTCGTGCACGGCATCGTGGTGGTGGGGGCGCTGTACGCGCTGCTGAACGCCACCAACCCGGCGCAGCAGGCGATCGGGTTCGTGGGGGTGCTGCTGGGGGCGGGCAACGCCGCCGGGGGCTACGTGGTGACCAAGCGGATGCTGGAGATGTTCAAGCCGAGCGGCAAGGGCGCGGGCAAGGGGGGACATTGACACCGCAAGCGATCATAGACGCCAGCGACTTCGTGGCGGCCTTCCTGTTCATCTTCGGGCTGAAGCGGATGTCGTCGCCGCTGACGGCGCGGAACGGCATCGTGCTGGCGGGCTGGGGGGTGCTGGTGGCGACGCTGGCCAGCTTCCTCTACCTGTTTGGCATAGCGCCGGCGGCGCAGCCGCACCTGGCGGCGAACCTGGAGCTGGGGCTGGCGGCGCTGGTGGTGGGGGTGGCGTGGGCGTGGTGGAGCGGGCAGCGGGTGGCGATGACCGCCATGCCGCAGATGGTGGCTTTGTACAACGGCATGGGGGGGGGGGCGGCGGCCTGCATCGCGGCGATGGAGCTGGCCGGGGGCGAGGGCATGGCCAGCGGGCGGATGGTGATCACGCTGCTGGGGGCGCTGATCGGGGCGGTGTCGCTGTCGGGCTCGCTCATCGCCTGGGCCAAGCTGGACGGCAAGATCAACAAGACGCTGCACCTCAAGGGGCAGCAAGGGATCAACAGCCTGGTGCTGGCGGCGACGGTGGGGGTGGGCGCCTACCTGCTGGCGCAGGGCGGGACGGCGGCGCCGGGGCTGGTGGTGGGCTACTTCGTTGGGGCGCTGATTTACGGCGTCTTGATGACGCTGCCGATCGGCGGGGCCGACATGCCGGTGGTGATCTCGCTCTACAACGCCTTCACCGGGCTGGCGGTGGGCATGGAAGGCTTCGTGCTGCAGAAGCCGGTGCTGATGATCGCCGGCGTGCTGGTGGGGGCGGCGGGCGGCCTGCTGACGCTGCTGATGGCGCGGGCGATGAACCGCTCGGTGGCGAACGTGCTGTTCAGCCGCTTCGGCGCCACCGGGGGGGCGGCGGCGGGCGAGATCCAGGGCAGCATGAAGCCGGTGGAGGCGAGCGACGCCGCCATCAACATGCGCTACGCCAGCAAGGTGCTGATCATCCCCGGCTACGGGCTGGCGGTGGCGCAGGCACAGTACAAGCTCTACGAGTTCGTCAAGCTGCTGCAGGCGGCGGGGGTGGAGGTCAAGTTCGCGGTGCACCCGGTGGCGGGGCGGATGCCGGGGCACATGGACGTGCTGCTGGCGGAGGCGGGCGTGCCCTACGACATGATGCACGAGCTGGAGGAGATCAACGACGAGTTCGCCTCCACCGACGTGGCGCTGGTGATCGGGGCCAACGACGTGGTCAACCCGGCGGCGCGGACCGACAAGAGCTCGCCCATCTATGGCATGCCCATCCTCAACGCCGACAAGGCCCACCAGGTGTATGTGATCAAGCGGGGGCAGGGGAAGGGCTACAGCGGGGTGGAGAACGAGCTGTTCTTCGCCGACAACTGCAACATGGTGTACGGGGACGCGCAGGCGGTGCTGGTGAAGTTCATCGCCGCGGTGAAGGAGATGGGGGCGGCGGCGTAGGCGGCGGGCTCGGCGAGCTGCGCGTGCAGCGGTCAGCATTCAGCATGGCTGTGGTCTACGATGCGGACGGGGGGCGGGGGCGGCGTGCTGCGCATTCGGCCGTCACACGCCCATTGCGCCGAGGACCAGTTCACGGAAGGCGCCTATGGTTGCGCATACCCCGGGGTCGAGATCCCTGCGGAACAGGAAACGCCCGAGGTGGTTGACGAAGAGGGCGTATGCCTCGTCGGAAAGCGCGATTGCTTGCCGCGGCGAGCCTGCGGCGAAGTTGTGCAGGGCCTTTCGCGCGATTGGCTGCATGTATTCAAAGCGCACAGCCGACGGCTGGCTGCAGCCATTGGCCTCCGCAGGCAGATAAAGCAGGCTTGGGTAATCGAATGCCGCACAGCGCAAAATGAACTCCTCCGAATGGCGCGGCTTGAAGGTAAACAATGGTGGGCGCGGGCCCCAGCGCGCCTGCGGCGCGCGTCCCGCTTGTGCTCGCGCCGGCTTGGGGGCCCCAGGGCCCCAAGTCGGCGCTGCGCTTCGCTGGGGCCGCGCCGAATTTGTTACCCGGGGGCGGGCCGCCCTGCGGAATTTCGCAGCCTTTCGCGCCGATTTTGCCAGCAGGCAAAGCGGCGCGACCCCCGCGACGCGTCGCAGAACTTGTAATAGCCGCCCCTGCAGAGGAGTTCAACCGGCGGCGTGGGCATCAGGCAAGCTCACCCGGGTCGAGTTTGCATGGTGCGGCGACGAGACGGGCGTCGCCATCCTCGTCCCATATGCGCAGATTTTCCAGGAGGAAATCCGGGGATGGCCTCTTTTGCCGAAGCTCGTGGTACTGGGGCGCGGCCTGCGCCAACTGATCTTGCAGCCGGTTGAGCTGAACGCGGTCCAGGCGTATCGGGCCTCTCAGGGTCGGGCGCGGTTGAATTTTCCCGAAATCGAGCCGCTCGCCTCGCCGGACCCCCTCCATCGGCTCGGTCTCGAAGTAGACGTAATCCAATAGGCGATTGAGGTCAGCGTCGTCCCACTCGCGCACAAGATGCTCAAGCAGGCCGCGAAATTCGGCGTCGCTGAGACCCGGAGCCGTACCGTTGCTTACGGCCACAGCGGGCACGGTGACATCGGCGGCCGCATCTTGTTCCTCGCCGCCCAGGTATTCTCGCAGCGCGTGCGCGTAAGGACCGAAGTGGTAAAAAATCCAATCGAGCTCCGCCAAGCGCTTCCCCGTGGCTCGACGGTACTCGACCTCAAGCAAATAGAGGATTTTGGTCAACCGCGTGCGGCGAGGCGGCAGCAGGTTCTCCCGCTGAAATGTCGCCAGAATGGCGCGAATAATCTCGGCAACCTGCATGTCCGGCTCCGCTGGGCTTGAGTATATCGGAAACT